>Ga0302140_10003092_pt1 | contig 21469 bp, 19 predicted proteins | sample I_Bog_E1_1_FD_202095 | JGI IMG/M metagenome (GOLD analysis project Ga0302140, IMG submission 202095) | Peat permafrost microbial communities from Stordalen Mire near Abisko, Sweden - I_Bog_E1_1 | ecosystem: Environmental > Terrestrial > Soil > Wetlands > Peat | place: Sweden: Abisko, Stordalen... | reverse complement strand
TCGTTAACAAAAGGGCCACGGATCCTTTTGACAAGCTTATTTTTGAAAAAGGGCTTCGCGTAAAACAAATCCTTACCGACAAGGCGCTTGATACCATGCTTATTTTATTGAACAATGCGAAGGCCCTGCAAGTTCCAATTCACCATTTTGCGAGATTAAAAAATGCTACACAGGATGATCTTAACAGATGGGAACTTACAGGCAATGGCGTTGGCATAAGATGGAGAAATATCGATGAGGATTTATCATTGAAAGCATTGATCAAAGAATCTGCCCTTATTTCTGTACTGCACCGGTTAGAAGAGAAAAAGAATGTCGAAGAATTAACCGTGTTATAATTCCTAAATCAAAAACTACCCTCTCGTCTCATTCCCATTATAAATACTTAAATAGCTTTCATAGCGCGATAAGGCTATCTCGCCGCTTTCCACAGCTGCAATAACCGCGCAGCCCGGCTCATTAATATGCCGGCAATTATGGAAACGGCAATCGTGCATACGGTCGCGCATTTCGGGGAAAAAGTGACTAAGTTCTTGTTTCTCAATGTCGATAACCCCCAACTCTTTTATACCGGGCGTATCGATGATAAAACCGCCTTCCGGCAGTTCAAACATTTCGGCAAAAGTGGTGGTATGCATGCCTTTGTCACTCCAGTCTGATACCTCATTAGTGCGTAGGGAAAGTGCCGGCAGCAGGGTATTGATCAGGCTGGATTTTCCGACACCCGAATGGCCCGAAAACAAGGTTACTTTATTGCTCAACAGTTCCTTTACCTGTTCAATATTCGTCCCCTCCAGGGCTGATACTTCGTAGCATGGGTAACCGATATGCTGGTATATCGACATAAAATCAGCCAGTATTTCCATGCCCTCTTCGCTAAAAAGATCGAGTTTATTAAAGATCAGCTTTGCCGGGATATCATAAGCTTCAGCCGTCACCAAAAACCGGTCGATAAAACCCAGGGATGTGCGTGGAGAAGCTAAAGTAACCACCAAAACTGCCTGGTCCAGGTTGGCCGCCAGTATCTGCGCCTGCCGCGAAAGATTAATGGATTTGCGGATGATATAATTTTTGCGCTGGTGCAGGTTGACGATCACCCCGGTATCCTGGTCCGGCTCCATTTCAAAATCGACGATATCGCCCACTGCCAGTGGGTTGGTGGTGACGATCCCTTTTATTCGAAAAATGCCTTTTATACGGCAATCCACACGCAGCCCTTCATTTGTCTGAATGGTGTACCAACTGCCGGTAGATTTTATAATTAGCCCTTGCATGGATAAAATAACAGAGGGCGAAGTTGCTGAAAACGCGGCAGATTACCAATTGTGAAATTGAACGCGTCGGCACCAGGATACCCAACAGCTTTCCGGACTTGTTGACTTTTCTGTGTAGCGTTACTTTAATTTGCTGCGTAATGGACTATGACACAACCAAAGTTCGCCATCAAATAAACCCGCTATATGAAAAAGACATTTTACCTTCTAACCATGTCCGCCCTTTTGCTCAGCCTTGGGGCTTGCAAAAAAAAAGGCCTTCATCCAACGCCTCCATCAAATGGCAGTGATACTGCGGTTGATGTGTATATAGGCGGCTATGTCGACGCGCCAAAGGGCCAGGGCATAACCCAGGTGGCTGCTTACTGGAAAAACGGCACAATAAACCTGTTAGGCGACACCAACAGCATGACCCTGGTAAAAGGCATAGCAGTTAGCGGACCGGACGTTTACGTTGTGGCCACCCAGTATACTTTAACCGGCGGCGAATATGCTATCGTTTGGAAGAACGGCACACCGACCCAGCTTTCGCCCGACTCGGCAGAGGCCGAAGTAACCTGCATAGGCATACAGGGCAGCGATGTATATATTGGCGGTTACACCCATAATATCGCCACGCAAACCCCAACCGAAACAACCTACAACAGCACCCCGGTTTACTGGAAGAACGGAGTAGTAAACCACCTGCCCAACGCAGCCAGCATTAGTGCAATAACCGTAAGCGGGAGCGACGTTTATTTTGCAGGATCGGCAATTGCCCAGGGTAAATTTTCGGGATTGGGTATTGGTACCGGGGGCGTTGCTGCATGGTGGAAAAATGGTAGCTCACCTGTTACGCTGGATTATCCGTCCACTTATTTAACAACTTATTCGTCGGCAGCATCGGCCATTGCAGTAAGCGGCGCCAATGTTTATACGGCAGGTTATACCCAGAACTACCAACCCGAGATATGGAAAAACAATGCGCCCGCTATACTTCAAAACAGTGTTGAAGCCAGCAGCGCACAATCCGTGGCAACAAGTGGCAATGATGTTTACATTGCCGGCGTCTCGGGCAATTTCAATGTAGCAACCGTTTGGAAAAACAATATTCCACTCACGCTCAATGCCGTTCAGGGCGCAACCATGACCAATAGCGAAGCATCAGCAGTGGCGGTGGCCGGCAACAACGTTTATGTAACCGGCTATATTAAAAACGCCACGGGAAATGAATATAGTTCGTACTATTGGAAAAACACCCAGCTAACACCGCTAAGTAACGGAATAGGGCTTGGTGCATTTGCTACCTGCATGGTGCTTGCTCCTAAAAACTGATTAAGTCCTAAACGCCGGTCTAATAAATTTTTGCGGAGGCGTAAAATATTGCGTCTCTGCATTTCATAAACCATTTTTCCACTATTTTTGTGGCTGCAAAGTTTATGAAAATTGCCATTGCCTCCCCACCGCTTCCAGCATCAATTACCGATGCCATTTTTTGGCTCGAAAAGCTAACAAAAGAAGCCGCCGGCCAGGGCGCCGGGATTATCTGCTTCCCGGAAACATTTATTCCCGGTTATCCACTGGAAGAATATCAGCCCGAGCTTAGTTCGCCCGAAAAAATGCGCGCTGCGCTTGCCAGGGCATCGGCAATAGCTGCCGAAAATAAGATCATCATTATTTTACCCATGGACCGCTATACTGACGGCAAAATTTATAACGTCGCTGCAGTTATCGCTTCAGATGGCGAAATTTTAGGCTACCAGGCCAAAACCCAGCTCGACCCGAGCGAGGATGAAATATGGTCGCCCGGCACTGCACGGCAACTATTTGAAATTAACGGGCTAAAGTTTGGCATCACCATTTGCCATGAAGGTTTCCGCTACCCCGAGTCTGTTAGATGGGCGGCAAGGAACGGTGCGCAGGTCGTTTTCCACCCGCATTGCGCCGGAAGTAATGTCAGCGGCAAAACACCGACCGAATGGGGCAGCAAGGACAGTCCCTATTATGAAAAGGCAATTATGTTAAGGGCGATGGAAAACACCATCTTTTTTGCCAGCTCCAACTATGCAACTAAATTTCCTGAGTCGGCGAGTTCGCTGATTGCGCCGGATGGCAAATGTTTGGCACATGGGGTTTATGGTGAGCCGGGCGTATTTGTGGCGGACATTGATTTGGATGAGGCGACCGGGTTGCTGGCCAAAAGGTTTAAGCCAGAATTGTATGCGGATAAATCAGATTAAACAAATCGTATTTGTTTACAAAATATTCTGCTTAATTTAGATGGATACGTCTTTGCACACCGTTGCGTTAGGAATACTTACACCGAAATCGATTGACCACATGAAATCTAAAAAATTCGTCCTTTACATCATAATTGCTCACTTTGTGTTCGGAAGCTGTAAGAAAAATGGGGTGCAAGTTTCTCCAACTGAAACAACCGATCAAAATTCTCCGGTAGATGTTTATGCGGCTGGTTACTCCTACAATTACGCAACTTTTTGGAAAAACGGTGTTGCTACAAAACTGGTTACTGATACATCCGTTCAATCACAAGCCAACGCAATTACTGTTGCAGGAAACGATGTTTATATTGCCGGTACCGTTTTCGGGTTGGCAACTTATTGGAAAAATGGCGTAATGACAAAGCTTTCAAACAGTCCGATGAATTCTTTTGGGGAAGCTATCGCTGTGAGTGGTAACGATGTGTATGTGGCAGGCGCGATGGGTACAAAAGCAGCGGTATCTGTTGCTGAATATTGGAAAAACGGTGTCCCAACCAGGCTGGTTACAGATACGACAGACTTTTCCTGGGTATATGGAATTGCCATCAGTGGCAGCGACGTGTACATGGCTGGTTATACGTTTGACGCTGCAACCGGTTTTAATGTTGCAACCTATTGGAAAAACGGTGTGGCGACAAACTTAACTGATCAAAGTGAATCAGGTGCAAATGCCATCACAATTAAAGGCAGCGATATTTATATAGCCGGGGGTATTGGCAATACAGCAGTATATTGGAAAAATGGCGTAGCTCAGACTGTTGGAGGGGCCGGCACTACCGCTGCAGGAATAGCAACCGGTGACACCGGTCCGTATGTAGCAATTATTCAGGGGCCCGCTGAGAGTTCTTATTGGTTTAATGGTTTTGTGACAAATCTGCCCTTTTTTTCACTAGCGCAATCGATATCCGTAAATGGAACAGACGTTTACAGTGGAGGAGGTATTACGGGTGACAACGGCAACTATTTAGCCACGTACTGGAAAAATGGTGTGCCGGTACAACTTTCCCATGACGGTTTTGTGCAGGCGATTTTAACTGTTCCAAAGTAATTACAAAAACAACTTCGTTACTAAGCACCGGTGCTACCACTTACATATAAATCCCAATTGAAAAAAATTCAACTATCTCTCTTGACAATACAAAAATTAACTACTTACTTTGGCGCGTGTAAATTTTACACTTTAAATGACAAGTAACTGCACCACTAACACAACAACCACAACAACCACCGGCTATAGGCACGGAGGACGGTAATCGTATGGTGTAAAATATAAAAGAACCAAATGAACGCCTTCCTCCAAAAAAGAGGAAGGCGTTTTATTTTAACCAGCACAATGAAAGTTTTAAAATTTGGCGGTACTTCCGTAGGATCAGTTCAAAGCATCCAAACTTTATTAAACATATTAAAAGACGAAGCGACAGCCGACGACAAGCCCGTGGTGGTTTTGTCGGCCATGAGCGGCGTTACCAACCTGCTGGCCGCGATGGCCGAAGGAGCAGCGGAGGGCAGGGACTTCACCGAAGGCCTGGCAGAATTGGAGCGCCGCCATTTTGATGTTGTAAAAAGTTTGCTCAATGTTCAAAATCAAAACCCGGCCTTCACCCGCTTAAAAATATTTTTCAACCAGCTGGAAGAATTGCTGCAGGGCATTTTGACATTGCGGGAGTTAACTCCAAAAACCCGCGATACCGTGCTAAGCTATGGCGAACGCTGCTCAACCCTGATGATCGCTAAAATTGCGGCGCAGTATTTTCCCGGCGCCATCAGTGTTGACGCTTCTGATTTGATTAAAACCGACAGTTCATTTGGCCAGGCCCGGGTAGATACCGATTTGACCGAGCGGCTGATCCGTGTTTTTTACATGGAACATAAAGATAAGCTGTTATTGGTAACCGGCTTTATCGCTTCAAATGATGCCAACCAAATAACCACCCTTGGCCGCGGCGGCAGCGATTATACTGCGGCAATATTCGGCGCTGCCCTGAATGCCGAAGAGATACAAATTTGGACCGACGTAAACGGCATGATGACCGCCGACCCGCGCATGGTAACCAAGGCCTTTTCGCTGCCCGAGCTGACTTATACCGAGGCGATGGAACTTTCCTACTTCGGCGCCAGGGTGATCTATCCGCCAACCATGATACCGGCGTTTTTGAAAAAAATACCCATCGTCATCAAAAATACTTTCGATACCGATTTTGAAGGGACGATCATCCGTCACGACTGTGAGCCATCGAACCTGCCGATAAAAGGTATCTCGTCCATCAATAATATTAGTATTATCAACCTGGAAGGCAGCGGTATGGTGGGCAAAGCGGGCTTTAGCGGCAGGCTATTCTCCATGCTGGCACGCGAGCAGATCAATGTCATATTAATTACACAGTCCTCTTCCGAGCACAGCATCACTTTCGCGGTTTCGCCCGGCGACGCCGAAAAGGCCAAAAAGCTGATGAAACAGGAATTTGAGCTGGAGCTGGTCGCCAAAAAACTCGAAGAGCCGGTAATCGAGCAGGATCTGGCCATCATCGCCATCGTGGGCGAAAACATGAAGCAAACGCCGGGCGTTTCCGGCAAGTTGTTCCATGCCCTGGGCCGAAATGGCATCAATGTAAGGGCTATCGCACAAGGCTCATCGGAGTATAACATCTCGGTGATCATTTCGGCAAAGGACCTGGCAAAAGCTTTAAATGCCGTTCACGATGGCTTTTTTACGCAATTAACCAAAACACTGCATGCCTTTTGCCTGGGCACCGGCAATATCGGCCAAACACTGTTCCGGCAACTCAACGCACATAGCGATTACCTGCAGGAAAACAATGGCATACAGGTAAAAATTGTCGGCATCAGCAACACCCGTAAAATGCTGTTCAATTCCGATGGCATTTCGCTGGACAACTGGCAAAACGAATTACAGGCCTCGCATAAGCTAGCCGACCTGGCTGAATTTGTGGCTACCATGAAAGGCCTCAACCTGCCCAATTGTGTTTTTATCGATAACACCGCCAGCCCCAAACCGGTTGAGTTTTACGAAGAAGTTTTTAATGCCAATATCTCCGTGGTTACCTGCAACAAGATCGGCAACTCGGCATCGTACCAGCAGTACAAAATCTTCCGCGATGCTGCAAAACAGCATGGTGTTGATTTCTTTTACGAAACCAATGTTGGCGCAGGCTTGCCTATTATCCGCACCCTGAAAGACCTGATGAACAGCGGCGACCGGATAGCAAAAATTGAAGCGATATTGTCGGGCACCATATCCTTTATCTTCAACAATTTTAAAGGCGATGCCAATTTTCACGATGTGGTTAAGCTGGCGCAGGAAAAAGGGTATACCGAGCCTGATCCCCGCGACGACCTGCGGGGAACGGATTTTATGCGCAAGATTTTGATCCTGGCCCGCGACGCCGGCTACCAAATGGAAGCGGCTGATGTCAACATCGAAAGCATGCTGCCAAAATCCTGCCTCGAAGCGAAGACGGTGGATGATTTTTATGCAGCCTTGAAAGCCGAAGATGCATTTTTCAGCAAATTGAAAGCAGACGCAGAAGTAAGCGAAAAAGTTTTGCGCTATATCGGCAAATTAGAGGATGGTAAAGCGGCCATCACCCTTCAAATGGTGGATGAAAGCCACCCTTTTTATACCTTGTCGGGGAATGATAACATAATTTCGTTCACAACCGACCGGTACCGGGAACGACCGTTGGTGGTTAAGGGCCCTGGCGCGGGTGCAGAGGTAACCGCAGCAGGGGTGTTTGCGGATTTGATAAATGTGGGGGCATGATCGGGTAGAAAGTCAATTGTGGATGTGGTATTTGCTTATAAAACAGGAATAGCGTACTTTTATATTCAGGAGAAATAAATGATGGTAAGAACTATTTTAACGCCTGAAAATCAGGACATACATTTTCAGGTACCCAAAAGTTATGTTGGGAAAAAGGTCGAAGTAATTGCTTTTGCCATTGATGAGGAAGACACCGAACCAAAACAAATGAAGATGTCAGACTTTTGGGGCACTATAAGTGACGAAACTGCAGCTCAATTACATAAAGACGTTATAGAAAGCCGCAATAGCTGGGAAGACCGGATAAACAAACAGTTTTAACCGATGTACCTGCTGGATACTAATACGGTAATTTATTTCTGCAATTCGAAGCTGCCGGAAAAATCAAGGGCGTTTCTGTTTGGGATCGAACCTGCCATTTCAGTAATCACTAACATTGAATTATTTGCGAGTGCTAAAATACCTGTTGAAGAGCAGCGAATATTAGAAAGCTTTGCCGCCATGTGTACGGTTTACCGGGAAATTGATCCAGTCATCGTTATAAAAGCAATATCAATCAGGCAGCAGTTTAAAACCAAACTACCAGACGCGATTATAGCGGCAACCGCCCTAGCTCATAACTTAACATTGATCACGCATAACCTTTTAGATTTTGAACAAATTGAAGGGCTACAGTTAATCGATCCTTTTAACCCCAACCCACTCTCCTGACTGTTTACAGGAGAAAAGCACATTAGTTCATAAAATGGAAAATCTACAAGATCATAAGGCCGATACTCTTTTTATTGTTAATTCTTCGGGCAGCGAAACCGGTTCTGTCAAAGTTTTCGCGCCGGCAACTGTCGCTAACGTAGTTTGCGGCTTTGACGTGCTCGGCTTCGCCGTAAACGAACCGGGCGATGAAGTTATCATGCACCTAACCAACAAACCCGGCATTACCATCAGCAAAATTACCGGCGACGATGGCCGATTGCCGCTTGATCCGGCAAAAAATACCGTGAGCGTAAGCGTTCAGCATTACCTGGACGGTATCGGCAGAAGCGATATTGGGCTGGATATTCAGCTCCACAAAAAAATGCCTATCGGCAGCGGTTTGGGTTCAAGTTCAGCCAGTACGGTAGCCGGGCTATACGCTATCAAAACTTTATTGGGCGACGACAGCGACCCCGTTAAACTGTTGCCTTCGGCGATGAAGGGGGAAGAAATGGCCTGCGGGCATGGCCATGCGGACAATGTGGCGCCTGCGCTGCTGGGCGGTTTTGTGTTGGTCCGCAGTTATGATCCGCTGGACATCGTGCGCCTGCCTCATCCCGCCGAATTGTATTGCGCCATCGTATTTCCGGAGGTAGATGTACCGACCCGCGAAGCAAGACAGATCATCCGCACCAAGATCAACATGAAAGATGCTGTAACCCAGTGGGGCAATATTGCCGGCCTGGTAAGCGGCCTTTTTATGAACGACATCGACCTGATCGGCCGCAGCATGAAAGATATTTTGGTTGAACCGGTGCGGTCCATGTTAATCCCCGATTTTTATAAAATGCGGGAAATGTCTATGGAACTTGGAGCCGTAAGTTTTGGCATATCCGGTTCAGGGCCCTCTGTTTTTTCGTTCACAAAAGATGAAGAAACGGCAAAAAGGATAACACAAAAACTACAGCAACATTTAACAGCGCTGCAAATTGGTTCGAAGGCTTATGTATCGCCAATTAATGACGAGGGACCGAGAATATTGGGCTAAAAAACCATGTCATTGCGAGCGCAGCGTGGTCCCCGTTGGGGGACGAACAATGCATTAACGCCTTGCATTGCTGCCAACACAGTTCGCGATTGCTTCGTGCCTCGCAATGACAAAATAAGATAATTCCGAAATGAAGTTATACAGTACCAAAAACCCATCCACCCGCGTATCCTTTAAGGAGGCGGTTTTTAATAGCATGCCGCAGGATAAAGGCCTATACATGCCAGTTGATATTCCACGGCTTGATGATAAGTTTTTAAATAACCTGGATGAGTATACCCTGCCGGAGATTGCCATGCATGTGGCGCAAAATCTCATCGGCGAGGATATTCCTTCAGATGATCTGAAACAGATCATCTACGATGCCATCAGCTTTTTGGCGCCGGTTGAAAAGCTTGAGCAAAATGTTTTTGTGCTGGAACTTTGGCACGGCCCCTCTCTCGCATTTAAAGATTTCGGCGCGCGCTTTATGAGCCGGGTGATGAGTTATTTTTTGGAGAAAGGCGAAAAACAGCTGGATGTATTGGTGGCCACCTCCGGCGATACCGGTGGCGCAGTCGCATTGGGCTTCCTGGGTGTTCCGAATACACGGGTAACCATCTTATATCCCAAAGGCAAAGTAAGCGACATACAGGAGCTGCAACTGACTACAAACGGCCAGAATATCCGTGCACTGGAGATCGACGGCACATTCGACGATTGCCAGGCTTTGGTTAAACAGGCTTTTACGGATAAGGAATTGAACGAAAAATTCCGGCTTACTTCGGCAAACTCTATCAATATTGCCCGGCTCATCCCGCAAACCTTTTACTATTTTAACGCCTACGCTCAAATGCTGAAGCAGGGCAAGGACGAAGTGGTGTTCTCCGTCCCCAGCGGCAATTTCGGCAACATTGGCGCGGGTCTGCTTGCCTGGAAGATGGGCCTGCCGGTTGATCATTTTATAGCAGCGACTAACGTCAACGATACCGTGCCTGATTTTTTAAAAACCGGCGTTTATCAACCAAAACCATCAGTTGCCACACTATCCAACGCTATGGATGTCGGCGACCCCAGCAATTGGGTGCGCATATTCGACCTGTTTAAAGGCGAGTTTGACGCCCTTAAAGCACAGGTAACCGGTTATAGCTTTAATGATGAACAAACCCGCAGAGCGATCAGCTTTATTTACGATAACTATCATTATGTAGCCTGCCCGCATACGGCCATTGCCTGGCAGGCCCTGAAAGACTGGCAACTGGCCAATAACAAAGAAGACATTGCAGGGGTATTTTTATCGACAGCCCACCCCTGCAAATTCCCCGACGTTTTCCCGGATCATGTTGCCAAAAAAATTGATATTCCTGAACAGGTAAGTGATCTGCACAAAAAGAAAAAACATGCGGTTGCTTTAGGTAAGGATTTTGAAGGGTTTAAGGAATATTTGCTGAAGAATAACTGATACTGACTAAAAACAAGTTAAACCACCCGCTTTTGAGGCTTTGTTGTATATTTTCCCAAAAAAAACTATTTTAGGTGACTTCTACGACTTATTAGCCGCTGATAAATGACCACAGAAACGTCCGGTCCGCTTTCAACCATTTTGCACAGATCGGCCCGTCCCGTCGTATTCTTGTTTTTTCAGATCCCATATGGCTTGTTCTCGGGCTACCTTACTATCACCCTTGCGTATCTATTTTCCAGATCTGGAATTTCAATTGCCCAAATCGCCGGCCTTGCAGCAATTAATATCATTCCGCAGATCCTTAAGTTTCTATGGGCGCCGCTTGTTGATACTACACTTAGCCTGAAAAAATGGTATTTTATCTCGGCAATGCTAACGGCTGTTTGCATATTTATTACAGGCGTTGTACCGCTTAAGGAAGCCAACCTGCCAATATTTACCTTCATGATCTTTCTATCAAGCTTTGCCCGAAGTTTTGTGAGCGCTGCGTTAAACGGCCTTGCGGCGCACGACACTCCCGAAGAATTAAAGGGCAGGGTCGCTGGATACGGTCAGGCCGGGGCATTGGGTGGCAGCGCTATTGGTGGAGGCATTGGCCTTTGGCTGGCCGAGCACACGCATTATCAATGGATACCCGGGTCGGTCTTAGCTTGCATTTGTGTATTGTGCTGCTTCGGGTTATTGTTTGTAAAGGAACCTCCATCGACTATTAAAGTTGATACCGTTAAAAAAACGGTAAATAACCTGGTAAAGGATATTTGGTTAACTATAAAAACCAAACGGGGGGTGCTTGCCCTGCTGCTTTGTATCATTCCGTTGGGTTCCGGCGCCTCCGGATATTTGTTTGCAGCCATTTCAGCCGATTGGGGGGCAAGCGCCGCGATTGTGGCTATAGTAACCGGCATAGTGGCGGGTGTTATCACCATCGCAGGATCGCTTGCCGGCGGCTGGATATGCGACAAGGTTAACCGCCAGCAGAGTTACCTCGTTTTTGGCTTATTACAGGCAATATGTTGCCTGGGATTGGCCTTTTGCCCTCACACACCGGTAATGTATATTTTATGGACACTAGCTTACACTTTTGCAAATGGGTTAAGCTACGCGGCCTGGAATGCCTTTGCGCTGGAAGCAACCGGGCGCGGTGCGGCGGCAAGTAAATTCGAACTGTTCGCAAGCGTTTCGTGGCTGCCGATATATACCATGACGGCCGTGGCAGGCTTTGCCTACACGAAATGGAAGGCCAATGGAATGCTGATGACCGAAGCCGCTTGCGCAATATTGGCCGCCGTTTTGTTCCTTGCTATTCAAAAAATAATAAAAAGCCGAAAGGTCACGCCACAAAACGCCGAAACAGTTTTTATAAACAGCTAACCCCCGCAGTCTGTGTCCCCACGGGCTGCTTTTTTGAGAAATACTCATGATCAACACCATTATCTTCGACCTCGGCGCGGTACTCATCGACTGGAACCCGCATTATATGTATCGTACCGTTTTTGATAACGAGGACGAAATGAAAAACTTCCTTGCGAATGTTTGTACCTCCGATTGGAATGAGGAACAAGATGCCGGCCGTTCCTTACAGGAAGGCACCGATATATTAGTAAAGCAATTCCCCGAACACGAGGATAAGATCAGGCTGTTTTACAGCCGCTGGCACGAAATGCTGGGCGATGCTTTTTGGGATACGGTCGAGATTTTTAAAAATCTTAAAGAAACGGGGAAATATAAAATATACGCCCTAACCAACTGGTCGGCCGAAACTTTCCCGGTTGCTTTGGAGCGATACGAATTTTTGCATTGGTTTGATGGCATCGTCGTATCCGGCGCCGAAAAAATGCGCAAACCAACGCCAGAATTCTATCAGATATTATTGGACAGATATACTGTAAGAGCTGATGAAGCGCTATTTATCGATGACAACAAACGCAACGTTTTAGCGGCTGAGAAAATGGGTATTAAATCAATACATTTCACTTCAGCGGAGCAATTGAAAGGTGCTTTGTCAACCATAAAGATCCTGTGATGTCCTGAGATAGTCAAATCGGTGAAATCAAAAATAATCGGTGAAATCCCAAAAAATAAAAATCGGTGAAATCATCAAATTAATAGCGTCATCCAGGCCTCTTTCACACGCTCGGCCGCAAGCAACTCCTTAGCCTTTAAATGCAACTGCGTTTCGCGGGTTTGAGCGTCACCAATTGTTGCATCCAATATTTCTTTGATTTCGGATGTTTGCGCAAAAGCTTCAATTTCTTCATCGGTCGGCAATGTCTCCACATTACCCAGTTGTCCCAGGTTATTCCCCGTCAATATTTTTGAATTCCGGATAGCAAACGGAATAGCATCAACCCCAATACCAACAGTTTTTACCGGCTTGGCTACTTTAAAAAGGTTTTCCAGCGTTACCCTGCAATACCAATCTCCGCCAAGACGTGCCACGTGATCCATCTTCAACTGGTCGATCTTGCCATCGGCGTCTAAAACCGATTCATTGATATGCATCAACTTCATTTCGGCGATGATCAGGTTGCCGGCGCCCGGCGTTTTTCCCAACGAAATGATATCATTCACCAAACATTCAAACTGCACCGGCGATTCCGCTACCCGTGGTGGTTTCACCAATTCCGACGGCAGCATGGTAAAGCCGGCTTTTACAAACTCATTAACGCCTTTAGGATATTCAACACTCGCCAGCGAAACCTGCTGCACCATGGCATAATTCACGATATTGATCACCACTTCAGGTACTTCATGTAAGTTTTCAAGGGTGTGCTTGGTCGTATTGTCCCTTACCCTGCGCGATGGCGAGAAAACACAAACCGGCGGATTAGTGCTAAACAAATTAAAAAAGCTAAAGGGACTGAGGTTGATATTACCGGCTTTGTCAACGGTGGAGGCGAAACAGATCGGCCGCGGCGCAATGGCGTACTGCAGGTAGTTCTGCATTTCAATCGGGGAAAGATCAGAAAGTTTTATGGTCAACATAAGTGAAAAACTATGTCATTGCGAGCAAAGCGAAGCAACCTCGTCGTATATGAGTGGTAATGCACGGGCGACGAGGTTGCTTCACTCGTTCCTCGTTCGCAATGACAAAAGGGCTATTTTTTTAATTTCAGAATCGAAAAGTCACTTTTGGCTTTCTCAACTATGTTACCCAGCATGCCCAGCCCGGTTATTTCCATCTCCACCAAATCGCCAGGCTGCAGCCATTGTGGCTGATAATTGGGGTCATTCAACAAACCTGTTCCGTTCAATTCCAAAAAGCAGCCTGTACCAACAGTACCCGAGCCGATCACATCACCGGGCAGCACATCACAGCCATAGGCACAGCGTTCAATTATTTCAGCAAAGGTCCAGTCCATATCAGCCATATTTCCCCGTGATACCTGTTTGCCGTTGACCGCGCAAGTCATTTCAAGGCTGTAATTGTTGCCGGTATGGCCTGCCTTTGCCGGTACTTTATATTGTTGCAGTTCGTCGGGTGTTACCAGCCAGGGACCGATAACCGTACTAAAATCCTTTCCTTTTGCAGGGCCAAGATTAAGCAGCATCTCTTCCATTTGAAGCGTGCGGGCGCTCATATCGTTCATGATCATATAACCGGCGATCAGGCTATCTGCTTCAGAGGCCCTAATATTCCGTGCTTTTTTGTTCAGCGCCACGGCAACTTCCAATTCAAAATCGAGTTTCTGAAAATGATCGGGCATGCATTCGATCTCGCCGGCGCCTTGTATTGCGTTGTGATTGGTGAAGTAAAAGATGGGGTACTGATCAAACTCCGCTATCATCTCCGCCTTGCGATTCCGACGTGCCGCAGCCACGTGCTGCCTGAAGGCGTAACCATCGCGGCACGAAGTTGGGTGCGGCACCGGTGCTATCAACTCAAAAAATAATTCTTCCCTCGCTTCTGTTTTCCCTGTGGCTATCTCCTCGTTAACCCGCATGGCGCGGTCCATCAACTCATCGCCTCCCCATAAAAAGTCTTTCATGTTGTCAGGGATTAGCTTATGGCAGGAGTTAAGATTATAAATATGCCCGTTGACGTAGATGCCCAGGTGCTCCCGGTCTTCGGTTTTGTAGCTAACTAATTTCATGGGTTTAAATTGGTATGGGCCAAAGCTAATGATTTAGTTGGAAAGGTTGTAGAAGTTGTAAGGGTTGTAAACGTTGATATAATTTCCCCTAATTTATCTTTCGGACTTTCGGTCTTCCGGACTTCTTCCTATTTGCTCTTTCAAAATAATTGCTATACTTTTGTAAAACCAATTTATGAGCATACAAAGGCATTTTCTTTTTTCCCTGGGCCTCACTTCCATGAGTGATGCTTCTTCTTTCAGGGATGCCGTGCTCGCTAAGATCGTCCTGGCGCAATATTAAGTTTGTTGAAAGGTTGTAAGGTTGAAAAGTTGTAGTGTTATTACACATCCAATCTAAAACTATTCAACCTGTTTAAACGTTTTTATTTTATTGTAAACCAATTTGTTGCGGGGGCGAAAGTTTAACATTCCAACTTTTCAACCTTACAACATGCCAACATAAAAACAATGCCTGTTTATCATTCATTAGGAAGCATCCCGCCCAAGCGGCACACGCAGTTCCGCAAGCCGGATGGCACTTTATATGCCGAAGAGCTGGTTTCCACCGAAGGCTTTTCGAGCTTGTACTCGCTGGTATACCATGTTTACCCGCCAACGCTTGTAAAAGAGTTGGGTGAGCCATATAACGTCGAGCCAAAAATCGCGCGTGAAAAACACCTGAAACATACCAGCCTGCTTGGCTTTAAGGTGGAACCGGAAGACGACTATTTAAAAAGCCGCAAACCGGTGCTGGTAAACAGCGATCTGCATATCTCGTTAGCCGCCCCGCGCCAATCCATGACGGATTATTTTTACAAAAACAGCCAGGCCGATGAGGTGGTATTTGTTCATGTGGGTACCGGAACGTTGAAAACCGGTTATGGCAACATTAAATTTGCTTATGGCGACTATTTGATCATCCCGCGCGGCACCATTTACCAAATGGAGTTTGATACGACTGAAAACCGCCTGTTTATCGTGGAGAGCTTTAGCCCCATCAGGGTGCCTAAGCGCTACACCAATGCCTACGGCCAGTTGACAGAGCAATCTCCCTATTGCGAACGGGACATTAAGCGCCCGACAAATTTGGAGACACACGACGAAAAAGGGAACTTCAAAATATTGATCAAAAAGCAAGGGTTGATCTATCCCTACATCTACGGTACACACCCGTTTGATTTTATCGGCTGGGATGGCTTCCATTACCCCTGGGCATTTTCTATACACGATTTCGAGCCGATTACGGGCCGCCTGCACCAGCCGCCGCCGGTTCATCAAACTTTTGAGGGGCATAACTTTGTGATCTGCTCATTTGTACCGCGAAAATTTGACTACCATCCTTTGTCAATCCCGGCGCCATATAATCACAGCAACGTGGACAGCGACGAGCTGCTGTATTATGTTGACGGCGATTTTATGAGCCGCAAAAGCGTAGTAAAAGGACAAATTACGCTGCATCCCGGCGGCATACCGCATGGCCCGCACCCCGGATCGGTTGAAAAATCTATCGGCAAGGAATCTACGGATGAACTGGCTGTAATGATCGACCCCTTCCGCCCGCTGATGCTGACAGAAGATGCCATAAAAATTGAGGACGAAAATTATTATAAGAGCTGGATGTGAGGGAGGTGAAAGGCGAAAGGTCAAAGGCAAAAGGTAGAATGCGGAAGCCAACTCACTAATTCACTAACTCACTAATTCAAAACTAAAAAATGGAAACATTAACCATAGAAAAACCAAAAACAACCGCTGATTTTTTACCCTTAAACGGTACCGATCACGTGGAATTTTATGTAGGCAACGCCAAACAGGCGGCTTTTTACTACAAAACCGCATTTGGCTTTAGCGACCTGGCGTATGCGGGTCCGGAGACTGGTGTGCGCGACAAAGCCTCGTATGTTTTGCAACAGGGAAAGATCAGGCTGGTGCTCACTACGCCTTTAAGGTCAAACGACCCGATAGCGGAGCATATCAAAAGGCATGGCGACGGGGTAAAGGTATTGGCCTTATCCGTTGATGATGCTTATGATGCTTATAAACAGACCACCAGCCGGGGTGCTGTACCCTATATGCAGCCGGAAACTTTCCGCGATGAGCATGGCGCGGTAAAAATCAGCGGGATAAAACTGTACGGCGAAACCGTTCATCTTTTTGTGGAACGGAAAGATTATCGGGGGCTATTTTTACCCGGGTATGAGAAGCATGAGACAACGTACAATCCAGCCTCAACCGGTTTGCTTTATATTGACCATTGCGTGGGCAATGTGGGCTGGCATAAAATGAATGAATGGGTGAATTTTTATGAAGAGGTGATGGGCTTTAAAAATATCCTCACTTTCGATGATAAAATGATCTCTACTGAATATTCCGCCCTGATGAGTAAGGTGATGAGCAACGGCAACGGCTTTGTTAAATTCCCGATAAATGAACCGGCGGAAGGCAAAAAGAAATCGCAGATCGAGGAATACCTGGAATTTTATGAGGACGAAGGCGTTCAGCACCTGGCATTGGCCACACATGATATTGTTGCAACCGTTACCGAACTGCAAAAACGCGGCATAGAGTTTTTAACGGTTCCTACGACTTATTATGATGACCTGCTTGACCGGGTGGGCCACATTGATGAAGACCTGGAGCCTTTGAAAAAATTAGGGATATTGGTCGACAGTGATGACGAGGGTTACCTGCTGCAGATATTCACCAAGCCTGTAGAGGACCGGCCGACGTTGTTTTTCGAGATCATCCAGCGTAAAGGCGCAAAGTCTTTCGGCGCCGGAAATTTCAAAGCTTTGTTTGAAGCTATTGAACGGGAACAGGAATTGAGAGGGAATCTTTGATGATTTCGGCCCCGATAGCTATAGGGGTAGGAATTTCGATTTCGGAATTTAAGAAAGAAGGATTTCACCATAAAAAAATTACATTTAAACCGGGTAACCTGCCCGGTTTTTTTATGAATTCAGTTGACGAAGTAGTCGATCTTTTAAGACAAAAATCCAACCCGGCTTACCTCGCGGGTATGAAGCGTTTCGGAATCGATTCAGGCAAAGCGTTGGGTATCCCGCTCCCCGAATTGAGGAAGATTGCCAAGGGTATTAAAAAAGACCATGAACTTGCTTTGGCACTTTGGAATACATCTTTACACGAGGCCCGAATACTGGCATCGCTGGTTGACGATCCTGCCCGGGTAACCGAAGAGCAATTTGATAGCTGGGCAGCGGACTTCTATTCGTGGGACCTTTGCGACCAGGTTTGCGGAAACCTTTTCGATCGTACTCCTTTCGCGATCGAAAAAGCGATCGCATACAGCGCCCGCAAAGAAGAATTTGTAAAAAGAGCTGGGTTTGTCTTAATGGCTGAATATGCCGTTCACCACAAAAAAGCCGGCGATGAAATTTTCATCAACTTCCTGCAAATTATTGAACGTGAGGCCTGTGATGGCCGTAATTTTGTAAAAAAAGCTATAAATTGGGCCTTGCGGCAAATCGGCAAAAGAAATGCAGCTTTATGTGTTCATGCAATCGAAAGCGCCAATCGCATCCTGGTAAAGGAATGTAAAGCGGCGAAATGGATAGCGTCGGATGCTTTGAATGAACTCTTACGAAAAGCTTCTCGAACTATTAATTAATATTTGCTTTTTGATTGTCAATTATTAACTGTCCGGTGTTATTTTGCCAAAGCTTGCCAACCATTTTTTGCAGATTTCGTATCAGGGAATCCGGTTTATGGACGAGTTTTTTAGTTTGGCATAAATTTTTCTATATCTCCCTGTAATATTGGTTAAACCAATGATGAATCACAATTTACTATGGGCATTGAGTTAGGGAACAATTTTTATTCGGACGACGCAGCCCATCTTGCTCAAATAATTGACCAAATCAATGCTGGCATTTGGGAGTTTAATATCAGCACCAAAGATGTAAAGTGGTCCGACGGCTTTTATACGATACTGGGTTATAAACCCGGCGAAATAGAGTGTTCCTATAACTTTTTTCTTGAAAATCTTATTTATCATCACGATAGGCCGCTGTTCCTGAAAACCATTAACAGCCGGAACGGGGATAATATTGCAGTTGTGCAAATCCGCCTTTTAACTAAGTCATCCGGTTATCAATGGTTTGAAAGCACGACAAAAAAATGGGACGATAAAGGTGTGGCCAAATTTACCGGCTCGTTCATCAACATCAACCAGGCGAAAATCGCGGGTTTGCGTTCGGCACAAAGCGACTTTTTCTTCAACGAAACCGGGGCTATAGCCAAAGTAAGCGGCTTTGAGGTCGATGTGGCTTCCATGAAAATTAATCTTTCGAAAGAAGCATTCGACATTTATGAACTGAACGACCAGGCAAAATTGACCATCGAAGAAGCAATCAGCTTTTTTGAGCCACAATATCGCCCGCTGCTGAACGAGGCCATCGATAATGCCATAAAATTTTGCAAGCCGTTCGATATGGAACTCCTGTTCCGTTCGGCAAAAAGTAACGTCATTTGGGTTAGGGCCAAGGGTATCCCCATCATTGATGATTATGCCCAATGCATAAAAATAAGGGGCATATTCCAGGACATTGATAGCATTAAACGAAAAGGCCTGGCGCTCCAAAACTCCATCAATCAACTGAATGACCAGAATAAGCGCCTGCAAAACTTTGCATACATCGTTTCACATAACCTTCGTTCGCATACCGGTAACCTAAGGTTTATGGTGAATTTGTTTGAGGAAAGCGATTCGGAGGACGAGCGTACAGAAGTATTTGCACATATCAAATCCATCAGCAATAGCTTAACCACCACTATTGAGCACCTGAATGAAATAGTTAAGATACATACCGAGATCGACAAGGAAAAACAGGTGCTTGAATTTGAAGACGTGCTGAAAATGGTGATGGGCGCCTTGCAAAGCAATATTGAAAGCACCAATGCTAAAATTGAGTACGACTTTACCAAATGCCCGGCGATCAATTATATACCGGCTTACCTGGAAAGCATCCTGCAAAACTTGCTCACCAATGCATTAAAATACCGCCATCCCGACCGCCGGCCGGAGGTTATGGTACGCACTGTGAAGGACCACAGCCATGTTTATATGACCTTTGAAGACAACGGCGTCGGTATTGACCTGGAACGTTATGGCGATAAGGTCTTCGGCATGTATAAAACTTTCCACCAAAACAGCGATGCAAAAGGCATCGGCCTGTTCATCACCCGCAACCAGGTGGAATCCCTTGGGGGCTCTATCAAGGTAGACAGTACTGTTAACGTGGGAACTAAGTTTACTATTAGATTAGTGTGAAGAGATTAGAGATTAGAGACTAGAGATTAATTTTTAAACGCCATCAACTAATCTCTAATCACCAGTCTCTGACCACTAACCCTCACTCAATATAACTTTCCAGTATTTTAAATCCCGAGGTGGTTTCCAACGCAACTTTTTCGATGGTTTTTGGTAGCAATACACAGTCGCCCATTTTTACCGGGTAAGCCTCGCCGTCGCATTTAATGATAAAATCACCTTCCAGGCATATGTAGATCACAAATGAATCCAAATTGGCATAATCCTTTTCGGTGCTTTCCGTAAAATCCATCAGGTTGGTGGTAAAATACGGGCAGCTTACCAGTTTTACCGTTTCGTTTTCTTTGGGATGATATTGAGTTTTATATTCGGGGTAGTATTTGTAATCAATGGCTGCTAACGCTTCTTCAACATGCAGTTCTCGTTTATTACCTTTATCATCCACCCGGTCAAAATCGTAAATACGGTAGGTAATATCCGATGTTTGCTGGATTTCGGCGATCAACAACCCTTTGCCAATGGTGTGCACGCGGCCTGCAGGTAAAAAGAAAACATCACCCGATTTTACATCCTCCTTGTTTAAAATATCTGTCAGGTGGCCGCTGTTAAATTTGTCCAGGTATTCCTGTTCGGTAAGTTCCTTGTTAAAGCCGGCTATTAATGTCGAACCCGGATCAGCTTCCACCACATACCACATTTCCGTTTTACCAAAGGAGTTATGGCGTTTTTTGGCTAGCTCGTCATTAGGATGAACCTGTATGGAAAGATCTTCATTGGCATCGATAAACTTGATCAGCAGCGGAAAAATATTGCCGAAATGGTCGTATACTTTTTTGCCAACCAATTCATCCTTATACTCCTCCAGCAAATTATCCAGGCGTTTGCCTTTTAGCGGGCCGTCAGCCACTACCGAAACATCCGATTTTACACCCGATATCTCCCAGGTCTCGCCGCAATTGGTCAGGTTGCCGAAATCTTTATGTAAGTAAGTTTTTATTTTTTGTCCGCCCCATATTTTGTCTTTATAAATGGTTTGGAATTTTAGTGGATAGAGGGGTTGCATATGGTAGTTTTAATAACTGCAAACTTAATATTCATCTATTAGTTTACTAATCTGAATGATTAATTCGGGCACATAATCTACGACTATATCCCAAATAACTTTGTAATTAATTCCAAAATATCCGTGAACAATTCTATTTCGCAAACCTCTTATTTTAAACCAGTCGATTTCAGAGGTTTTGTCTTTCAACTCATCAGGTAAACGAATAGATGCTTCACCGATAATTTCAATATTCCTTATAACCGCATCAATGGTTTTACTATCCGCGATAAAATCATCGTAGGTCAGAGATCGGGTATAAATCTCAACTTTTTCAGCGCTTTCGATAATGTCCTGTAAAAGGAGCTTAGGGTGTCGTTCAGACATAAACGATTTGAGGGTCTATTACGTCGAGATACCTTTGCTTAATCCCACCACGGGATACGAGGTCAACTTTGCGATTAAGTATTTGTTCAAGTTCGTCGGCCAGCGTTATGAACTCGATGCCGATCTTACCGTTGAAATCGACGATAATATCTATATCGCTATTTTCAGTAAAGTCA
>Ga0302140_10003089_pt1 | contig 21478 bp, 19 predicted proteins | sample I_Bog_E1_1_FD_202095 | JGI IMG/M metagenome (GOLD analysis project Ga0302140, IMG submission 202095) | Peat permafrost microbial communities from Stordalen Mire near Abisko, Sweden - I_Bog_E1_1 | ecosystem: Environmental > Terrestrial > Soil > Wetlands > Peat | place: Sweden: Abisko, Stordalen... | reverse complement strand
TCCATTCATTTCTAATTCTATCCTATTGGAGGTAAAACATTATGCAAAGTCGGATGCTCAATTAATTACTATTTATGCAGTTTTGAGTGTCCAACTTTGCATAATGATTAACTTTGTATAAGCTATGGGCACTCAGGTTAAGATTGCAGAAAAAATAGTAAAAAAGAAAGCTGACTACGTCTTAGCGGTAAAAGGAAATCAAGAAACTTTATACAAAGATTTGATAGATTACTTTAATGAAAATGATTTAAAAAAGGACATTGAAAGTGTTGGAAACTATAAAAAAACTATTGAGAAAAGTCATAGTCAAATTGAGATAAGAGAATATTATCAGACAGATGATATAAAATGGATGACTAATAGAAGTAGATGGAAAGGGCTAAAAAGCATTGGTATTATAGAAAAAACTATAAAGAAGAATGATAAAGAAACAAAAGAAATACGTTACTATATAAGTAGCTTATCACCTGATATAGAGCTATTTTCAAAATCAGTAAGAGAACATTGGAAAATAGAAATAATGCATTGGCATTTGGATGTTACGTTTAAAGAAGATCATAATAAAACTATTGAAGAAACAGCAAATAAGAATATGAATATTATCCGTAAATGGGCATTATCAATACTAAAACTTTTAGATATGGGAAAAAAGATGAGTTTAAAACTAAAGAGATTTGCAATATGTTCAAATCCAACTAACTATATAAGTAAAATTATGGAAATTTAGTTTTTTAGTAATTTTACTTATGTAGTTATAAATTTTCATGCGTTTGTCCTGGAAATAGCTTGTACTTCCCTTTCCTTATACTCTACTAAGTGGTATATTATAATGTGAATTTAATTGAAAAATTAATAAACATAAGAGGTAATTTATATGAAAACAATGGTACCCTATTACTATAAAGATTTTAAATGTGTAGCTTCAAAATGTACTGATACCTGTTGTTCCGGGTGGGAAATCATAATTGATGCTGAAACATATAAGCATTATAACAATGTATCAGGTGAATTTGGTGAAAGATTAAAATCTAACTTAACATTATATGAAGATGATGAACCTGGTTTTGTATTACAAAATGATAATTGTCCATTTTTTAATAAAAATAACCTTTGTGACATCTATACTGAACTTGGAGAAGATTGTCTTTGCTATACATGCAAGACATACCCAAGGTTCATGGAGGAATATGGTAGTTTACGTGAAATAGGAATATATTTATCATGTCCTGAGGCTGCAAGATTAATTCTTCTAGATTCTAAACCAGTAACTTTTGAAGTTTCAGAAGATGATAAAATGGTAAGTACATATGATGATATAAGTTTTGATCTTTTTACACAGATAATAATATCATCTAGGAAAATAGCCTTAGATATATTACAAAATCGTTCTATATATTTAAATCATAGAATTGCACTATTGATTAATTTTGCTCATGATATTCAGGAAGAAATAAATAAAAATGAGTTGTCCAAGATTACTGATATAATAAATAAATATTCGCAGGAAGATTATCAAAAAGAGCTTATTAATGTATTTGATAAATATAGAATAAAGCAATGTGATAAGTATGATAATATGCTTAAATGTATGAATATGTATAAAAACCTTAATCCTATTAATGATAACTGGCCCAAAATAATAGAACACGCTATTAACTGTTTCCATAAAACAGATGATATTACTTTTTATCAAAAACAGTATGATGATTTTAATGAATATTATGAAAATAGAACCTATGAATATGAACATTTAATGGTATATTTTATATTCCAATATTTTATGAAATCTGTTTTTGATGAAGAATTATATTCTAAAGTTACATTAGCCATCATGAGTTATCTTATTATTAAAGAATTAGATGTGGTAAGATGGATTGATAATAAATATAATTTTGATACAAATGACCAGATAGACATAATGCATATGTATTCTAAAGAAATAGAACATTCAGAAAAAAACCTTTATGATCTTGAGGAAATGTTTAATACCAACAAACTTTTTGATTTAAAACAACTACTTATTTTAATAATGAGTTAGAAATAGGCAGTATATTAAATAATTTTGAGCAATTAGGCTATTCAACTCTGATTGTTGATGGAAAAGAAAGTATTCAAATAAATTTATCTGCAGTTAAAAAGAATCTTCAAATTAAACAAAATACCACCCAAAAAATTATTTTTCAGATGGTATACTAAAAAGCATAAGTTTTTCAATGGACTTGTCAAAAACCTGCCCATTTTACTAATAGCGGCTTATTTGTGAATGGCATCCTGATAGAATTCATAAGCATCTTTATCAGTTGCTTTCTCATGAACAATTTTACGGATAGCTTCTGCCATTTCCACTGGATGATTACTTTGGAAGATATTTCTTCCCATATCAAGTCCATGTGCACCTTCACTGATTGCATGATATGCCATTGCAAGAGCCTCATCTTCAGGCAGTTTCTTGCCTCCTGCTACAACTATAGGAACCGGGCATGCAGCTACGACTTCTTCAAAGTTCTCACAATAATAAGTCTTGACGATGTTCACACCAAGTTCTGGAAGAATACGGGTGGCAAGTTTGAAATAATGGTCTGTACGTTCCATGTCCTTGCCAACTGCTACAACACCCATTGTAGGAATACTGTAACGAATACCTGCATTGATTACTTTTGACAGGTTGTCAATACTCTGCAACTGACCATCTGCACCGATAAATCCTTGTACAGCCATGCAGTCTGCATTGCATCTTATTGCATCTTCAATATTCACAGCAACTATTTCATGAGACAAATCATCATTTAACATAGATGAACCGGATGAAACTCGAAGAGCAACTGCTTTGTTGGCAACTGGAGGTACACAAGTACGAAGTGCACCCCTAGTGCACATCAATACATCAACACTAGGAATTAGTTTAGGAATCAATAAATCAAGTCTTTCCAGCCCTGATACAGAACCCATAAAATAGCCATGGTCAAATGCAAACATTACAGTGTTACCGCTGTTTGGGTCAAAAATGTTTGCAAGATGTTTCTTCATGCCCCAATCTAGATTACTTGCTCCCTTTACATAAAACTCTTTGCTATTATTTGCAAATGGTACTTCTAAATGATAGTCCTTTGCAACTTTGTAGCCTTCTTTATCTGCCATAACTAAAAACCCTCCAATTTATATTTAGTGTATATATCTATACGCTAATTGATTTTATTTTTTGTCACATTTTTTTAATTCTTATGCTTCCTGTATATAAAGAAAGCATAAGAATTTATGATAGGAAATAACTATAAATTAATTGTTCAATTTATCCGATAGCTAGCATCCGTAACACTCCTACTTCTTTAAGTGGGAGATAATGACTGCACGCTCCTGGATAAGTTCAACTAAGATTCACTTTATAAAGAATTTATCAGAAATCAAAATTGTTCATGTTATCTTTTGTGAATACGGTTCTTTCAGGAAGCAATACAACTCCCGAAGAAGTATTAGAATCATCTGCTTTAGAATCAAGTACGCTGTTTGGCATAACTTCTACAGTACCTATATCAGGGATAGTAACCTTATCACCGACTTTTACGTCATGACCAGAAGCAATATAATCTGCCATGTAGCATCCCATAGCACCTTGAACGCCACAATCCCATAGACCCCAACGAGTTAAGATACCATCTTTGCAATACTGTTTCATTGAATTAGGTGAAGCAAAACCAGTTATAGTAACATTTTTAGCTGTCAATCCTTTATTTTGAGCTGCTTGAGCCTGTCCAGGAAGTGCAGTAGAGTCGTTACAAATAATTAAGTCAATGTCAGAATGTGCAGACAATATAGATTCACCAACAGAGATAGCTTGCTCAGCATCTTGACTAGAATAATAGTTACTTGGTGCAACATTTTTCCAATTAGGATATTTTGCTTTGATATATTTCTCACCTTCTACTTGCCATGAGTTCTGGTCAGTAACAGTTGCGTTTGAATAATGCCAGCAATATTTGATAGCATCTTTATCAGGGTCTTTGCCACGTTCTTTTAAGGAATCGTAACTCATCTGAACTAGCATCTGACCTAATTGTTCAGGAGTTCCCTGTGAAACCATAATTTTACGAACTGATGAATCTACATCAGAATCCCATGTAGTAACTGTAACACCTGCATCAGTCGCAGATTTAAGTGCTTCTTTAACACCTGCAGCATCAACAGATGATAAACAAATAGCATTAGTACCTTGTTGAACTGCTTTATTAATTACAGAAACCTGTGAGGATGCAGATGCAGTTGAATCACCTTCATAATCAACTTTGAATCCCCACTTTTCAGCATACTTCTGAGCACCTTTATTCGCAGATTCAAAGAATGCATTACCTGTAAGTTTAGGAATAAATGTTACTGTAATATTTTTGCTTTTAGAATCATTAGTTGATGTTGTTGTAGTACTTGAACCGCAGCCAGTGAGCGTAGTAAGAATCATCGCACCAATTAGTGCTAATGCAACAGCTTTTTTCTTCATTATAAATCCCCCTGTTATTTTATTTTATGCAGACGTAGATACATCCGCCTGTATACACACTCAATAATGATAAAATAATTATACATATTTATTTGTCTGTTAATTTGTGTTTAAAAGTTAAATGACGATGCATGAATGCATTAATCTTTTCATTTTTTGAAGCAGTACTTGCTGCAACTACAATAACCAGCATTGCACCTACTGGAATATCCAGGTACTGGTTTGATACACCATTCATAGAAAGTCCAAATCTCATAATTCCAATTACAACAGCTGCCAGTGCAGAACCAACAACACCTCCTTTACCCCCTAAGGTAGAAGTACCACCAAGTATTACTGCCGTAATAATTGGCATTGTTAAGTCGCTGCCAAAATCAGATTTTGAAGAACCAAGGTAACTTGTCATAACAATACCTGCAAAAGAAGCTGCCATACCTGAGAAAATATAAGTACTCATAACAATAAGTTTTGTATTGATACCAGAAAATTCTGCTGCACGGCGGTTAATACCACAAAGGAATACTTCTCTTCCGTACTTTGTACGATGAAGAATTATATAGGCAATAACAGCAAGTGCAATAAAAATTAAAACCTGTGAAGGTATTACTCCAAAGAAACGTTTTTTTGTAAAAGCTGTGAAGTATTCAGGAAATCCACTTATACCAAGATAAGCTGCGGTATTTGACATATTTGATACTGCAATAGCAAGTCCAGAATATAAAAACGATCCTCCTAATGTGATTACCATTGGCTGAACATTAGTAAATGCTATGAAAAATCCACTCAATGCACCACATAAGCAACCAATAATTATAGCAATCATACAAGCTGCACCAATACTAATTCCAAGAGTTTTCCATAGCACGCCAATTACAATTGATGTTAAACCTACGATAGAACCGGCCTGCAAATCTATGCCACCCGTAATAAATACAAAGCACATAAAAACTGCAATAATACAAATGGAAATAAAGTCATTGAAACTGCCAAATAAAACACGTGGCATTAAGAATTTAGGGTTCATAGTACCAAACACAATTACTTCTATAATAATAAACATTACTAGGAAATATTCCCAATGAAACTTAAATTTTGAATAAAATTTTTTTAATTTTTCTTTCATTACATATTTCCTCCTACCACTTTACTTTCAGCAACTGTTTCCGTTCTGGCAGATAGTCGTTCTCGTCTTGCCTTTTCAGTATTACGGTGCTGCATTACTGCATCAAAAACAACTATAGTGATCAACAAAATACCGGTAATGGTATTATCATAGTTAGATGAAAATCCCAAAAATACTAATATACGGCTAATAGATGCCATAATCAATGCACCAAATGTAGCACCAACCATATTTCCGATACCACCTGAAAGACTGATACCACCGATAACACAGGCAGCAATTGCTTTCATCTCGTAGCCATTGCCAGATGTAGGTGTAACAAATCCAATACGACTAACAAATACAACAGAAGCTAAGGATGCACAAACTGCACAGATTACGAAGCTGATTAAATGAGTTCCAGTAACAGGAAGACCAAGATGAGTGGCACCATCTTCATTATCACCAACTGCCTGGAAGTAACGGCCACGCTTTGTCTTTGCCAAAAACATGTATATAGCAATCATGATAATAATTGTACCGATATACATCCATGATAACCCTGCAATACCCTGCTGTGAAAGTTCCTTAAAGTTTTTAGGTACGTTTTCAACCCAGGCACCGCCGGTGTACACATATGAAATACCCCTTACTATACTGTTGATACCAATGGTCATAATAATGGATGGTACTTTAAGAACTGCCACGCCAAATCCATTAATCAAACCTATTACCAAGCCTATACATACAGCTACTAATACCGTAAGCGTAAACGGTTTACCGTCTCTGACCATAGTAGCTACAACTGCAGCTGATAAACCTAAAGTAGCACCGATGGATGCATCAATCTCACCAGTAAATATAACAAATGCCATACCTATGGCACAGATTGTATAAACTGTAGCACCATTTAGACAAAGCATAATATTGTCTGATTGAATAAATGTAGGATTTATGAGTCCAACAATTACGTATAAAGCAATTAGAAAAATAATAGAGGTACACTCTCTTCTATTTATAAATTTCTTTATGGTATTCATATTTTTGCACCTTCCTTCTTATCCTCATAAACACCAAATGCTGCACTCATAAGATTGTTTTGATTAATGTCAGCCTTCTGAAATGTATGATTGATACACCCTTGGAACATAGTGATTACACGATCTGAAAGCTGAACAATTTCTTCCATATCAGATGATATTAGTAAAACTGAAAATCCCTGATCCTTTAGCTTGTTGATAATCGTATACACATCACCACGGGCTGAGGCATCAATACCACGGGTAGGCTCATCCAATATAATCAGTTTTGGATTAGTTGCAAGAATTCTGGCTATTACAACCTTCTGTTGATTACCACCTGAAAGGCTTCCAATCAGTTGGTCCTGTCCAGTTACTTTAATGTGCAAATCATTTATATATTTATCAGTAAATTGTTTTTCTACTTTAAAATTCATAAAAAACTTGCCAAGCTTTTTTAAAGACCCACATGAAGTATTTAATGCGATATCACCGATTTTGAAAATGCCATCCTGTCGTCTATCTTCAGGAACATAATTAATACCATTTTCAATTACCTTAGCAGTAGACATTCCTGTAATATCTTCCATGCCTAGATAAGCCTTTCCTCCAAGCACTGAATCTTTACCAAAAATTGTTGTTGCAAGTTCCGTACGGCCAGCTCCTACTACTCCTGCTAAACCTAATATTTCACCAGGATATACATCAAAACATATATTTTTGAATCCATATCCACTAAAATCCTTCAAACTAAAAATTGGTTTAAGATTTTTATAATCCGGTAATTTGCTCTTAAAAGCCTGTTTATTCTCTTTCACATCAGGAGGAAGCAAACCCTGTACAAGCATCTCACGTGTAAAATCTTTAACTGGTCCATTAAGTGTAATGATACCATCTCTCATTATTGCAACATTGGTTGCAATCTCAAATACCTCTTCAAGACGATGAGTAATATATATGATACCAATATTTTTCTTCTTAAGATCATTAATAATCTTGAACAGAGATTCTACTTCATTAAATGTCAATGCACTAGTAGGTTCGTCCAAAATCAGTAATTTTGCATTTCGCAATAGCCCACGAAGAAGTTCTACTAGCTGCTGTTCTGCAATAGATAAAGTCAGAGCCTTTCGGCTTAAATCCATTTCCCAGCCAAGCTGCTTCAGCAAATCTACAAGACGTTTGTGTAATTCTCCAGGTTTCTCACTAAAACCTACTATTATATTCTCTTCCACACTCATATTTGGGAAAAGCATAGGTTCCTGAGGTACAAGATACATACCAAGTTCCATTGCATCCAGAGGTTTGGAACTTGTAACCTTTTTACCACCAACATAAATATCACCTGTATCCTGACGATAAATGCACATGATGATTTTCATTAAGGTGCTCTTACCTGCACCATTACCGCCAATCAATGCTAGTACTTCACCTTCAGACACATCAAGATTGATGCCTTTCAAAACCTGGTTTCTAGCAAATGATTTGCGAATATCATGCACAGAAAGGAGCGTGTCCTCGTGCTTTATTGTTTTACCATTTGAAATATTTTCTAACATAATCCTAGCCCCCATAATCAGTTTGATAACATTTGTTATATATTGAAGCTTTTGTTTGAAACATTACACTGTAATATATCATATGTTTTGTTAACAATTTTATGATAACGTTTTATTAAAATTTAATATTTTATTCTATTTTTATTTATCATCAAAAGTATTTTAATCAAAAAACCTTATATTTCAATGACTATAAGTGCTTTATATTCACATTTTTCAACTTTTATTCTATATCATTTAAACATTAACATAAAAAAACAACATCGATAATATAGTTATAACATAAACAAATGTTTTGGAAGTAAACAAATATATCAGTTTAATTAGTAAATCATTTTTAAACTGCAACTGAATTTGTTACAACAATATATCCATAGTTAATATAAAAGCATCGGAGGCGAGATAAATATGAATAATAATTATGAAGAAGTACTTATGTTTAAAACAGCATGGTATTACTATTTCGATAATATGACACAACAGCAAATTTCAGAGTTTCTCGGAATCTCACGTATGCGTGTTGTAAAATTATTAAATAAGGCACGTACTACTGGAACTATTCAATTTAAGATAAAAGATGATTCTGCCAATCGCATGCAGTTAGAAAAAAAACTGGCGGAGACTTATGGTCTTAAAGACACTTTCATTGTATCTGCACCACCTAGTGAAGTTAATACAAACGAAAATATTGCACGAGCAGCTGCCATGTATATAAATAATCGTCTGGAAGATAATGCATTCATTAATATGGGATATGGTGATACACAGAGCCGCATTCTAAATAATCTTGCGACCATGGTAGAACAGCCTATTTCTGTAGTTTCACTCACTGGTGGAGTTAATTTTTATCTACCAAATAATATGTCCTCAATCTTCAATGCGAAACTATATTTAATTCCATCACCTCTTCTGGTATCTTCCAAAGAAGTCGTAGATGCAATTAAGAATGAGGGATCCGTTAATGATATCTCCCGTATGGCACAGCTTTCTTCTCTATCTGTTGTAGGTATTGGCTCCATGAGTAAAAATGCCACAATTCTAAAAAGTGGCATTTTAAGTGAGAATGATTTACTTTACCTGAAATTGAAAGGTGCTATAGGTGATATATTGTGCCATTTTATCGATAAAGATGGTAATTTAGTAGATTCAAATATTGAATCTTGTCTCATTACAACTCCACTTGATAAACTCCGCAGCCTAAAAAATGTAATTGGAGTTGCTGCAGGCGATGATAAAGTGAATGCAATTAAAGCTGTCATGAATGGAGGTTACATCGATATTCTTATTACTGATGAATCAACTGCTCTACAGCTATTAGAAAATAAGCCAAAATCTTTAGATAATTTAAATGATTAGATTTTATTTAAATTATCCAATTTTATTTTTTCACTTCACTAAAGTTATCAAATTTATATTTTTACAATAATCTTTAATTTGTTAATATTCTACTTATTATAGAGGGGGATTATTTATATGCAAAAATATTTAATGGCCGTTGATGCCGGTACCGGCAGTGTACGTGCCCTTTTATTCGATTTAAAAGGTAATCAGATTGGTTGTGTGCAGCAGGAATGGACCCATAATGAAGATTTAAGATGGCCTGGAAGTATGGACTTTGACTGGACTCATAATTGGGATTTGGCACGTGGTTGCATCCGTAGAGTTATAGATGAGACGAAAATCGATCCGGAAGAAATTGCTGCTGTATCCACCACCTGTATGCGTGAAGGAATTGTACTTTATGACAGTGATGGAAAAGAAATCTGGGCCTGTGCTAATGTGGATGCCCGTGCTAACGATGAAGTTGGGGAACTCATTAGAATGGATCCAGAACTAGAAAAGGAATTATACCTTGAATCTGGACAAACTTTTGCTCTAGATTCTATTCCACGAATCCTCTGGGTAAAGAATAAAATGCCTGAAATTTATGAAAAGGTTTCCTCTGTAGGCATGTTTAATGATTGGCTGATTTATAAAATGACTGGAAAGCTTGCAGTTGAGCCAAGCAATGGTTCAACCACTGGTATCCTTAATCTTAAAAAGCGTACATGGAATCCTTCCATTATGAAAAAATGCGGTCTTAAGGATGATATCTTTCCACCAATTTCAGAATGTGGTTCTATAATCGGCAAGGTAAATGCAAAAGGTGCTGAAGACACTAGTCTTGCTGAAGGTACTACTGTTGTAGTTGGTGGAGGTGATGCACAGCTTGGTTGTATTGGTGTAGGCGTGGTAAAACCAAATGAAGCAGCTGTTTTTGGTGGAAGCTTCTGGCAGTATGAACTTAATACAGATACTGTTAAAACAGATCCAGACTGCCGTGTCCGTGTAAACTGTCATGCTGTACCAGGTGTATGGCAATATGAAGCATTAGCATTCAAACCTGGGCTTGTTATGCGCTGGTACCGCGATGCTTTCTGCCAACTTGAAAAAGCAGAAGCTGAAAAGACAGGTAAAGATGTTTATGATCTGATGAATGAGAAGGCTGCAGAAATTCCTGCTGGAAGCTACGGCATGATGTGTGCTTTTTCCGACGTAATGAATTTCATCTCTTGGAAACATGCTGCTCCTACTTTTACAAATTTTGAACTGGAGCCTAAGAAATTTAACCGTTACACGTTCTATCGTGCAATACTAGAAAATACAGCTATGATTACCAAAGGTAACATTGATCTGGTAAAAGAATTTACCGGTAATATGCCAGAAAGCATTGTATTTGCAGGCGGTGCTTCCAAGAGTCCGCTATGGTGTCAGATTCTATCCGATGTTACAGGCATGCCAATTCGTGTTCCAGTAGTAAAGGAAGCAACTGGTCTTGGTGCTGCAATCCTGGCTGGTTATGGCGCAGGGATTTACCCTGATATATCAAAAACAGCTAATAAATTGGTATGCTGGGATAAAAATTATGAACCAAATATGGAAAATCATGTCCTATATGAAAATCTTTACGGACAATGGCGAAAAGTATATGCCGCACAATTAGACCTTTGCAACCAGAAGATTACAAAGAACATGTGGATTTCACCTGGTCTGTAGAATTTATAATAAAAAATAAAAATAATTGGGGGAATTAATTATGTATATTATCGATGAGAAAGATGAAAAATATCGTTTTGGTGACAATGGTCCCAAATATCTAATGAAAGGTCCACGTATGAATTTCGCATTAGTTCAATTTCAGGCAGGACAGAATTTTAAAGCTCATTATCACAACATCATGGAAGAAAATTTCTACATTATAGATGGAGAAATTGACATCGTCGTAGATGGCAAAGTAAACCACATGACAAAGGGGCAGTTTATCCATATAGAACCTGGTGAGATTCACTATTGTGTGAACAATTACAATGCTCCTATAAAAATGGTTTCCACACTTGCACCTTATCAAGAATTAGATAAAGTTGAAGTTGATGATTATAAATATTAATTTGTCTTCCGGAACGCACCTACTTAAGTGGCACAAAGAAGTACTTCCTGGAGAAAAAAGATTTTGTGCAAATCACCCTATAAAAATTTATGTAAATGTGAAGACTTGAAAGTAAGTTTAAACCTTACCTTCGAGAGTGTAAAATAGTCTGTGTAAACTTCATTAAGATGATATAATAAACTATCAGAATGAAGGGAGCACAGACTATGTCTTTATCTAAGGATGAATTAGTAAATTCAATATTCTATCCATTTCTTGATCTGAAAAGGCTCTTGATTCGAGGATAATTTTAGATAATGCAAAAATATCTTTATCTGCAAACTTAAAGCCTTTACATTTTATTAATATGTTGTCCACATTTTTGAGAATTTCTTCTCCAGCTTGAATAATATATGCATTTCCTGTTGATCCAGTAGCAATTACCATAATCATTAAAATGTTATACGGCGAATTAATCTATCCTTTAAAAGTCAAATTATTTAATCTTAAAAAAGCTTGTTTAAAAGTAAATCGAGTGAATATAAATTGACGTATAACAATTTGGCTATTCGAACTTACTCAGCAACTAATCATCAAATATAAATGCTTATTTTAATATTTTAAGTTGATTCTATGTATAATATATCAGACCTACCTCTGCAATTAGCTCATCTGTAAATATCTGAGAACTCGATATTGATATTATCAACATTCGATTGATTTGTAGAATCGCTTTTAACTTTCATATCATGCTTCTCTGAAATAACCTTAGCAGGCAGACATATTATAAACTCTGTGCCTTCTCCATACTTACTCTTTACTTCTATTGTTCCTTTATGCATCTCAACCAAAGCTTTAACCAGTGATAATCCTATACCACTGCCTTCATGACTTCTATTTAACAAAGGATCTATTTGTTTAAATCTTTGGAAAAGCTGTGATAGTTTTTCTTCCAGAATTCCTCTTCCTGTATCCTTTACAGAAATAATAACATGATCACCTTTATCGTATAAATTAACATTAATTTTATCTCCTGAGTTAGTAAATTTAATAGCATTGGAGATTAAATTAAGCAAAATCCTCTCTAGTTTTTCTGGATCAAAAGCCATAACTTTTTCCTCTTCATCTGTATCAAATACAATTGTTCGCGACATATATTGTACATATTCAGCAGTTGACTGTGTTATTTCCTCTGCAACTTGTACTATATTTTCATTCCTCAACTCCAGCTTCATATAACCAGAATCAATTTTTGTCATATCAATTAAGTTGTTTACTAATCTTAATAATCTGTAACAATTTTGTTTTATACTACTTGTATAATTTCTTATTTTATCATTATTTAGGTTTTCACCTTTGCTTATAAGTACATCAAATAACTGAGCTGCTGAAAAGATAATATTTAAAGGTGTCCTTAATTCATGAGACATATTAGCAATAAATTCTGTTTTTAATTTATCATATTGTACTGTTTCTTCTAACAGCCTCTTGTTTTCTGCCAACATATTGTTAAAACTATTTGCTAGTATTCCTATCTCATCTTTACTATCTATGTCGCAGCTTACTGTCAAATCACCTTTCCCAGCTATCTCCATACAAGATTTCAACTTATTAATAGGTTTAACTAAAGTATTAGTCAAAAATAATGCTATAATTCCTCCAAAAAAAATTATTATTAATCCGGTAACTATTGTCGTTGTCAAAATTGATTTAGATGAAGAGTTTAGTTCATCATAATCAGCTGTAGTAACTATATACCAATCCCAAGGTTCAAAATATTGATAATAACCTACCTTCTTAACACCATTGTAAGTGTACCCAATTGTTCCATTTTTAGCATGATGCATTTCTTGAACAAAATCATAATCACTTACATTCTTTCCTTCATCAGATGGATGAATAATTACATTGCCTTCGGAATCTAGTATATATACATAACCAGTTTTTCCTAATTTAATATTACTTAATGTTTCCTCTAAGTAATTGTTGAGAATTTTATTTCCTATACCTATTGCCCCTATAACTTTTTTATCTTTATCCAATAATGGTTTCATTCTTGTTACATAGCCAAGACCTTCTATTAAAATATCACCGGTATATTCTTCATTATTAATTATTTTTTTATAAGCATCCGAGTCACTGGATATATATGTACCTATCACCCTCTTGTCATCTTTAAAAATTGTACTGGAAACTCTTATAAGCTTATCATCATGCAATAAAAATATAGTTGCAACGGTAGCAGTAGATTGTTTAAGCTTATCAACTATAGTATCATCTAAGGATAACCTTTGCTTTCCGGAATATAAAACCGGTAAATTAAACTCTCCAACTTTTACACTTTCATTATAATCTACATTTAAATCAACCAGATCATTTAACAAGGTATTTGCAAAGTTTAAGTCCCCGTAAGATTTTTCTGTAAGTAAATCATTTCTTACACTAAGAGTTGTACTAATTGATTCTGTTAAACGCTGACTTTTTTCATTTACCTCATTTAAGATTGCATTGTTCGATTTTTTTGCAATCAAAAAGCCTAATACGCTTACGGCAAATACAATTAAAACCAAATAGCTTATGATAAGTTTATATTTTATTCTCATTTAAAAACCACTTCTCCTTAGTTAATTATGTCAATTAAATTCTAAATTAAAAGCAAATATCGCTAGTAAACTTCTGGCGATTTGACTTATGATATATTCTGCTAATTATACCATATAAATGATACCTTTTCATAGCTATCCTTCTTTCTTTAAACCCTCCAAAATTTGTTTTGCTACCTCTACACCATATTGAGCTACTATTGCATCTGCTAAAATATGATGGTATTCTCTTCTCATTTCATCCGTTATAGTTCCTTCAACTTCTACTGTTATTTCTCTATTTCTTTTCATATAATCACCTATATAGAAATTCATATTATTTTATTCATTTGTTATTAAATTTGATACAAATTATTTAGTACAAGCTACTTCTTCCATTGATCTTTCCTTTAAAAGTTTTTCAATAAGGCATATGAAAGAAAATAATAGGTCCATGATGCGATGTATATTTGGGGTCAGACAAGGAAGTATGTTTGCCTAATAGTGAGCTATTAGATAAACAGTCTGATGACGTATGACACAAAATAGACTAGCATGCTGACCTGTTATTTTTTTGAATATGCCTAAAGTATATCTGGCCTTTTCACTAATTTTAGATTTTTTATTAACCATTATTAAAATGTACAATAGAATGTAAAGATATAAATAAGTGTGAATGCGAGCTGATAGAATAATGAGAATAGCAATATATAGTCGTAAATCAATATTTACTGGTAAAGGTGACTCTATAGAAAATCAAATTTCAATGTGTCAGGAATATATATCTTCCAAATTAGGAAAAGATGTTGAAATTTCAGTATACGAAGATGAAGGTTTTACTGGTAAAAATACTAATAGACCCGAATTCCAAAGGCTTATCAAAGATATTAAAAATAAACAAATAGATAGAATAGTCTGTTATAAGCTTGATAGAATTGGTAGAAGTGTAGCTCAACTTTCCAATATGTTTGAAATGCTAGATCAATATAATTGTTCATTTACAAGTATTACAGAGCAACAATTTGATACCACAACACCTATGGGTAGAGCTATGATAAATATAGCTAGTACTTTCGCACAACTTGAACGTGAACAGCTAGCGGAACGTGTTAGAGATAATATGCTTCAGTTATCTAAGACTGGTAGATGGCTTGGAGGCCAATCCCCTCTAGGATTCACTCCTGAAAAAATAATCTACATAGACGAAGAAATGAAAGAACGAACTTTAATGAAACTTACACCGGATGAAGAAGAATTAAATATTATAAGGTTTATCTTTAAAGCTTATTTAGAAGAACATTCAATAAATGAAGTTACAAAACAATTAAATTTTAAATGTGTTAAGGGTAAAAATGGTGGGGATTTTGATACTACACAGGTTAGAAGAATGCTTAGAAATCCACTTTATGTTAAGTCTGATGAAAACACACATAAATATTTAAATGACATTGGAACAAATGTATATGGAGAACATAATGGAAATGGATATTTGACTTACAATAAGAAAAAACAAACTACTATTGGTAGAAATATTGAAGAATGGATTGTTGCTGTTAGCAATCATAAAGGAGTAATAAACTCTGAAGAATGGCTAAAAGTACAAATTGTATTAGATAAAAATAAATCTAAACAATCTATAAGATTAGGAACTGGCAATAGTAATAATGCGTGTTTATCTGGAGTATTAAAATGTGCTAAATGTGGATCTAATATGGTAGTAAAGCATGGACACCCTTCTAAAGTTAATGCTTATAAAAAATATGATTATTATGTATGCAGTAATAAGCAAAATAAATATGTAGATAGATGTGATAATCCAAATATAAGAGTAGATAGATTAGATCCAATAGTTATTTCTGAAATTAAAGCTTATAACAGAGAACTATTAATTGATGAACTTACAAAATCTTTAACCAATAATGATACAACACTCGAAAATGAACAAATTAAAGAATTTAACACACAAATTAAAGTGAAAAGACTAGCATCTTCTAATTTAGTAAAACAACTTTCATTAGCTCCAAATGATGATGTTGCTAGTATTATTATGAATGAAATATCTTCTATTAATAATGAAATTAAAGAATTGGAAAGTAATTTAAATAATATAGAATGCGATAAAAATGAAATTGTAAATCAAACTGTAAATTTAGAATTGATAATTGACTCACTTAAACATTTTGATGAAAATATAGATACAGTAGATGATATTTCTAAAAAGAGAATATTAATACAATCTATTGCTAGTAAAATTTTATGGGATGGAGATAACTATAAAACTAAAGTAAAAATCTTAGGTATGGACGATTCTAAAAAAAAATAATAACTAATTTTCTTTCTAGTGCCTAATTTATCGTCATATAGTGGGACAAGCAAACCCATGGACCGCAACTTATATACAAGCAAAAGGAGATGCAATTGCCGATTTACATGAAGATATGGCAGCTGAACAAAAAGCAAGATCAACTTATGAAAATTTAATTCACTTAACTGATGAACAAGATATTAAAGATATATTAACATTTTTAAGAGAAAGAGAAGTTGTTCATTATCAAAGATTCGGAGAATGCTTAGAGCATGTTCAAGATGCTCTAAGCATAAAGAAATGATTCTCAATTATTTAGTATAATATATAATAATGTTATATAAATAGAAGACTGCCTCAAAACGATAAATTTAATCACTTTGAGGCAGTTCTTATATTAAGGCATAATCAAAAAAATAACAAGTCAATATGCTAACCAAGTTGCTTTTCTAATTGTTCTAAATCGTTTATGACCATATTTATAACTTCTATCTTAGATTTAGCATATTCATTTTTAGGCAACCATTGTAACCCACTTTCTAAACATTCCTTTGTACTCTTATATTCTTTTAGTAATTGTTTTATATTTTCTACCATACCCTAAAACACTTCTCCTTATCTTTTTATAATCGTTTGGCATACCTTGATTACAATAATTTAACAGTAATTAAATTACTACTATATATATTATCCCATTCCCCTTGAAACAATACCATTTTTTTGAAATTATTATATTTACTATACCATATATTTCACATAATGTTAATATATATTTTCAAATTCTTCCATTTAATTTGAAATTAATATTTTCAAAATAATATTCTCCATTTTCAACTTTTCTTAATTCCCAAAACATCTTATGTTTTTTAGCTTCATTATTAAATTCTTCTTGAATATTTTTATTATTTTTCTTTATATTATTTATGATTATGTTAATATTGTTCCTTTTCCAATTATTATAATCAAATTGCATTTCTGAAAGTATTTTTGTAGTTGATGAAATTTCAATATTAGGTCCACCAAGATCTCTTTCAAGATTTCTTATAGTATATGAATTTTGACCTGGATCTAAGATTATAAAATAGCCATAATCAAAGGTACTTCTAATAAGCCTTCCGTATATTTGTTTAGTTTTTATGCATACTTGAGGGTAATTTACATCTTGGTATCCTTTTTTTTGATATGTTGTAATTGCTCTTAAAATAGGATATTCCGGGCTATAATTAGGAATTTTATCTAGCATAACACAGCTTAATGCATCTCCAGGTATATCTATGCCTTCAAAAAAGCCTTTACTTCCAAGTATTATAACCTGCCTGTTTTTATCATTTAAGGCTCCTACAGATTTTTTGTTAGAATTAACTTCAATTTTAGTTCCCCTAGTAAGTAAATCTAATTCTTCATTTACAGCTGCTCTTCTTGCATTGTTGTTAAATAGTACAAGAATGTGCCCATTTATTTTTTGAGCAGTATCAAATATGAATTTAGAAATATTTTTAATATAAGATGATTCATCATATTTTCCCACGTCATTTAATGCAAAAATTTTTGTCCTTTTCTTTAAATCAAAGGTTGGTGGAATAACAAATTCTTTTGCCTTTTCCTGCCCTAAATGTTTCTTTATTTTATTAAATGAATTTTCTATTCTAAGGGTTGCTGATAAAAATGTTGTACTTTTAACATCCTTAAGCATATGTTCATTAACTAATTCACCAACATTTAAAGGTACATTTTTAAGTTTAAAATCCTTATATTCTGAATCTACTTCTAATATCTTTGCATAAAATACTGTACTTTCTAAAAACTTATCTAATATATCAAAAGTAGATTTAAGCTTTGCTATGTAATCAGATAAACCCTTATGATCATTATCACCATTTATTTCGTCATCTAAGGTAATATTAGAAACATAATCATTTAAAATTTTATATAAGGGATATATACTTTCCTTTAAAACTGATATTTCAGAACCTATAGCTTTTGTGATACTTTTTAAGTCTTCTCTTGGAATAAAAAATTCAGTATTGAAGTTATACTCTCCACTAACAAGTCTCATGCTTCTAAAATCATTTATAATTATATTTATGTTAACTATAATCTCATTTACTAAATATGTAAGTTTATCTTTTTCTATAGTTTCCCTATATCCATAGCTAGCATTTAAACTTAAAAGCATAGCTATGATACTTGGATGACCTTTTTCTATCATATCTAATAACTCTAGAAATTCTATCGACGAAAACTCTTCTGCAAAGAAATCATAACACTTTTCCATTAAGTTATGACCTTCATCAATTATAAGATGATTTATTTTCTTTTTTTCAGCATATGGCCAGCATGCTAAAAGTGAATGATTTATTACTGTTATGTTCTCTTCTGGAAGCTCATTGTATCTCTTTCTTAAATAACACGGTCTTGTGCATTTTTCTAATTTACATTGTTCACTATCACAATTAATTTCATTTATATATTTATCTAATACAAAATGTTTTTGTGCCGAATAATTTATGTTTTCTATATCTCCATAATTACCCTTTTCGCAAAGTCTTCTAAGAAAAAGTAGTGTTAAGTTACCTTTTTCATCAAATTCTAAGCTTTCACATTTATTTAATCTTTCTATGCAAAGATAATTTCCTTTACCCTTCATTGCACCATAATTTAACTTATCATTTAATCGTAACTTTTTAAGGATAGTTGGAATATCTCTTTCAATAAGTTGATTTTGCAGTTCCTTTGTATTAGTTGATATAATAAAACTAGCATCATCTTTTCTCTTTTTTTCCTTATTTAAATAAGTTCCTATGGCTGCTATTATGACATAGGCAAAAGTTTTACCACTACCTGTTGGTGCTTCAATAAATATTCTCTCTGATTTTTCAAAATTTTCGCGTATTTTCTTTGAGAACTCTCTTTGATCTTTTCTATATTGGTATCCAAAATCTCCACCATTATTCCAAATCTCTTCATTTTCAAGTAAACCTTCATATAGTGAATAGTCTATAGGAATTTTCTTTAATTCGACTTCTTCTTTATTATTTTCTTCATAACTCACATAAGGATATTTTTCATCTGTAAAAAAAGGTGGTTTTAATAAATATTTAGTCCATGACCAATTCTTTAAATACTGGTAATCCTTAAGTATACTCATATATAAAGAATTATTTTTCTTATTACTTTTCTCTTCCCTAGCCCATTGTCTTAAAACAAGGGAATTTACTACTTTTAAAGTATCGATTGAATCTTCCAAACCTCTATGTAACTCATTCTTTTTTAAATTAGTAGTTTCTTTTATTAAAGCATCTAAGTTGAATTCCTTTCTCCATGGTTCCAAAATTATCGCAAGCTCCATAGAGTCCATTATTTTATTTCTAATTTCTGGAATGTGGAAATATAAAAATTTTCTTTCAAAATTAGAATTATGACACACTAAAGGGAGGTCCTCTAAAAATTCTAGAACTTCTTCTTTTATACTATTTAAACTTCTAGCACTTAATAATTCTATTTCATTTAAACCAGTGCACAGATTATAAATACCTATAGGAACTCGTCCTCTTGGTCTTATTAATGTATTATAAGTGGTTATAACACCCTCTTTTACCTTAACCGCACCAATTTCTATAATCTCCGAACTATTTTCATCAAGTCCAGTTGTTTCAATATCTAAATATATTACATTATCTAAAATACTATTTAATTCTTCTAGCATAGCTTCTCCTAAATTATTCGGCACATTCAATAAAATAACAACTCAGTATGCTAGTCTATTCTGTGTCATACTTCGTCTGCATGTTCACCTAATAGACCCACTATGAGGTAAACACACCTCCTTGTCTGACGCAAAATATACATCGCATCTTTGACTTGTTATTTTCTTTCACGTGCCTTAGTCTCTCAAATGTTTCTTTGCTATTCGTATTATTCTCTTAAAATTACTTTTATACTTTAATATATGTTTCATTAATTCTTCATGATCTGGTTCTTTATATCTATGTGAAATTCTATTTCTAAGCAACCTTGATTTTTCTAGAAAATCAAAAAGTTCTTCATCTAATATATGTTCGTCCTTTAACACAATTAAACTATCATTTAATGTCATACCTATTTTATACTTTTTAATTTCCTTAAGCATTATAGATGCAAATTCTTCAAGTATTGTATGAAAGCTTACGAACAGTTGCCTCAAGCTAGATTTTGAAAGCTTTACCATAATTTTATTATCACAATCACCTTGTAGTATTTCAATGCATTCTTCTATATCGGAAGTACACTCTTGAAGGTCTTCTATAATTTTCACAAGCCTTTCTTGATTCATGACAACACATCCTTCCTTCTAAACCAGAAAAAATTCTCATTTTCTTTATAAATTCTGTCTATTTCATCTTTGAATATTTCTAAATTATAATTACCATCATTAGAATAAATTATTTCTCCTTCATTTAATACATTAATTTTCAAGAAAATATATAAGCTTTCACTTTTTAAATCTATAACATCAATTTCCTTATTAAGTAATTTTGCAAAAAATAATTCAATTTCTAATATTTCCTCTAAGTCTATTTTATGTTTCCCTATTATAGCAATATCTATATCTGAATCTTGCGAAAAATCTTCATTATTGAGACTTCCAAAAGTGAGCATACTTGAAATATCATATTTATTAAGAAAATTCACCACTTCTTCACTTTTTAGTTTACTCATAATTAATTGCTTTTCGTCTTCCGATTTCATTTTGCTCACCTACCTATTATTTTTTCCTTTCACCTACCTTAGTAATCTGAAAAAGATAATACAACACATGACTTATGTAATCAATTATATCATAATTTAAATAAATGAACATTGACATTATTACTTTTCTAAATAATGCCCATATCTCTTGAATATTATAACTACCCAAAAACTGCGTAGTAAATTAGAAAATCTTATCCAAAGCTAGAGAAAATAACATTGTAGCGATTTTATTAAATTCACCAAAAAAGTGTATAAAAAAAGTGCCCTTTTATGTTATTATTAATC
>Ga0302140_10003086_pt1 | contig 21493 bp, 14 predicted proteins | sample I_Bog_E1_1_FD_202095 | JGI IMG/M metagenome (GOLD analysis project Ga0302140, IMG submission 202095) | Peat permafrost microbial communities from Stordalen Mire near Abisko, Sweden - I_Bog_E1_1 | ecosystem: Environmental > Terrestrial > Soil > Wetlands > Peat | place: Sweden: Abisko, Stordalen... | reverse complement strand
TGGATAATCCCATAAAACGCTTCGGAATTGGCCAGAGCCGATAGGCGAGCGGAACGGAGTTCCTTTGCAAAGAAAGCAGCGGACTGTGGGGTTGGACTCGGCATTTGGAACCGTGCAATGCAGTATACTCCCCGCCAACCTGACAGGGTCCCGATACCGTCCCGTGGTGAAAGTCGGAAGTGCCGAAAAACCGTCCCTCAGGGGCTAAAGCCCAGTTTATTTTGAACCACTTACGGCACGACTGAAGTCGTGCCCTTTCAAAGCCCCGAGAAGCAACCGCAGGTCCTTCGACTCCCTGCGCTGCGCTCCGGTCGCTCAGGATGACAGCACGTTTTGAGGTCGCAGTTTGAGGCGTGGCGACGAAAGAATGTTTACTCCCGCACGCCGATGCCCAGCGCCTTCATCTTGCGATAGAGATGGCTGCGCTCAAGTCCCAGCAACTCCGCGGCGTGGCTGATGTTGTTGCGGGCTTCTTCAATCTTCTTGAGTATGTATTCGCGCTCGTAGGCGTCGCGGGCTTGCTGCAGCGACGAGAACTCCTCCGTCGATCGCGTGCCTGCCTTGTGAGTTAGCGGCGGCAGATGCTTGCGCTCGATGCGCAGCGCGCGCGGATTGAGGATGAGGACGCGCTCGATGACGTTCTTCAGCTCACGCACGTTTCCCGGCCAGTGATACTGCGAGAGCGTTGCGACTGCTTCCTCTCCAATTTCTACGCGCGGACGCCCGTATTGGCGACCGAACTCCGCCAGAAACTCGCGCGCCAGGAGCGGAATGTCCTGCTTGCGCTCACGGAGCGGCGGCACGGTGAACGGAACAACGTTGAGCCGGTAAAACAAGTCTTCGCGGAAGTTTCCCTTGGCGATCTCTTCTTCGAGGTCCTTGTTGGTTGCGGCGATGATGCGTACATCCACACGCAGGGGCTGCGTGCCGCCAACCGGCGTAAACATCTGGTCGTCGAGCGCGGAGAGGACCTTGGCCTGGGTTTTGAGGCTCATGTCGCCCACTTCGTCCAGGAAGAGCGAACCGCTGTCGGCGCGCTCCAGGGTGCCGCGCTGCTCGACGGGACCGCCTGGTTGCACCCCGTGCCGGTAGCCGAACAACTCGGCCTCAATGTGTGCCTCGGGGATCGCGGCACAATTCAGTTCCACGAAGACGCGATCGCGGCGCAGGCTTTCCGCATGAATGGCGCGGGCGATGAGCTCTTTGCCAGTACCTGATTCGCCGTAGATAAGCACCCGGCCATTGGTCGGCGCCATCAGGCGAATCTGCTGGCGGAGCGCCTTTACGGGAACGCTTTCGCCGGTGAGGACCGAGCCCACGTTGAACTGGCGCTTGAATTCGGTGTTTTCCGTGCGCAGGCGGCGGGCCTCGACTGCATTCTTCAGCACGATAAGGGTGCGATCGAGCGAAAGCGGCTTCTCAAGGAAGTCGTAAGCGCCCAGCTTGGTGGCCTTGACCGCCGATTCGATTGAGCCGTGGCCGCTGATGATGACTACTTCAGGGCGCATTTCGACGGCAAGCTTGCGCATATCGGCCAACACGTCGAGACCGTCGCGATCAGGGAGCCAAATGTCGAGCAGGACCACATCGTAGGGCGCGTCGCGCAGCAGCACCATCGCATCCGCGGCCGTGGCGGCGCTGGCCACGCCGTAACCTTCCTCGCGCAAAATATCTTCGAGCGAAGTGCGAATGTCAGCCTCGTCGTCCACCACCAGAATGTGGTTCATGAGGGCAATCCCCTCAGCGGAGCGACGGCGTTGGCCGCTGCGGCGACAGCGCCCTCAGGCGTGCCAGAACCAAGCTCGGCAGGCGGGACGGCTTCCATCAACGGAAGCCGAAGGAGGAAACGCGCGCCCTTGGGGCTGTTGGATTCGGCCCGCAACGAGCCGCCATGTTCCTGGATGATTTTGGCAGCGATGGAGAGGCCAAGACCGGTTCCTCGATGCTTGGTGGAATAGAAGGGCAGAAAGAGCCGCTCGCGAATCTCGTCGGTGAGTCCGTGACCGGTGTCGGAGACGACGACCTCGACCGCCGCGCCATCTTCGCTGAGCGAGCTGTGCAGCCCAAGCACGCGGAGCAGGCTGCCCTGCATAGCCTCTGCCGCATTATCGATGAGGTTGGCGAGTGCGCGTCGAATGGCTTCAGGGTCGGCAAGGACGGTTGGCAGTCCGGGTTCCAGATCCCATTGGACGGTTATGCCATCGAGGCGGCCCGCAAACAGCGCCAGCGCCTCCTCGGCCACCTGATTCATATCGCAGGCCCGGGGTTGCGGAGCGGGGAAGCTGGCCAGCGCTGAAAATTGATCGACCAGCGTGCGCAGAGTGGCCACGCAGCCGAGGATCACCTCGCTGCATTTGCGGATAACGTTGGGCGAATCGATCTGGCCTCGATCGAGGTGCCTTGCGATGCGCTCGGCTGAGAGGGCAATGGGGGTAAGCGGATTCTTGATTTCGTGGGCGACGCGCTGCGCCACCTCTTTCCACGCAAACTGCCTCTGCGCGCGCAACAGTTCGGTGGTGTCTTCAATCACCAGCACGGTTCCTTGTTGGCCGTGAGCCAGCTCGAGCCGCGCGCTGGTAACGGCCAGGTGGATGGTGCGTCCTCGGGAAAGGAGTTCTATTTCAGTGGATGCAGCTCCCATGCGATGTCCGCGGCGGATGACGCCAGCCAGTTCTTCGGCGCAATCGGCCGACAGCAGGTTTTCGATTCTCTCTCCGCGCAAACTCAGGTCCGAGCGGCGTCCCATGAGCGCGGCAAAGGCGCGGTTGGACTGAAGCACAACACCGGCGCCATCGAGCGTTACCACGCCCGAGGGAATGGTCTCGACGATGGTCTCAAGCTCACGGCGGCGCTCCTCGATAGCCAAATTGGCGGCGGTCAACTGCGCAGAGGAGCTCTCCGCCAACTGTCGGCTGCTGTCAAGATCGGCGGCCATGTGGTTGAACGACCGGACCAGTTCGCCCATTTCGCCGGTGGCAATCAGCGCCACGCGATGGTCGTACTTTCCGGCGGCTATCTGATCCATTGAGTCGGCGAGGGCTTCAACGGGCCGCGTGATCTGCTTGGATAAAAACAGAGCCAGCCATACGCTTGAAAAGAATACAAACACAGTAATCAGCAGCAAGAGCAGAATGAAGATGGTGCGAATCTGATGGCGTTCGCGGAACAGCTCCCAATAAGCATCCGCGCCGGAACGGATGCGCATAGCGGTCTGGCTCAGCCCCTCCGGCATGGGCAGCGCGACTACTACCGCGTTGCCTGAAGGCGCCGCGGACATACCCAGCGCGTACTCCTGATTTCCGATCTTGATCACCGGCTCATCGCTGCGCTGGGCCGCGGAAAGCAGATTGGCGGAAAGCGGCCCATGGAGGGGTACGGCATTTCCGCGTTCGCCTTCCTCCAACCAGGGAATCAGGCTGGCGTCGCTGGATTCAGGTGGGGCCTGATAGCCAGCCACCGGCCTCAGATTCTTCCCATAGACAACGGCAAAACCGCCGGCCAGGGTAATGCGGTGAGAGGCCAGCTCGTCCTGAAGCGCCTGCGGGGGGTGGTCCGGAGTGCCCGCTGCCGCAATGGACTCGGCCTCAACGCGCGCGTTGTTGGTAACGTATTGCGCCAGTTGAAGCACCACGCGAGTGGAGTCCACACGCATCTCAGAAGTGTTGGGCGAGAACCAGCGGTCGATGGAGCGGTTCATCAACTGAAAGCTGAACAGGTACATGAAGACCGCCGGTGTAAGGGCGATTAAAGCCGCGCCCAACACCATGCGTGTGCGCAGCCGCGCTCCCAGCGCACTGCTGCTTTGGCCGGCATAGAGCTTCAGAATGTTCCTCATCAGCAATATAAGCAGCACCAGCAGCAGCAGGAATACCAGCACGGTGAGAGCGGTGAAGACCAGGGTCTCGCCGGAGGTTTCAGGATTCAGAAAGCTGATGCTTGAGGTGTTCCACCACCCGAGCCCGCCCAGCAAGGCGAAAACCAGCAACACCCCGAATGCAAGCAGGGCAATGGACCGGCGTCGCGGATCGCCTGGAAACTTCATGGGGCGATTATAGAGCTAACAGCGATCAGGGGTCAGGGGCAGGGATCGGAAAATTGAGAACCCCCCGGCTTTTACCGGAAGACGAGCATTTGCAACCAGCCTCCCCAAATGTCGCTCCAGGCATGAGCAACGATGTTTGCGCGTAGGTTTTTGCGCCATGCGGCGAGGATGCCATAAAGAACTCCGAGGACGCTGATTACCACGACGTTGGTCCAGCCCTGGTAGCTGTGAAACAGGCCGAATACCAGGCCCTGCGCGAGCACTGCGACCACGATGTTCCCGCTCAGCGCATGGAGTTGGCGCTGCAGGAATCCGCGAAATGCCAGCTCCTCGCAGATGCCGGCGGTGATGGAGACCCCAATAAAGATCAGGATTTCAAGCAGGCTTTGCGGCAATAGGCTGGCAACCGACTTCGCGCCGCCGGCGTCCCCGATAGCGGCGAACAACCACCGAACTCCATAGGCAGCACCTTCCCAAAGAACCCAGAACGGCAAGGCGATGGCCAGGTCTGTGAGCACATCGTTCCACGACGTCCATCGATCGCCGGATAGAGTCTTGATGTCGCCGCCGAAACGATGCACGCCAGCCCAGCAGTAATAGAGCAGGGCCCAATCCATAAAGATGGCGCTTAGGTAAATGGGTATGGCTTGACTGTGGCTGGCCAACTGGCCGGACGCAGTTCCGCCACTGCCGCCCGTCGGCGCGTGCTGCGCAAGAAAGCCAAAGGCAACAACGCCGGCCCCAATCAGCAGAAAGCCAGCGAGCCATCCCCACGACGCAATCTGCTGCGGCCTTTGGTGAGCTTCGGGACTTGCTGCGCTGAGTTCCTCATTTACCTGCATGATTTTTCCCCTTCCGAATATCTGCGTGACTCCGCTGTTTTCTGGCGAGCTTGTTTAATTCGGCTAGTGTCTCTTCCGCCCAGGCCAGGTGGGCTTGCATTTCCATCTGTCCAAAGCGCACGGCCATCTGCCAATAGGGCGCACCCGGATACTTCGCGTTCGCGTCGATTCCTTGCTGCTCGGCTTGCTTGAGTATTTCGAGAAACGCGCTGTGTTGCCCGGCCATGTGCTCCACGTACCCAATCAGGATTTGCGCGGGAACTTGTTCGCCAAAGAACAGCTTGAGCAGCAATTCGTTGCGCGGAATCTCCGGTTGCGGCGGCACTGCGAGCCACTTAATCAGCCGCTCCCGGCCTTTCCTGGTGATGGAGTAGACCTGCCGGTCCGGCCTGCCTTCCTGGCGTTCCAACTTCGAGGAGACAAACTCGCCGGCCGCGAGCTTCTTCAGGTTGGGATAAATCTGGCCGTAGCTCTCGTTCCAAAAATGGCCGACCGAAGCCCGGATGGTCTGGCCCAGGTCGTATCCGGACATTCGCTCGATGGACAACAGGCCCAGGAGAACTTCCATGCTCGAGCTTGAACGTTTTGCCATATTGCTATTAGATATATGCCTATTAGAGTGTATTTGTCAACAGAGATTCCCGCCACGCTCCACGCGCTCTCGTCGTTTGGGTTTTCAGCGCAATGCAACCGGCCTCAGATTTGCGAGCAGGCCAACGGGCTGAGCGTCAGGTTGGTAATGTTGGTCACCAGCTGGTCCGCGGTGTATCGCGGACTCGTAGAAAGCTTCTTCCATGCCGGATCGTTGCGAAAGACGTCCCATTTCGCGTCCAACTCGGCGGCATCCGTAAAGCTAAGCATATAAGTCAGGTTGGGCATGCGCGAGCCTATGAGCGTATCGCCGAAGAAGACGGGGCGGCAGCCGGCCTTGACGAATATATCGAACTCGCCGGAATGGAACATTTCAACCTTGCGAACGTGGGCCGCGTTGCTGGGACTTTCGTAGGTGCGTATCTGAAAAATGCGCTTGGACCTGGTGGCCGAGGAAGGCGGCGGAGTAAGCTTCGGCCAGCCTTCAAAGGCCGTCAGCAACGAAGTCTCAACGCGCTGGAACGCGGGCGCCGTTGTGGGTGCGCTCCAGAACGGGTCGGCAGACTTCATGAAGGCCGCATCCTGAGCGAGGCGCAGATCCAACTCCGCCAAGACCTCGACCGACGAGCCGGGAATCAGCAGATAGAATGCTGGAGTCTCCGGTCCAAAGCCCAGCGCGAATGCGCCGATGGGGCCAAGGCCCAGGCGAGTGAGTGCGGGGATGAGCGCGTCACTGAAGAAGGCTTCGGCGAGTTTGGTCTGGGGCCCTTGCTGCAAAAAATAGCGGCGAATCACATAGAACTCGCGGGAAGATGGCGGCGGGGTTTGCGCGGCCGCATTCCCGGCTACGGCTAAGGCTGAAGAAGCAAGTGAGGCAGCGAGAAACTGGCGGCGTTCCATGGGTTCCCTCCGTGTACCGCATCATTCTACGGCAACAGAGTCTGGTTGCGGGTTCGAGCAATCGCGCTCGCACGATAGCTACAAGCATGACTCTCCGGTGCGGTTGTTTCAGTGCATGGATTCTCATCCATGCGCCATGCGAAGGCACTCTGGAACGCTAAGATAATTGCTGGACATGCCTTTGCTCGATCCCATCCCGTCGCCGGTGGAACACGCCGACTTTACCGCCCTGGAGTGGGAGCCGCTGCTGGCGCTGGTGGCTGGCTTTGCTTCGTCGCCCGTGGGCCGGTACGCAATTCTTGACCTGCAACCCTCCACCGACGAAAGCTGGATTGGCAGCCAGCATCAGCTCACCGGCGAGGTGCGCATGTTACTCAGCGAGCAGGTTTCCATTCCACTTGGCGGACTGTTCGACCCCACGCAACACGCGGCAAAGGCGCAGATATTTGGCGCCGCGCTTGAGGCCGGCGAACTGCAGGCCGTAGCTCGGCTGGCCAACGATGTAGCCTCGTGGCAGGCTCTGCTTCAGTCGCCGCCAGCGCGGTTGGTTGGCAAGCTGCCGGGCCTCTCCGGGCTCTCCGCTGCGCTCACTACCAGCCTGCGCCCGCTGGCAGAAACCATCGAGCGTACCATCCAGCCCGACGGCTCGCTGGCCGATAACGCGTCGCCCGAACTGGGCCGGATTCGCCGTGAACAGGAACGCCAGCAGCGCCTGATTGAAGAGAGCCTGCGCTCGGCCCTGCGCAAGCTTTCCAGCGACGGCGCAACGCAGGAGGACTTGATTACCATCCGCGGCGACCGCTTCGTGATTCCGGTTCGCGCGGAGCTGAAGCGGCGAATATCCGGCGTCGTCCATGGAGCCAGCTCCTCGGGACAGACGGTCTACGTTGAGCCGCTTGAGACCATTGAACAGAACAACGAGCTGGTGCGGCTGATTGAAGAGGAGCAGGCCGAGATTCATCGCATCTTTGTTGCGCTGACGCGGCAGGTGGGTGGCTATGCCCAGGCCCTGGTGGAGGGCGCGCGGGTGCTTGCGCTGGTGGACAGTTTGCAGGCTCGCGCTCGCTTTGCCCGCGATTACGACTGTGTGCCCCCAACGATTGCGCCCGATGTTTTGCGCCTTGAAGGCGCGCGCCATCCGCTGCTGGAAAAGCGCCTGCGAGCCAACGGCGGGCGGATTGTCCCGCTGACTCTGGAGTTGACCGCGACCCAGCGGCAGATGATTATCAGCGGTCCCAATACCGGCGGCAAAACGGTGACGCTGAAGACGACAGCATTGCTGGCAATGATGGCACAGGCCGGATTGCCGGTGCCCGCTCGAGGCGCCTGCTTCCCGGTTTTCAACGCGTTTTTGGCGGATATTGGCGATGCGCAATCGATCGAGGCCGCGCTCTCCACTTTTTCCGCCCACATCACAAACCTCGACCGGCTGTCTAAACTTGCAGGCCCGCGTTCGCTGGTGCTGCTGGATGAGCTTGGCTCGTCGACCGATCCCGAGGAAGGGTCGGCGCTCGCTGTGGCCATTGCCAGTCACTTTTTGGAAGCCGGCGCGTGGACGTTAATTTCGACGCACCATACCTCGCTGAAGGTTTATGCCGCCAATACGACGGGCGTGAGCAACGCCGCGGCCGGCGTGGATGAGGTAACACTGGCGCCTAACTATCAGCTTCGGCTGGGTGTGCCGGGAGCTTCGGCCGGCATTCAGCAGGCTGAACGGCTGGGGTTGAACGCAAGCATTGTTGCGGCGGCACGTGAGCGAATGGGTTCGCAGCAGGTAGATATTGCGCGCTTTCTTGATCGTTTGCACAACGAAGTGACGCAGCTTGAAGCCGAGCGCAAGGCTGCCCGCGAGAGTGAATATGCGCTGAACCAGCAGCGGGCGAAACTGGCGCGCGAGGGCGACGTGGAGTTGCGCAACCGGACGCGGGAACTGGAAACCAAGCTGGCCTCTCTGCTGAAGGATTTCGAGTTTCAAATGCGCGAGACGGTGCGGGCCATTGAGGATCGCGCCGCGCAGCAAAAGCTTTCAAAGGAAGCCGAGCGGCGAATGATGCGCCTGCGCCGCGAGTTTCAGGAGAGCTTTAACCAGACCGTTGTGGCGCACCGCACGGGGGCGGATTCAGGCGACGCGAACGCGCAACCGCATGTGGTGAAACACGTGGCCGCGGGCGACCAGGTTCGGCTCAAGTCCATGAACAAGGTGGCCGTGGTGCAGCGCGAGGTGGAGAAGGATTTGTTTGAAGTGGCGCTCGGGCCCATCAAGATGCGGGTGAAGCGCGACGACATTGCGGAGGTGCTGCGACCCGCGGAGATTCGGCTGAATGAAAGGGCCGATCCACTGGCCGCGGCGCGCCAGCAAAAGAATGTTCACGTGACGGTGACCAGCGCCAATACCGACGATATGCGCATGGAAATTAACCTGATTGGCCGCACCGTGGACGAGGCTACAGAGGAGTTGGAGAAGTATCTCGACCGCGCGTTTCTGGCCGGGCTGCCTCGCGTCCGCGTCATTCACGGGCATGGCGCCGGCATCCTCCGGCGCGGCGTTCGCGAATTCCTCAAAGGCCATCCCCACGTAGCCACGCTGGCAGAGGCGCCGCAAAATGAGGGTGGGCAGGGGGCCACGTTGGTGGAGTTGCGCCAGTAGTTCAGACACAGTGGAAATTGGTTACCGCCCCGCTCCGGTGAGATTGCTGCGACATTTCCGTAACAATTCGCACATTTCGATCAGGTAGAATCGCAATTAGCTTTTGGGGGAGGTCCCGATGCGCAAACTCTATTTGATGCTGATGTTCTGTTTGGCCTGTGCCAGCCTGGCGGCGCAGTCGAAGAGCATTTACGACTTTACGATGAAATCGATCGACGGCGATCCCGTCAGCCTGAAGAGTTATCACGGCAAGGTGGTGCTGCTGGTGAACGTGGCCAGCAAGTGCGGATTCACTCCGCAGTACGCCGCTCTGGAAGCGCTCTATGAGAAGTTCAAGGACAAGGGATTTGTGATCGTCGGCATTCCGGCCAACAACTTCATGTCCCAGGAACCGGGCACCGATGCGGAGATCAAGACATTCTGCACCAACAAGTACAACGTCTCGTTCCCGATGATGTCCAAAGTGAGTGTGAAGGGCGACGACGAGACACCGCTTTACCTGTACCTGACGGATAAGTCGTCGAACCCGCAGTTTGGCGGGGACATCAAGTGGAATTTCACCAAGTTTCTCTTTGATCGAAACGGCAAGCCGGTAGCGCGGTTTGAGCCGGCTACAAAGCCGGACTCGCCGGAGGTTACCGCGGCGATTGAGTCCGCGCTGGGGCAATAGATCGGGGCTGAGGAACTTTCGCCCCGGTTCTACCCACTGTTCCCTGCCCTCACCCCTGCCGCTGGTACGTCGCCGAGAGGCGGTCGTGCCAGCTCAGGTGGTCTTCGTCGAAGATAGCCCAAAGCACGCCCAGCCCCAGAGGCAGCAGCGACAGAAGCAGTGCCACCATCCGGCTGCGCAGTTGCGCGCGTGTGGGATTTTCGTCGTCGAAGGTGCACAGCGAGATGTGAGCGTACTTCATGCCGGGCGTTGACTGTGCCAGCGTGAAAAACAATACCTGGTAGGCGCCGGCGAGAATGAGCAGCGCCACGGCAGAGCCCAGCTCGATCTGCTGCTTCGAAGGCAGATACTTCATATGGGTGGTAACCGCCAGCGCTACCGCCAGAAACACGCCCAGAATCAGAGCTCCATCCACCACCGCAGCCATCGCGCGAAGACCAAACGGAGCCAGTTGCAATGCTGGCGCTGCGGCCGCTGCATCTTCCGGTTGTTTCCCGATGGATTTCCCCGCTGGCTCCTCTTCCAGTTCCATGCCCGACCAGCGAGCACCCTGCCACACGGCCGCCTCAACCGCCGTATCCGAAGCCATTTCAGGCACTGTCGAAATCGTACCCGGGTCCACCTCGAAGATGCTCAACTGCCGCTCGTCCCTTTCCGCATGCGGGCCCTCCACTAACCGGGGACGAATCCTCCGCGCCGCAATCAACTCCCTGGGAAACTGAATCAGGTTAGGGGGAAGCGGTTGAAGAATCTCCCTTGCTTCCTCCCGCGCTTCCCGGTCATCGCTTCCCGCGAACTCCGGAGGCCAAACTTGCGGCTCCCAACCCTCCTCCAGCGCCCTTCCGGCCGCATTTGCCCCATGCGCAGCAAGGCTGGCAGCGGGCTCCCTGGTGAGGACTGGCACATCCGCCACCCAGCTAATCCCAGACGATTTGCTTTGAGCAATTTGGCGCGAAAGGGGCGAGGCGTCCACGGCGGGGTGATTTGTTGCGGCAGGGGCTAAAGCCCGTGCTGATTCTAAGCTTGCCGCACCACTGAAGTCGTGCCCTGATACAGAACCAGCCTCCCGATCAGTGGCGAAGTCAGCTTCGAGGCCATCTTCCAATCCCGCCTCTAACCCAGCCAGAACTGACTCGGCCGCCGCCTGCGCCTGCAAAGCCGCCCGCGAGGCAGCCTCCGCGGCGCGAACCGCCGCGCGCGCTTCTTCCGCCAGCATCTCGCTGTAACTGGGCGCTTTGGCATATCGGGCGGCCACGCGCGCTGCCGCTCCAGTCTGGCGGGCCCGGCCGCTTGATTCGCGCTGGGCTGCCGCTAATCCGACGCCCGGCGATGAAGCCATGCGACTCTTGTGCAGAGCCAGGCGGCGATTCACTTCCTCTTTCCACGCTGGCGCCAGGTCGGCCTGAATTGGCAATGTGCTCAAAGCTTCAATATCCCTTCTGACGCGGCTATCTCGGCCCGATCGCTGCCGCAATGCCGCTGTTCCCATCTGCCCGGCGCCTTAGCCAGCGCGGCGCCTTGCAAACGTTGTCGCAATCAAATAAGAGAGGACTCGCGGGAAATACACAGTCAAGGCCCGGAAAGTGACCTTGTTCCGGGCAAAAGAATCGCTTCGATCTTTTCCTGCTGCCAGAGCATCGTGGAGCGCGTCCCATCCAAGGTAGCCTGTTTTGCTATGCTGAGCCTTGAACCGTTCTTGGTCTTGGGATGCGTCCTCGTAATCTAGTATTTATCACGCTGCTGGTGCTCTGTCACTCGCAACTTCGCGGGCAGACGTTGACCAATGCAGTACCCCCACCCCTCCCTGACCCGCAATCCGGCGAAGTCAGCAACTACGAAACGCTGCCCGACGACCCAAGCCAGCAGTTGCTGCCCATAGCCCAACCCGAGCCCGCGTCCGCAACCGGGGTGCCTGTCGACTGGGAAGCTTCGCACCAGAACTGGGCTGGCGATGTGCTCACCCTTACCGGCAACGTGGTTGCTCATTACCGCCATTACGTTCTGCGCGCCGATAAGGTGGTCTATCACCAGTCCACCTCTGAACTGGAGGCGGAGGGTAATGTTCAGGTTGCCGGCGGCCCCAACGACGTGCTGATCAACGCCGACCATGGCGACATGCGACTGGACATGCACACCGCCCGCTATTACAACGTGAGAGGTTCCCAGGGTGTCCGCACCAGCGGCCACACCATCGTTTACAGCACCCCCAACCCCTTTCTTTTCTCGGGAAGAGTGCTGCTCGAGACCAGCGAAGGCGTTTACCGGATTGTGGACGGAACCATGACCAACTGCCGGCTGCCCAAGCCCGACTGGCAGTTGTTCTCCCGCTCCATCGACCTGGCCGACGGCAAAGCTTCCACTTCCAACTCGGTCTTCAAATTCCTCGGCGTTCCGCTTTTCTATCTCCCATATCTGCGCCATCCAGTGGACGAAACCGGCCGCGAAAGCGGGTTCCTTATCCCCGTCCTAAGCAACTCTTCCATCAAGGGCTTTATTGTCGGCGAACAGATTTACTGGGTCATCAACCGCAGCATGGACATGATCGCCGGCACGGAATACTACTCCAAGCGCGGCTGGGCCCCCAACGGCGACTTCCGCTATAAAGGTCCAGGCCTGGACCACCTCGTCGTCCGCTGGAACGCCCTGTTCGACCGAGGTGTGGAAGAGCAGGTGAGCGCCGTTGCCTCTTCCAGCCTCCAGACCGGCCTCATTCCAAGCCCCCCAAGTTACCAGTTGGTTAACCAGGGCGGCGTGGACATTGTGGCGCTGGGCCGCAAGGACCTGACCCCGAACACCCGCGTCAACGGCATCGTCGAGTTTCTGTCGAGCTACGTCTACCGACTGGTCTTCAACGACAGCTATTCACAGGCCGTCAGTTCTGAGGTTTCCAGCGACATTTCGCTCACTCACCAGCAGGACGGCTTGGTTCCGTCCGCCTCGCTGGACCGCTTCCAGACGTTTGCCAATTCCACAAATGGCGCCGAAGCAAGGATTCTGCACCTGCCCAGCCTGCGCTACGACATCCTGGACCGGCCTCTGTTTACATCTCCGCTCTATTGGGGGCTGGGATCGTCAATTGGCTACCTGGCTCGATCTGAGCCTCACTTCCACGCGCGCAACGCGGGGCGGTTGGACTTCTACCCACATATCTCGTTGCCCTTTTCCCTTGACGGCTGGAGCTTTATGCCCGAGGCGGCGCTGCGCGATACCGCCTACACCATCAGCCAGGATCCCGATCTGACCGGCGCAAGGGAAGGCACACCCAGCATCAGCCACGAGCCGCTCAACCGAGCCGATGCCGAAGCTTCCCTGGATATCCGCCCTCCGGCCATTGAGCGCGACTTCCAACTGACTCATTGGAACCGGGAACTGCGCCACATTATCGAGCCGGAGATCACCTACCGCTTCGTCGGAGGCATCGGCGCGCAGGCCCGCAACGTGCTGCAAATCGACACCACAGACATCGCCACCAACACCAATGAGGTGGGTTTCTCACTGACGCAGCGTTTTTATTTGAAACCCACCGGCGACCGGGCTTGCGATGCCGATCACCCTTTGACCGATCTCGGATGCGCAGCCAAGCCTCGCGAGTGGGCAAGCTGGCAGGTTGGAGAGGAGTTCTTCTTCGATCCCAACTTTGGCGGAGCCATCATTCCTAACCGCCGCAACGTGTTCGACTCCACGCTCGATCTGACCGGAATCTCATTCCTCACCGCACCCCGCAACTTCGCGCCCATTGTCTCCCGCATGCGCTTCGAAGCCATCGATGATCTGCGCATCCAATGGGACCTGGACTATGACCCCAAGTCCGGACGCCTGGCCTCGGACAACATCTTTGCCGGCTACAGTTGGGGTTCCACCACCATTGGCTTGGGTCACGCCATGCTCAACGCCGTGGACGAAAACGGCAGTTCCGCCTCCACAATCCAAAGCCAGCAGTTGCAGCCATTCTTCTCGTTCGGTAAACAGAGCGGAAACGGCTTCAATCTGGCAGCGAACGTGGGTTACGACTTTGTGCAGAACGCGCTGCAGTACGCAGGGGTGCAGGCCGTCTACAACTGGAATTGCTGCGGACTGACGTTCGGTTACCGCCGCTACGAGCTTGGCTCGGTTCGCGACGAAACCCAGTACCTCTACAGCTTTACCCTGGCCAGCTTCGGCTCGGTGGGCGACATTCGCCGCTCCAACTCCGTCTTCCGCGATCCCACCCTGCCGCCGGCTTATTGAGGCTGGCCTTCGTTTTGTCTGTGATCGCCAGGAAATCGTGGAACCCTGCTTGCCTTTCAATCGCGCTCGCGTCAACAGAATATCGGCCGGGCATCCGTCCGTTCCATCAGCGCCGAATCACGCACCGCTGGAGTATCCTTTCTGTTAGAGGATTGAAATTTGCTTCGCATTCGCATATTCGTCAGCCTGCTCACTATTTTGATGACCGCGGGCTGCAAGGCTCAAACCGCAACCCAGACCGCGCTCGACCCCGCCGTGCTCAACCGGCGCATCGAAGTCCTGGTCCGTTCCCAGTTCAACATCCCGCAGGACTACGTGGTAACGCTCGGCGCTCACAAGCCAAGCCAGGTGAACGGCTATGACACGCTTCCCATCACCTTCACTCGCGGCGGCAAGAGCCAGCAAGCCGACTTTCTGATTTCTACCGACGGCAAGACGCTTGCGCGCCTCGATACCTTCGACCTGGTCAAGAACCCCGTCTTTTCCATTGACGTCGCCGGCCGTCCCATTCGCGGCAATCCCAATGCAAAAGTTACCGTGATTAACTTCGACGACCTGGAGTGCCCCTATTGCGCCCGCATGCACGTTTCGCTCTTTCCAGACACAATTCAGCACTATAAGGACAAGGTTCGCTTCATCTACAAAGACGCTCCGCTGACCCAAATCCATCCCTGGGCCATGCGGGCGTCGGTTGATGCCAACTGCCTGGCCGCACAGAGCGGAGATACGTATTGGACCTATGTGGATTACCTTCATGCCCACGGAGATGAGATCAGCGGCCCGGACAACGATCCGGCAAAGAGCTTTGCCGCGCTCGACCGCGTTGCACGGCAGGAGGCTACGCTCGCCAAGCTCGACACGCCAAAGCTCGACATCTGCCTGGCCAATCAGGATAAATCGCAGGTGGAATCCTCCCAACTGGAAGCCGAGACGCTCAGGATTGAAGGAACCCCCGCGCTGTTTGTCGATGGGGAGCGAATCGATGGCCTTGTTTCAGAAGAACAATTGTGGCTCGTAATCGACCGCGCGCTGCGCGCCGCCGGCGTCGAGCCTCCAACCGCTCAAGCCGCGCCGGCTCTGCCGGCCAAACCGTCACTGTCTCCCGGAGCCGGCAAGTAGCCATTATGGCGCTATCGCCGCACCGCTTTGTGGATTTATCCTTGATTGCCGGGGCCACACCAGCCCCTTTAGGAGAAACCAGGTTGCAAGAGGAATCGTTCTTCCCGGCCCGATACCGCTTTGCCGGTTTTGTTCTCTGTTGCGGAGCCTTGCTAACCGCCGTGGCCGGTTGCCACTCCTCGCCCGCTCCCGACGTCGTGGCCACCGTCAACGGTAAGGACATTCTTCGCGCGGACCTGGAGAAGTATTACAAGGCAAGACTCGGTGACACCCCGCAACAGCCAACGCCTGAACAGGCGAACATCGACCGGCTTACCACCCTGCACGATATGATCCAGGACGAAATCCTTCAGCAGTACGCCGCCAAATTCAATCTCACCGCCAGCGACGAAGACGTAAACGCCAAGGTAACCGATATGAAAGCGCTGCACACCCAGGAGGAATTCGATAAGCTGCTAAAACAGCGCAACGTAACATTGGACGACCTGAAGCGGGACATCCGGCGCGAGCTTACAAAAACCAAGCTGCTGAACAAGGAAATCGAGTCCAAGATCAATATCACCGACGGGGAGATTGCCAACTACTACAACACACACAAGTCCGAATTCGATATCATTGAGCCCCGCTATAGAATCGCCAGGATCGCCGTCACCAGCACTCCTTCGCAGGCCACCAATCTGCAGAACAACAAAGCCTCTGGCGACGCCGACGCGAAGAAGAAGATCCAGGCTTTGTACACCAAACTTGAAAACGGCGAGGACTTCGGCTCCGTGGCCATGAATTACTCGGAGGATAAGTCGACCAACTCGAGCGCCGGCGACATGGGTTTTGTGTATGAGTCGCAGTTGCGGCCCATGACTGAAGTCTTCAACGCAATCAGCAAGCTGAAGCCGGGCCAGTTCACCGATGTGATTCCGGCGGTCGACCCTGAGTCGCACCGTGCCGTTGGCTACGCCATCTATCAGCTCATTTCAAAGGAACCGGCCGGCCAGCGCGAGTTGAGCGACCCTCGCGTGCAGCAGTACATCCACCAACTTCTGCACGACAGCCGCACGCAAGTGCTGAGGAATGCGTACTACGAGAAACTCCGCGACGACGCCAAGATTCACAACTATCTCGCCGACCAACTTCTGAAAGAAGGCGAGAAGTAGAACTCACCTGCCATCTTCAGGCAGGCTGCGATAAAACTCTCTTACCGTGCAATTTGCCAAGGCTCTGTGTCAGGGCACGACTTTAGTCGTGCCGAAAAGCGCCCGAATACGGAAGGGTTTTAACCCCTGAGGGATTTCAACCATCACCTGCTAAGCCATCCTTGAAACAAGCTCTAGTAATAGGCCATGGCGATTCTCAACTCCAGGTGTCCGCCTGTGAATTGAAATGCGGCATCCTCAAACTTCGGCGGGCCAAAATGGCCTTTCGCGTTGTTTGATGCGCCTACTCCCTCGCGAGGAATTCCGAAAAGGTTTGAGTCGAGTTTGCCATTCGAGTTTTCGTCGTGGAAGACTGAGATCGCATACCTGCCCGGACGCATGCCGGTAAAGTTGCATTCGCCGTGACCATTCAAAATAGCCGAACTGGAGTACGCCATAGCCTTGTCTCCCTTCGTGGGGTAGCCCTCGGCTGACGAATAGAGCGCGCACATCACCTTACCCTTGCCGCTGCGCAACCCGCCCACATCAGCCTGGATCACGCCATCAGGCACCTGTTGCGCGCTGGCCGCGGCCACGGGCAAAACCAGCCATAGCATCAGAATCCACATAACCGTCATCCTCTGCCGCTGATTCGCCACTCCTTCACCTCCTCGGTAGTTTCCGTCAGAAACGCCCTCACTGCACGCTTGTTCAGTCTCGCTTATTCGCGGTGCGCCGGACAATACCCATTCGCGAAACTTAGAAACGGAATAAATACGATGCTTTGACAAAGATCTGCCGCCCATCGTTCAAGTACGGCGCCGCCCGCGGAGCTACGGTATTATTCGGGTCGCAAGTCCCGTTCGGCAGGCGATTGCACAGCGACCGCGCAAGATTTTGCATATCGTTGTTGTAGCCAACATAAACGGCCGTTCCCGGATGCGGCAGCCACGTAAAAAGCGCATCCGTCTCCACCTCTTTGGTCCGCAACAGCGACGTCTGGGCAGGATTGGCCAGCGTCGAATTGTACTGTACGATCACGCGCGCTGAGAGCGCCCGCGTGAACTGATAATTCACCTTGGTACGAAAAACCTGGCTCTCATAAACCAGCGCGCCGTTTGCCACAGAGCGGTCCCGATCCAGCAGGTAAGTATTGTCCGCGGTCAGTTGACGAAGAGGCTGCAATGTGAAGAGCACCTGCGCGTCCTGCTGGTTCATAAGCGAAGGCGCCTGGCCCGCCGCGGGGTTGTAGTTCACATTGCCGTTGCGGAACGCATTGATGCTGAAGTTCAACTGCGGAAACGGAGCGCCTCGTACGACAAACCCGCCGGAGTTCTCAGTGAAGTTTGTGTAATGCGTAAGTATCGGGTAGCTCGGCGGGCCCACGGTGTCGGAGTTGAAACCTACGATCGGCGCAATCACAATGTTGCGCGGCAAAAGGACGAAAGGGTCGAACGACGAGTAGTGGAATACGCGGTCGCCCTGATGATCGAACGCAACATTCTGATTCGTTTCCCAGCCATAGCTCTGAATTGTTCTGTGCTTTGGATACCACTGGTACGTCATGTGCGTCTGGCCATTGCGAAAGTTCGAGGACTGAATAAACCCCAACTGGCTTTGGAAGCCGGTGCTTATATCCTGGAAATTCGAATTGAGGTTGAATGCATGGCCGTTGCGCTGCAACTGAAGGGCACTGGCCGGTCCGGCGGAATTGGTGGCAGGCGTTCCGCTGTCGAGGGTGCCCCTGGTTGAGCTCTCCACCATCTGCCCCATGGCCGTCCACTTGTCGTTCATTCGCGCCGTGGCATCTACGCCTCCGATCCGGTTCCAGCCCTGGCCGAACTCATCGTCGGTATAAATTGCTCCAATACTCGACCCTTTGCCGAGATCCTCTGAGATGCGGCCCACCCCAATTGTCGCGCGCTTCTTGAAGAGCGGATCGCTCGGCGCCACTGTCTCTCCCGGTTCCCGGTCGTCGATGGCAAACAGGCCGATGTTTGTCTTTCCCATCTTTCCGGTCACGCGCACACCGTATTCGGGATGCCCGATGTTGCGCGTAAATACCAATTGAATGGGTGTGACAAAGTAGTTCGCATTCTCCAGAAAGAACGGCCGAAGCTCCGGAAAGTAAACCGGAAATCGCTGATTGACCGTGAACTGCGGCTGGTCCGACTCAATATCGCTGAAATCCGGGTTGATCGTCCCATCGAAGACAATCCTGTCTTTGAGGATCGCCTTTACCTCGCCGCCTTCCGTCCCCTCAAAGTGCCGCGAACTGAAGTATGGATCGAGCGGGCCCAGGGTATTCAGGGTGCGCTCGTTCTGACCCAGAACATAGGGATTCAGTTGCACATTCCGCGACCCGGTAACACCCTCAATGCCGTGCAGTGTCCCCTCCTGGCTCAGGACGCCGGAGACGTTGGCCGAAACGCGCGGCCAGAAGTCCGACTCGCTGTTCCGGGGGAAGTTGCGCATAAACACTACGCCCCAGTCCGAGCCGTCGGTGCGGAAGCGGAGACTGCGAAACGGAATCGCCATCAGCGCCATCCATCCGCCGCTGGTTACTCGCCCTTCGGAGTCCCAAACCTGGTCGTAGCTGTAATCCTGACCGATGTTCTCGGCCCACGCGGCGTCCGCCTGTACGCCCGCCGGATTCACGGTGAACAGAATGCCCTTCCGGTGGTCCTGAAACGGATCCAGCAGCACCGACACGTTGTCGTCGTTCAACACATTTTCGCGACGCGCCAGGTGGCCGCGAATCTCTCTAGGCTTGTCGTCGTGGCAGATGAACACCAAATACAAGGCGCCTTTGGTATGCCCCAGCCAAACCTCGGTTGCCTCGGTCGCCGGCTGCCCGTCACGCGGCGTGTTCTGAATGAAGCCGGAGATGTGAAGCAGCTTGTCTTTCAGTTCCGGCCGCGGCGTCATCCCGGCAAAGTCCGCGAGCCGCAAACCTTCGGCAATCAGCGGCACTCTGTAATCGGTTGCCGGCTGCGCCCGCGGCGGCAAGGAGGGCATTGCCTGAGGTTTGGTATTGTGCGTCGCCGACGCCGCCCATGCAGCCGTCCCCAAACACACAACTGCACCCCAGGCCGCAAGCTTCATAGTTTTATGGTACGAAATCCTCAATGCAGGGGTTCCTTTGGAACTCTCTCTATGGATGCTAATTCTGAGAGACGGTTCGAATCGGGAAAGGAGAGACAATTGGATGTGGGAACGTGACGCCCTTCGGACGCGGGCTCTATATGGCCTTATTCTTGATACAGACCATCCTGTGTCCGACTTCGCCCAAACCGTCAAGCAGCAGGCCGACATCGTCAAGGTGATCGAGGGGTACATCCGCCTCCGCAAGACGGGTGGGGTGAACTACACAGGCCTTTGCCCTTTCCACAAGGAAAAATCGCCCTCTTTCTCGGTCCACGCAGTGCGCCAGTTCTATCACTGCTTCGGCTGCCAGGTTTCGGGAGACGTGTTCAGCTTTGTGGGAAAGATTGAGAACGTTACGTTCCCCGAGGCGGTGCGGATCGTCGCCCAGAAGTGCGGCATTCCGATCCCCAAGCGCGAATTCTCGTCGCCGGAAGAAGCCGCCGGCGCACGCATGCGAGCCAGGCTCCTCGATCTTCATGAGGCTGCAACAGCATGGTTCGAAGAGCAGCTACGCGGGCCGGAGGGCGCTGTGGCGCGCGAATACCTGGCTGGCCGCGGACTCACTCCCGAAGGCATAAAGACCTTCCGCATGGGTTACGCTCCCGACAGCTTCAACGCGCTGCGCGACCGGCTCAAAGGCATGGCCGACGACGAAACGCTGCGGGCGAGTGGGCTATTCAGCGCCAAGGAGCAGGGGGACGGCAGCCTGGGTCCCATCTACGACCGCTTCCGCAAACGCGTAACGTTTCCCATTGCCAACGAGAGCGGGCGGGTGATCGCTTTTACCGCTCGCGCGCTGGAGTCGGGTGAAAAGGCCGGAGCAAAATACATCAACTCGCCGGAGACGCCACTCTACTCAAAGAGTTCTGTCTTGTTCAACCTTGACAAGGCGCGGACGGCCATTCGCCAGACTGAATTTGCCCTGCTCGTCGAGGGGCAGATGGACTGCATCTCTGTTTTTCTGCGCGGCATTCAAAACGTGATTGCCACCAGCGGAACGGCCTTCACCGAGCAGCAGGTGGCCATTCTCAAGCGGCACACCTCGCAGGTCGTGGTCAACTTCGATCCGGACGCGGCAGGAAGCAACGCGGCGGAAAAGTCGATCGCCCTGCTCACCGAAGAGGGCTTTTCCATCAAGATCGTGACCTTGGAAGATGGCCTGGACCCCGACCGCTATATCCGCGAGCGTGGCGTGGAGGCCTACACCAAGGCGTTGCGAGGGGCTCGGAGGCAGGCCGATTACCTGATCGATCGGGCCCGGGCTGCGTTTCCCGGAACGAGTTCGGAGCAGAAGGTGAAACAAATGAACTTCCTTCTGCCGCACATTCGCCGAATGCCGGAAAAGCTTGCGCGCGACCAGTTTGCAGCAGATGCCGCGCAAAAACTGAATATCGATTCCGCCGTTCTGCGGGAGGAACTGCGCCAGGCCGCGCTCCGCCGCCGCGACCACGTTGAGACGCGGGCCGTGGTGCTCACCGAGGTGGAGCGGGTGCTGCTGCGTGCCCTGGCCATCACCGATCCTGACGACGAGCAGGCGCGCCGCCTGGCCGCACAGGCCCTTGCCCAAAATCCCGCGTGGTTCGAACACCTAGGCACATTTTCGGCTCTGCAGGCATTGGCTGGCCGCGCGGCAAAGGACCCCATGGACGTGGTGGAGGATGAAGCGCAGCGTGCATTGCTGGCCGAGGCATTGCTGGCCGAGACCAAACCGCCCGAGCAGAACGAGGTGCTGAGCGCTATCCAGGAAATCCAGGAGCGGGCGATTGCGAGCCGGCTGAGGGACCTCCGCGCCCTAATAGCCGAAGCCGAACGCCAGGGCGACGTTGCCGAACTCACCCTCCTGACGCAGCAAAAGCTGGATCTGGACCGGGCGCTCAGACAGTTGCATAACCAGAAGCAGCCGGAGGTGTAGGCTTTCCAAAAGCTCTGCAAGTTTCCGCCAACGAGAGCATAATCAAAGAAGCCGGAGGAATCCAGTATCCCGAGGAAAGAGGACAATATGGCTACGACAGTTGCCGATCTCCCCGAGTTGCTCAAGGGAATCCCACCAGGCGTGTGGGTTGCGATTTCGGAGAGCCAGAACAAGGTTCTCGCTTATGGGGCCGATATAGAGGCCGCACACGACGAAGCACGGCAGAAGGGCGAGCAGTTGCCGCTGATGGTGCGCGTACCCGATCA
>Ga0302140_10003085_pt1 | contig 21495 bp, 18 predicted proteins | sample I_Bog_E1_1_FD_202095 | JGI IMG/M metagenome (GOLD analysis project Ga0302140, IMG submission 202095) | Peat permafrost microbial communities from Stordalen Mire near Abisko, Sweden - I_Bog_E1_1 | ecosystem: Environmental > Terrestrial > Soil > Wetlands > Peat | place: Sweden: Abisko, Stordalen... | reverse complement strand
CGATGGCAGCCGCGTCGAATTTATATGGAACAAGAGCGATCAATGGCAAACGCTTTCCTTATCGCTAGATAAAAAGTATAGAAGTAGTTATTGGATGGATGCGTACAGAGAATCATCTATCAGAAATGGAAACTCCATCATCACTTATCGCATGCCACCCTATGGTTCTGTAATTCTCTTTGCTTCCACAAAGCAACCAACGAAAAAGCCAAAAAAAAGGGGCGCTCCAGCAGGTACCGATCAATTCAAAACGATTATAATACTTGATCGATGGGATTTAAAAGCAGACAGTATCGAATTAAAAAATAGTGCGCTGTTTGATTGGAGAACAAATGACCAACTTAAATTTTCTTCGGCAGAAGGGGTTTATACAACCTCGTTTCAATGGCATAATACCAGCAGATATAACCGATTTTATCTTGACCTCGGCAAAGTTTACTTCACAGCCAACGTGTACGTAAACGGCAAATTCGCCGGTAAGCGTGTTTTCGCACCTTATATGCTCGACATAACCGATTTATTGGTTGAAGGAGCAAACCAGGTGGAAGTTCGCGTAACAACTAGCCAGCTTAATGGCTATATCGGCAAGGCAAAAAACGGCGATGCGCATTACAAGCAATTTAAAAATAAGGAAGACCAGCTAATGGCGGCAGGCTTGCTGGGCCCGGTGGTTATCCGGCAGGAACATCCCTGATAACATCAGTGTGCTCTAATTGCATTGTATTGTTATTTGATTTTAGACTGTCGTCGAAGCTTTCGCGGAGCCACCTTTATATCAACTGACTAATAGCTAGAAATAATTATATTTGGACAAACTTATAATACCATTATGAACTATTTAAGGATGCTTTTTTTTGGGTTGCTTGTGATGATGCTTAGTAATTGTTCAAAAAGCAGCGGGGGCGGCGGCGGCGGCGACAATGTTGTACCTACCAAGATAGCACCGACCAACCTGGTAATAACCCCCACCGCGAGCACAGACGGCACGGGCAATGTATCTTTTACGGCAACCGCCAATAATGCCCTGAACTATAATTTTGCTTTCGGCGACGGGGACACTACAACCGTTGCTTCGGGAATATTAACTTACAAGTATGCTGCATCAGGTACTTATACGGTAACCGTAATTGCCAAAAGCGCTTCCGGTTTAACCCTATCGCAATCCGTTCCGGTTACAGTTAACGTTAGCCTGACACTGGCATGGTCCGACGAGTTTAATACGCCCGGCGCCCCTGATACTACAAAATGGGGTTATGACATCGGTACCGGCAGCAATGGATGGGGCAACAATGAACTGGAAACCTATACCAACCGGACTGCAAACGCAGTGGTGGCAAATGGCGCCCTCAACATTATCGCAAAAAAGGAAAGTTACAACGGCGCTAGCTATACCTCGGCAAGGCTGCTATCCTACGGCAAGTTTTCGTATGAATATGGTTATATGGAAGTCAGGGCACAGCTTCCGGGAGGCTCGGGCCCGTGGCCGGGCATCTGGATGCTGGGTAATAATTTTTTCACCACGGGCTGGCCTCAATGCGGTGAAATTGATGTTGCTGAAGAAACCGGTACAAATCCAAACACCGTTTATGGTACGCTTCACTACGTTGGCGGTAACCCCGGCAGCACCGTAACTGTTCAAAATACCGACACTGCCTATCATCTTTATGGTTTAGAGTGGTCGCCTACGGAGGTCCGGATATTGGTAGATAACGTCGTTTACTTTTCTTTTGCCAACACCGGGGGCTTGCCTTTTAACCAGAACTTCTTTATTATTTTAAATGTCGCTATGGGCGGCACGTTTGGCGGCACGGTTGACCCTAACTTTACCAGCGCCAGCATGCTGATTGATTATGTGCGGGTTTATCATTAATCGTGTGAAACATTGGCTAACGGGCGATTCAACCGGAGTGCCCGGGCCGGCCCCGCGAGCGATAATTTTGCACCGGTAATCATTCAAATGCAGCAGCATCGGGGATTTTTTTTCGTTCATCCGATGAACAAAAATGAACGCTTTTCGGCCGAAAATAATTTTTTTCGCCGTGGTTTTTGCCCGTTTCGTAAGCGTTTCGCACCCGCTTTGAAGGTTTTTGAACGTGTTGCGTGAGGGTTTTAAAGCGCTAAAAACGGCATAGAACGTGCCGGCGCGACCCCTTGTGACCGCCCTGAATTGCACCCTATGCCCTCTCTGATCGAAATAATAATGACCATTTGGCCAGGGTGCCGCCCATTGTCTTTGATTACGAAAGCGTTCATTTCTGCGCCCGCACAGAAGGTTAACAGGTAAAAATATTGCATGATTGGCGTCGGGTTGAATTTTATAACTAATTTATTATCAATAAATTAATATTTAACATTAGGTGTTCATGGTGTTCACGGCGTTCATTTTTCAAGCTCCATGAACACGTGAACGCTAGTAATCAATCCGCACATGGTAAATACTCATCAGCATGCGCTTAAAAATGGTTTTGATGGTTTCGATCTCTTTTAGCGTAATATTACTGTCGCTTAGCTGGTTTTGGTCGAGTTTGTATTTTACGATGCGGTCCACCAGGTCGCCGATGGATTTTTCGTCGGGCTCTTTCAGGGCGCGCGAGGCTGCTTCGACAGAGTCGGCCAACATTAATACGCCGCCTTCTTTGGAGAAAGGTATCGGCCCGGGGTAACGGAAAGTATTCTCGTCCACAAATTTCTCGGGGAAGTTCTTCAAAAACGATTGGTAAAAATAATCAACCCGGGTGTCGCCGTGATGGGTGCGGATAAAATCGATGACAATTTCGGGGATATTGGCTTTTCGGGCCAGCTCCACCCCTTTCCGCACATGGCCGATGATGATCTGCGCACTTTCCTGGTATTGCAGGCGGTCGTGCGGGTTAAAACCACTCTGGTTCTCAATAAAATAGAGCGGATTTTCCAGTTTGCCGATGTCGTGGTACAAAGCCCCTGCCCTAACCAGCAATGCGTTGCCGCCAATGGTATAGATGGCGTTTTCGGCCAAATTAGCCACCTGCAGCGAGTGCTGGAAAGTACCTGGCGCCGAGAAAGCCATTTCTCGCAACAAAGGCGCGTTGGTATTGGTCAGCTCGATGAGGGTGATATCGGAGGTAATGGCGAACATTTTTTCAAACACATAGATCAGCGGGTAAGCCAGCAGGGTAAGCAGCACGCTTACCACAAAAGGCAGAAAATCCATCCATTCTATTGTTCGGAGGCTGCCTTCCCTTATAAAGGATATGCCCAAAAAAGCAGCAAAATAGGTAGCGGTGATGATCAGCGCCGAGATCAGGAATTGCTCGCGGCGGATAAGGTTCTTGATACTGTAAATAGACACCATCCCCGCGGTAAGCTCAAAATAGGCAAATTCAAAACTGTTGGGCACAAAAAAACCGGCAATAAGCACCACCAGCAGGTGGATATTTAACGCCAGGCGGGTATCAAACAGTATGCGGATAATGATAGGTACAATGCAATATGGGATATAGTAAAGATTGGGGAGTTCCAGCTTGATGGCCATGGAGAGCGTAAACAACATGGCCGTAACCACCAACAGGATAAGACTTACCAGGCGGTTATCATCGTAAATATCCCTTCGGAACAGGTACAAAAAGACCATCAACAGGATAATTACTACACCGACCAATAAAAACTGCCCAAGCAGCACCAGGCGCGGGTCGCCGGTGGTTCGGGCGTTGTCCTCAAAAGCTTTTTTGTACGATTCCAGTTTTTGGTACACCTCATCACTAACTACTGAGCCTTTGGAGATGATCACCTCCCCTTTCTGCACCATGCCACGCGTAGTGGAAAGGCCGTCAACCGCCTCTTTTTCCAGTCGCGAGGTTAACTTACTGTCAAAAGTCAAATTAGGCTGCAGCCGGTTGCTGATCAGGTCGAGCAAAAAAGCCTTATCCAGGTCAGTACTGCCGCTCAGGGCTCTGTCGCAATAAGCAATGGCCTGCTCTTTGGTGAAAAGATCAGCTGTATTTTTGTCTGTAGCTACATTTTTATCTAAAATAGTCACCGGGTAGTTTTCGGCGCCCTGTTGGTATTTGGCGTTCAGGTTCACAATTCCTTTGTCGTAAACCTCCTTAAGTAACCTATCTCCTTCGTCCAGGTAATCGCTCCGCTGCCGGTCATTAAGCCCGGCGGTATGCCATTTGATCGCGAGGTCACTTTTAAAACCCTCACGCGACCGCGCGCTTTGCTCATCGTCCAGCTGGTAGATTGGAGTAATGCTGGCCAGTGCGGCCCTTTGGTCATTTTCAATTTCCGGCTGCGATTTTAGGATGGCGAAGTTATAAGGCGAGACGAGTTCTTTCTCGTTCCATATCTTGCCTTTCTCAATGTCATAGCTAAATTTTGCCTGTTTGGGCAGCGTTAAAACAATGGCGCAAACGCTTACCAAAGTCATCAAAAATTTAACGTTACGGGAGTATTTGCGAAGTATCGCCTTTTGGCGCGTTGTAGCCGTTTTTGCCATCGATATGATTAACCCGTCAAAAATAAGATAATTTCGGCGTTGTGTATTTTTTATTGCATTTGTCGAAAGAAATGTGATAGCTTTGTGATATCAATTTAAAATCAAAAATGTCATGAATACTGAAAAAACCATAAACCCTCCTTCGGGCTATGCTGCCTTTGCTTTATTTTTAATATTGCTGGCCCTGAGCATTGGGGCCGTTGCCGTTGAAATGTTTGCTATCGGCGTCACAGCAGCCCTTGTTAACTTTATTTTAGTATTGCCAGGGCTCGTGATCGTAAATCCGAATGAATCGAAGGTGCTGACACTTTTCGGAAAATACGTGGGCACGGTAAAGCAAGACGGCTTTTTTTGGGTGAACCCCTTTACGGTAAAGAAAAAAGTGTCGCTGCGCGCCTTTAACCTCAATGGCCAGCAGTTAAAGGTAAACGATAAGGTGGGTAACCCTATCGAAATTGCCGCGGTTATCGTATGGCAGATCACGGACACTGCCAAAGCGGTTTTTGCGGTTGAAAACTATTTGCAGTATGTAAATATACAAAGCGAGGCGGCTGTAAGGCACCTGGCAAATTCGTTCCCTTATGATAATATCGAGGACGAAAACGCCACCATCACCCTTCGCGGCGGCGCCGAACAGGTAAGCATATTGCTGGAGAAAGAATTAAATGAGCGGCTTGACCGGGCCGGGATTACGGTGCTGGAAGCCAGGATATCACACCTCGCTTACGCCCCCGAGATCGCCCATACCATGCTGCAAAGACAGCAGGCTTCGGCTATTATTTCGGCGCGCAGGCTGATCGTTGAGGGGGCTGTGGGCATGGTTGAAATGGCCCTTGCGCGGCTATCTGAAAAGAAAATAGTTGAACTTGACGAGGAACGCAAAGCCGCAATGGTAAGCAACCTGCTGGTAGTTTTATGCGGCGACCGTAGCGTTAACCCCGTTGTTAATACCGGAACGCTGTATCATTAAGGAATATGGAAAATTTAAGCGTTTTTGACCCCTGGCATGCCGGTGGGCTCAATGTGACAACCGCGGGTAAGCTTAGCGCAATATTTACGCTGGGTGATGAGGCAAAGAACTATGCCGAGATGATCTACCCCGGCAACCGGCAGTTTATTGCGACCATCAATTCGGCGCAGCACAGCTGGACGCTGTACCCTGGTAAAAATTTCTTTGCAAGGGATATCTTCATAAACGATGACTCCACCACACAGCAGGCAGCAGTTGTAAAAACCTCCGCTTTCCTGGCAAGGATAAGCATTCATTTTGCGGACGGGCAAACTTTCAATTTTAAGTATCCTACAGTGTTCTCAAAGACACAGCGCTGGTATAATGATCAATTCGGCAATGTGCTAACCACCGAGGGCAGCAAATTCACCGTCAAACCAAAGCTGAAGGTGGTACCAGGTCAAAGTGCTTTTAAAAATAACGACCAGCTGCTATTGATGATCTTTATAAGTGTCCATATGGTTTAAATGCGCAAGGTGTACACCGGATTTGTTGACGATAAATAATGGCGGAAAAGAAAGCATTTATATTGCGGATAAATCCGGAGGTTTTGAAAGAGATCGAAACCTGGGCGGGCGATGAATTCAGGAGCACGAATGGCCAGATCGAGTATTTGTTGCAGCAAGCCTTGCATGAACGTAAGAAAAGGGTTAAGAAAAGCCCAAAGTCTTAAGTCGAAAGAGTAATGGATGCGGACTTCAGACTTTCGACTTAAGACTTTGAACTTAATACCCTAACTTTGCACCATCCAATTATTATATTAATTACATGAAGGAAGTAGTTATCGTGGCGGCGACCCGGACACCGATTGGTAGTTTTGGGGGCAGTTTGGCAGGTTTATCGGCAACGCAGCTTGGCGCTATCGTAATCAAATCTGCCGTTGAAAAATCGGGGCTGAAGCCGGGGCACGTTCAGGAAGTTTACATGGGCAATGTGCTTTCGGCCAACCTGGGCCAGGCGCCGGCCACGCAGGCAGCCATTTTTGCGGGCCTTCCCGTTTTGCCGGCAACCACCGTAAATAAAGTTTGCGCCTCGGGGATGAAGGCTATTATGCTGGGCGCCCAAAGTATTGCCTTAGGACATAATGATATTGTTGTGGCTGGCGGGATGGAAAGCATGAGCAACGTGCCTTATTACCTGGACAAAGCCCGCAACGGCTACCGGCTGGGTAATGGTACGATCACCGACGGATTGATAAAAGACGGCTTGTGGGACGTTTATAACGACTACCATATGGGCTCGGCGGCCGAGTTGTGCGCCACAGAGTGCAAGGTAAGCCGCGAAGACCAGGACACCTATGCCGTTGCATCCTACAAACGCGCGCAGCAGGCACAAAGTGAAGGCAAGTTTAAGGATGAGATAACCCCGGTTGAATTAAAGGACAAAAAAGGCGATATAACTTTATTTGCGGACGATGAAGAACCCAAAGCCGTTAAATTTGATAAAATACCGGGCTTGAAACCAGTGTTTAAAAAAGATGGAACCGTAACAGCAGCTAACGCATCCACTTTGAACGACGGTGCTGCCGCTGTTGTGCTGATGAGTGCCGAAAAGGCGAAAGAGATGGGCATAAAACCTTTGGCAAAGGTGGTTTCTTTTGCCGATGCCCAACAGGCCCCTGAATGGTTTACCACCGCACCGGCAAAAGCGATACCGCTGGCTTTACACCGCGCTGGTTTAAAGACTGAACAGATCGATTTTTTCGAGATCAACGAAGCTTTTTCGGTGGTTTCCATCGCCAATAACCAGCTACTGGGGCTCGACCCGGTAAAAGTAAATATAAACGGCGGAGCGGTTGCATTAGGCCACCCCCTGGGTGCTTCGGGTGCGAGGATCGTCGTAACTTTACTCCATGTTTTACTGCAAAACGACGGAAAATATGGCGCAGCAGGAATTTGTAACGGCGGCGGCGGGGCCAGTGCAATGGTTATCGAAATTTTGCGTTAACTTTATAATGGTACAAATATTTGCTATTTTAGCAGTATGACAATTGAAAGCAAGGAGAACGAGATAATTATCACGATATCATCCAGTATAAACCTGGAAGATATCCAGCGATCCCTGGACTTTATCCGCTACAAAGAAATTCTATCAAAAAGCAAAGCCACCCAAACTGACGCAGATCAACTGGCAGCCCAAATAAACACGGAGTGGTGGCGTAAAAACAAAGACAAGTATATAGCTGCAAGGTGAAAATTGTCGCCGATACAAACATCATCATCAGTGCAATAATCAGTGATAAAGGAAAAATTGGTGAAATTCTGCTAAACAAGCCTAAAAGTCTTGAATTTTTGTCACCGGACTTCTTATTGCAAGAGCTGGATAATCACAAAGAAAAAGTAAAATCCTTAACAGGATTCAGTGAACAGGAATATTTGTATGTTAAATTTTTGCTTAACAGGGATATTGATTTATCGGCCAAAATGCTATCAAACCTATCCATTGGGAGAAATCGCTTGAGATGCTAAAAAATATAGATGAAAAAGAGACTGAATTTTTAGCGCTATGCATGGAGCATAATTGCTTTTTATGGACCGGCGATAAGAAATTGATCAAAGGCCTCCAAAATTGAGGCTTCAACAATATATTGACGACAAATTTGTTATATACCAAATTCTTCAGCGCACCATGAGGACTTATTTTTTAACGGTCATAACGCTATTTCTATTTCTCAGTTCGTTCGCCCAGCACTCTGACGAAACGACCAATATAAAACAGCTGCGCTCTTACGAGGACAGCCTGATCATGCTTGGTAAAGCCATGGTAAATGACACAGAGGAGACCCAGCGGCAGACTTCCAATTACTCTTTTATAAAAACCCTGGTTAGCGCGTTAAAAATACCCAACTCTTTTCTTTATCCCTTTGATTCCGTTAAAGCCGTAAGGATTATCAATTCGCCTGATAACCGATTCCGCATTATCACCTGGCCGCTTACATTTGACGATGGCAGCTATCGGTTTTACGGCACTATACAGATGAACACCGGCGGCAAACTGGTGATGTACCCGCTTACCGATGCCTCCCCGGATATAAAAAACCCAGAAGATACTATAACAGATAACAGGAAATGGTTTGGTGCTGAATACTATTGGATAGTACCGGTGTACTCCCCCAAACTATATTATGTTTTGTTGGGGTGGAAGGGTTATACCGACAAATCGACCAAAAAAGTGATCGAGGTACTTTCTTTTGACAACGACAAACCGGTTTTGGGCATGCCGGTCTTTGACGGTAACGGCAAAACACGGAAAAGAGTGGTTTTTGAATACACGCGTCATGCTTCGATGCTACTGCGCTATCTTCCTGATCAAAACATGATCGTATTCGATCATCTTGTACCGCCGGATCCAAAAATGAAAGACCAGAAAGATAGCTACGGCCCCGATCTGAGCTATGATGGCTACAAGATAAAAAATGGTCATTGGGTTTTTGTCAGTAACCTTGATATGCGCAACGAGCCCGAAAACCGTGATGAGCAGCTTGTCGACCCCAAAAAACAAGCGAAGGCAGATAAAGCGGCAGCCGCCTCATCGAATCAATAATAATTTGGTTTTTATCAAAACCGGTAAATATGCCATTGTACGCGCAATCAAAACGCTTAAAAAAGCATAAATTCGAAATATTGTTATTCCCACGCTAAACAAAATCGGTATTTAATTTTGATTTACCAGAATTGTAGTATTTTAGTCAAATTTTTAACTGACCTCAATTTATGTCTGAAACAAGTTTGGCAGCTGATGCTGTCCCCAAAAAATCCAGGTTTCCAAAGGCTGTCCCTTTTATTATCGGTAACGAAGCAGCTGAGCGTTTTAGCTACTACGGGTTACGCTCCATACTGGTAACCTTCCTGGTGGCGGGATTTTACAACCCACATAAAATCGCTTCAATGACCACCACGGCTGAGGCAAAGGCTAATGAGATCACTCACTTGTTCGTTACTTTATCCTATTTTATGCCCTTGGTTGGCGGTATTTTGGCCGACTGGTATTTCGGAAAATATAAAGTGATCTTTTGGATATCGCTTGTTTATTGCCTGGGTAACTTATTTACCTCTTCATTCACGCTCAGTTTACCCCTGTTTTCTACCGGGCTCGTACTTATCGCTGTAGGTGCCGGAGGAATTAAGTCATGCGTTTCAGCAAATGTGGGCGATCAGTTTGACAAATCAAACCAGGATTTGCTCTCCAAAGTATATGGCTGGTTCTATTTCAGTATTAACGCCGGTTCAATGGTATCTACCGTGTTAATTCCCTGGGTTTATCAAAACTACGGTCCACGCCTGGCATTCGGAATTCCCGGGGTATTAATGGGCTTGGCGACGATCATCTTCTTCTCCGGCCGAAAAATGTATGTTAGGGTACCGCCGGCCGGTGTGAATAAAAATAATTTCGTATTTATCTCATTTTACGCACTGACCCACCTCGGCAAAAAACAAAAAGGACAATCGTGGCTTGACGTTGCCAAAGGGCCATACAATCCTGAGAAGGTTGAAGGAATCAAAGCCGTTTACCGCGTAATGTCGGTTTTCTTTTTCGCCCTTGCCTTTTGGATCGTTTGGGATCAAAACCTTTCGGAATGGGTATTGCAGGCTGCCAAAATGAACCGGACAATCGGGATCGGCACATGGCATTTTACGATGTTACCGGGGCAGGTTCAGACAGCCAACCCGGTATTCCTACTCCTTTTTATTCCGCTCTTCAACTACGTGGTGTATCCATTTTTTGATAAAATCGGGATCAAACCCACCCCATTGCGCCGCCTGGGCGCCGGCCTGGTACTAACCGGCTTATCCTTTGCAATTGTCGCTTTTTCGCAATCCATGATCGATCATGGCGGAACGCCCTCCATCTGGTGGCAGATATTCGCCTATGTGGTTCTTTCAGCAGCTGAAGTGTTAGTTTCCATTACCGGTTTGGAATATGCCTATACACATTCGCCCAAATCAATGAAAAGTACTATGACGGCCGTTTGGCTGATGGTAGTTTCCATGGGTAACCTGATCACGGCAGCCGTACAAGCAAACATTGCCAGCAATGGCATTTTGAAGAAGCCACTCACCGGTGCTGGTTTTTACTGGAATTTCGACGTGGCGCTGATAGCAGTTTTCGTCGTTGTATTTCTTATCGTTTCGCCCAGGATTAAAGAACATAACTACATTGAAAACCCGGAACCCGACCTCAACCAGATCGTGGCAGATACCGACAATTTGTAGTTCAGTGGGATATTCTCTTACATGTAACAGGAAAGTTAATAAAGCTTTCCTGTTTTTTTATTTTAATAACCCTAAATCAACTATTTTTGTCGTTTTATTTGTTAGAAACCTAAAGTAGTGCCAGACAGCATCGTTATTATTCCAACCTACAATGAGAAGGAAAACATTGAACGGATGATCCGTAAAGTATTTTCGCTTCCCTATGATTTTCATTTGTTGATTATTGACGACGGTTCTCCCGATGGCACACAGGACATTATCAGGCGGCTGCAAACGGAGTTTCCCGACACCCTTTTTATGGAAACCCGCGCCGGCAAACAAGGGCTCGGCACTGCGTATATACATGGCTTTCGCTGGGCAATTTTGCGCCAGTATGATTATATTTTTGAAATGGATGCCGATTTTTCGCACAACCCGGATGATCTTTTCAAATTGCGGGAAGCGTGCCTTGAAGGGGCCGATGCCGTTATAGGCTCCCGCTACATCAATGGTGTTAATGTAGTAAACTGGCCCATGAGCCGGGTTTTAATGAGCTATTTTGCCTCGGTTTACGTACGGTTTATTACCGGCATAAACATCCAGGATGCCACTGCCGGCTTTATGTGTTATAAACGCAAAGTGCTGGAAACCATCGAACTGGATAAGATCAAATTCGTTGGGTATGCCTTCCAGATTGAGATGAAATACACCACCATCAAACATGGCTTTAAACTCGTCGAGGTGCCCATCATTTTTACGGACCGCACTTTAGGCACTTCAAAAATGTCGACCCGCATTTTCCGGGAAGCATTCTGGGGAGTGATACAAATGAGGATCAATGCTATTTTCAGGAAATACCCGGAGGGATGATGAATGCGCATTGCGAAATGTCAATTTCGGAATGATTTTTTCGGTCGAATATCTATTTTTTTACTTCATAATTCCACATTTGGCATTCCGAATTCCGAATTAAAAAAACTAATTTCGTTGGCAATGAACGAGAATTTAGATCCCGCCCCTGAACGCCTCTCCGCTGCCGAACGTGATATCGAAAAAGTGTTGCGGCCGCAGGTTTTTGAGGATTTTACAGGTCAGCATAAAATACTTGCCAATTTAAAGGTGTTTGTACAGGCAGCCCGCCAGCGCGGCGAGGCGCTTGATCATGTACTGTTACATGGGCCGCCGGGGCTTGGTAAGACCACCCTTTCGTACATTATCGCCAATGAAATGGGCGTTGGTATCAAGATCACTTCGGGCCCGGTATTGGATAAACCCGGCGACCTGGCCGGCCTGCTGACCAACCTGGAAACCGGCGATATTTTGTTTATTGACGAGATCCACCGGCTTAGCCCGTTGGTAGAGGAATATTTATACTCGGCAATGGAGGACTTTAAGATCGACATTATGCTGGAAAGCGGCCCCAACGCACGGTCGGTTCAAATATCGCTCAATCCTTTTACCCTGGTTGGGGCTACAACCCGTTCCGGCTTGCTCACGGCGCCGCTGCGCGCAAGGTTTGGTATTAATTCGAGGCTTGAATACTATGACGCAAAGTTGCTAACAACCATTTTGCTTCGCTCAGCATCGATATTAAAAACGCCCATCAGCGAGGAAGGCGCATACGAGATAGCGCGCAGAAGCCGGGGTACGCCGCGTATCGCCAATGCCTTACTGCGGCGCACCAGGGACTTTGCCCAGATAAAAGGCGATGGTAACATCGACACCGCTATTGCCAAATATGCCCTTAACGCCTTGAATGTGGATGAGTACGGTCTTGATGAAATGGACAATAAGATTTTGAGTACGATTATCGATAAATTTAAGGGTGGCCCCGTCGGTTTAAAAACCATTGCCACCGCCGTGGGCGAAGATGAAGGCACCATAGAAGAAGTTTATGAACCATTTTTAATACAGGAAGGCTTTTTAATGCGGACAGCAAGGGGGCGCGAGGTGACTGATTTGGCGTATAAGCATTTGGGGAAATTAAGGATTGGGGGCAACCCGAGTTTGTTTTGAGAATTATCAAATGAGTCATGCCGAACTTTTTTACGGTAATTATTATTCTACACTTCTATTTTCATGAAAAAACTGTTCTTTTTAGCAGCTTTGCTTATTTCCATCAAATCCTTTTCCCAACAAAAAACTAAACTACCCGACTTGGTTGAATACGTCAACCCCTTAATGGGCAGCGATTCGAAATACGAACTCTCAAACGGGAACACCTACCCTGCCATAGCATTACCCTGGGGCATGAATACCTGGACACCCCAAACCGGCAAAATGGGCGATGGCTGGCAATACACCTACGCGGCCAACAAGATCAACGGTTTTAAGCAAACACACCAACCGTCGCCCTGGATGAATGATTATGGCCAGTTTGCCATTATGCCCGTTACCGGCCATTTAAAGGTGTCACAGAACGGTCGCGCCAGCTGGTTTTCACATAAAGCCGAAATTGCCAAACCGTATTATTACAGCGTTTACCTGGCCGACCATGATGTTACGGCTGAAATTACCCCTACCGAACGTAGCGCACAGTTTAGGTTTACCTATCCGAAAAGCGATAGTTCGTATGTTATCGTCGATGGGTTCGACCGGGGGTCTTTTGTAAAGGTAATTCCGGGCGAAAATAAGATCGTGGGTTATTCAACCCGTTACGCCGCCGGCCCGCTGAAGAATTTCAGGGACTATTTCGTGATCTATTGCGATAAACCTATCACTACCGCTCAAACGTATAGCGACAGCACTTTTACCGATTCATTGTCTCTTCATGCCAAACATGCCATAGCAGTTATTGGGTTTATGACCATCCGCGGCGAGCAGGTACATCTTCGCGTCGCCTCGTCTTTTATCAGTCCCGAACAGGCGGAGCTAAACTTAAAAAGAGAGCTGGGCAGCGACAGCTTTGAGGCGACCGAGCAGAAAGCAAAGGCTGTTTGGAACCAAACTTTAAACCATGTGGTGGTTGAAGGCGGCACTGTTGACCAGGAACGCACCTTTTACTCGTGCCTGTACCGCATGCTTTTTTTCCCGAACAAGCTGTACGAGATTGATGCCAACAACCAAATTGTGCATTACAGTCCGTATAACGGGCAGAAAATGCCGGGTTATATGTTCGGAGGAACAGGTTTTTGGGATACTTTCAGGGCGCTTTACCCCTTTTTAAACCTGGCCTACCCGCACATTGTGAAGGAAATGCAGGAAGGGTTGATCAATGATTATAAAGAAGGCGGCTGGCTGCCTGAATGGTCGAGCCCGGGCTATGCCAATGTGATGATTGGCAACAATTCCGCCTCTGTTGTGGCCGAGGCTTATTTAAAAGGCGGCCGCGGATATGATATCGAAACATTATACCAGGCCTTAGTTCACGGCGCAAATAACGTTGGACCACATGGCACAGGTCGCGAAGGGGTTGAATATTACAATAAATTGGGCTATGTGCCATACGACGTGAAAATTGGCGAAAACGCAGCGCGCACACTGGAGTATGCCTATGATGATTTTGCCATTTACCAATTAGGTAAAGCGCTGCATAAGCCGGAATCGGAAATTGGCATTTACCGGCAGCGGGCCATGAACTATAAAAAGCTGTTCGATCCGCAAACCGGGTTGATGCGCGGGAAAAATAAAGATGGTTCGTTTGAAACACCGTTCAACCCCTTTAAATGGGGAGATGCTTTTACTGAAGGCAATAGCTGGCATTATACCTGGGGTGTTTTCCAGGACATAAAAGGGCTGGAGAACCTGATGGGCGGCAAAAAGCAGTTTTTAGCCAAGCTAGATTCGGTTTTCATTTTGCCACCGATATTTGACGGTAGCTATTATGGCGAAGTGATCCACGAGATACGTGAAATGCAGATCGTTAATATGGGCCAGTATGCGCATGGCAACGAACCCATTCAACATATGCTTTACCTGTACGATTGGGCCGGCGAACCTTGGAAAACACAATACCACGTGCGCGATGTGATGAACAAGCTGTACTTCGCTACACCGGACGGCTATTGCGGCGATGAGGACAATGGCCAAACATCCGCCTGGTATGTGTTTTCGGCGCTAGGATTTTACCCGGTTTGCCCGGCAAGCGACCAGTATGAATTAGGCGCCCCACTGTTTAAGAAGATCACCCTGAATTTGGAGGATGGCAAAAAAGTAATGATCAATGCGCCCGGCAACAGCGACAGCAATATCTATATCAAAAACATGACCGTTAACGGCAAAGCTTACGATTTGAACTGGCTGGACCATAAATTCTTAATGCAGGGGGCGGTGATCAACCTCGACATGTCGGCGCAGCCGAACAAACAAAGGGGTATAAAGGAAGCTGATTTTCCGTATTCATTATCAAATGATAAATAACATGAGAACCATTTTTTTTGCTTTACTGCTATTCGTTTTTATGGCAGCATCAGCCCAACAACCGATACGGGTATGCGTAGCCGGTTTAAACCATGACCACGCGCATGGCATTTTGCGCCGCTACAAAGACGGCACTGTTGATATTGTCGGCATTGCCGAGCCAAATAAAGAATTGTGGGTGAAGTATGGCAAGCTTTACCATATCCCCGATTCGCTTTTCTTTACCGATCTGAAACAAATGCTGCTGCTGAAAAAGCCGGATGCTGTTTTAGGGTATAATGCCATCGGCAATCATGTGGACGTCGTTGAAATATGCGCGCCATTGCACATCCCTGTTATGGTTGAAAAGCCGTTATCGGCCACGCTTGAGCAGGCCAAACGTATTGAAGCGCTGGCTAACCAGTATCATATTAAAGTTTTGGTGAATTATGAAACGGAATGGTACCCGTCCAACTATTATATTTATAATACGGTGGCATCGGGTACCATCGGTTCGATAAAAAAAATGGTGGCACACGATGGCCACCAGGGACCTGTTGAAATTGGCTGCAGCAAAGAGTTTTTAGCCTGGCTTACTGATCCTGTTCTGAACGGCGCCGGGCCAATTAATGATTTTGGCTGCTATGGCGCCGACCTGATGACCTGGATGATGCACGGGCAAAAACCTATTGCCGTTACAGCGATTGCCCGGCATTATAAGCCGGCCATCTATCCGAAGGTGGAAGATGACGCCACGATTATTGTTGAGTATCCGGGCGCTACCGGGCAGATCGAAGGCTCATGGAACTGGCCCTTCGGGATAAAAGATTTTGAAGTTTTTGGCGAAACAGGTTACCTGCACGCGCTGGATACCAGCCATATTGTGAGCCGGATGCGCGAAAATATTATAGGGACTACTAATGCATCGTCCTTAGCCGCACCCATAAATGATAATATTCTTTACTTAACAGCCGTATTGCGCGGTCAGTTGCCGGGCGTTGACGACCAGTCATCCTTAAATTACAATATGGTGGTAATGGAAATTTTGGATGCAGCGAAGCGGTCGGTAAAGGAGGGCAAAAGAATTGTATTGTAGTTGTCTGAACAAGATTTTTAGGATTGGAATGATTTGACAGATTACTGCTTATTTATAATTAATTTAAACTTTTCATCACGTTTTGTTCTTTGTTAACTAAAAACAAAATTGTGTTACTTTTGCCGGTTCAAATCAGGCCACTCATTTTATGTTAAAACAAACACTCACGTCTGCCGCCCTTTGTTTAATGGGCTTTTCTGTTTTTTCGCAAACCAATAACGCGGCTATAATAGCGCGCAAACAGGTGCCCATACTTTGCTACCACCAGATACGCGACTGGCGGCCCAAGGATAAACCGGTAGACAAAGATTACATCATCCCGCCTGCTTCATTCAAAGCGCACCTGAAAATGCTGGCCGACAGCGGCTACCATACCATTTTGCCCGATCAGCTTTATGCCTATCTAACCAAGGGCACTCCGCTGCCCAGCAAACCGGTTATGCTGACATTTGATGATACCGACGTTGATCAATGGAACATTGCCAGGCCTGAAATGAAAAAATACGGCTTTAAGGGTGTTTTCTTTATCATGACCGTATCATTAGGCAGGCCGCATTACATGTCGGCAGCGCAGGTTAAACAACTATCGGACGAGGGAAACGTAATTGCCAGCCATACCTGGGACCACCACCGCGTTGACCGTTATAAACACGACCCTAATCCTAAAAAGGACGATTGGGTAATTCAGATTGAAAAACCAACCAAAAAACTGGAAGAGATCACCGGCAAGAAGATCGAATATTTTGCCTACCCTTTTGGCGTATGGAAGAAACCGACACTGCCCGAACTGAACAAATATCACTTTAAACTCGCCTTTCAGTTAGCTGACAAGCGCGACCCTGATTATCCGTTATTAACCGTAAGGCGCATTTTGGACAGCGGTTATTGGACCGTTGCTACCTTTGGGAAAAGTGTAAGAGGCAGCTTTAAATAAGAACACACCGCAGATTTGACAACTTTTAAAAAGTTGTCAAATCTTCCCTGTTTGTTTTACCTCTTTGAAACCCACATAATAGCTTCGTCCATTTTTTGGAGATGGAAATTCTTAAACTTGCCCGGAATAATATATTTAAAAAGATCGCTGTAGCCGGTCAGGGTGCGCTGGTCGGATAAGATCGCAATTTTCTTCCACCTGAAAAAATGCTTCAGGCCCATCCTCACATTCCCGCACCACATGCCCGAAGCAAAATTTTTGATGTCCGTTTCTAAAACCAGCAGAAAGTTTATTCGCCCTGTCTTTTTAACCTGTTGGTTAATCAAAGTTGTTAGCAAGCTGGTATATGCTTGTTCAGTAACTTCACCATAAGCATGGATACCGGTAACGTGAGGGGGTAGATTTTCAATTACCTGTAGCATACTACTATTATATGTTTTTCCCGTAGTAGAGCAATAACCACACCATTAGTGTAATTATGTTCTTTTTTATTAAATTTTTATCACAAAAGTTAATATTGGCCGCTCATCTCTCCGGGATGCAAACGGGGTAATATGGTATATTTGTGTGATGCCGCAAAACAAAACAAAATATAGCCAGCTCATAAAAAATGAAGCGAAGCAACTGGGCTTTATGTTTTGCGGCATATCCGAGGCTGGCTTTTTAGAGGAAGAAGCCCCACGGCTGGAGGCGTGGCTTAAAAGAGGCATGCACGGCGAAATGGGCTACATGGAAAACCATTTTGATAAACGGCTGGACCCACGCCTGCTGGTTGATGGTGCAAAATCGGTGATATCACTGGCACTGAATTATTTTACCGAGGAAGTGCAGGAGGATCCGCTTAGTCCTAAAATCTCAAAATATGCTTACGGAGCCGATTATCATTTTGTGATAAAAGGCAAACTGAAGCAACTGATGGCCGCAATAACCGAAAATATTGGTGAGGTAAATGGCCGGGCTTTTGTAGACTCAGCGCCGGTGCTGGATAAAGCCTGGGCAAAAAAAGCCGGTTTGGGATGGATCGGAAAAAACACCAACCTGATTAGTAAAAAGGCCGGTTCTTTCTTTTTTTTGGCAGAACTGATCGTGGACCTGGAACTCGAGTACGATATAAAACCGGCGGCCGATCATTGCGGCACCTGCACCAGTTGCATTGATGCCTGTCCTACCCAGGCGATCGTTGCCCCCTACCTGGTTGATGGCAGCCGCTGTATCTCCTACCTTACCATTGAGCTAAAAAATGAACTGCCGCGGGAATTCCAGGGCAAAATGGATAACTGGATGTTCGGCTGCGACGTTTGCCAGGACGTTTGCCCATGGAACAAATTTTCCGTGTTAAATAGTGAACCCGCATTTAAGCCCAATCCCGATCTGCTTCATTTAACAGCCCGGGATTGGGAAGAAATTACAGAAGATATTTTTCAAAAAGTATTTCAAAACTCAGCTGTGAAGCGTACTAAGTTCAGCGGGCTAAAAAGAAATATCGATTTTCTGAAAAAACAAGTTTAGCGAAACTTCTTAAAATTATTTTCTCAGCCTTTTTTAAACTTATCGGCCAGCATTTTCAGCATATCTTCATTTACCGGTTTTGCCGGCTCCTCATCTCTCTTTTTAAATGGCTTCCGCACAAAATTATTATTATGGCCTGACTTGGGTGGGTGTGGTTTGTTTTGTTGCTCCTTTTTTACAGGTGCAGGCGCGGGTGCTGGCACAGAATTTTGAACAGGCATGGGCGTTTGCGGCTGTAACGCTTCCGGCTGTTCAACCGGCTTTGGCGGGGCCGGGGCTGGCTTTGCAAGCCGCTCCGCCGTTTTTTTTGCCTGCCAGCGGGTATAAATTTCTTCCAGTTTGCGTTTTGTATAAAGCGGAAAATCGCCCTGCATCATCCATGAATAATAGCTGGGCTCAATTTTAAACACCTCTTCAACGGCTTTGCCTTTATGCTTACCAAAATTAAAAACTTCATGGCCTTCTTCATTAAATACCATGCGCCCGGCAAAATCCACCGGCCGGTTAAGGTTGGTAAACTGGTGCAGGGCTTCCACATCGTTCACCACCGGGTAACTCACATTGCCCTTTTTGTCTTCCCATGGCGTTTTTTCATACTTGGCCAGTTGGGCCAGCAAAACTTCCATGGTTGCACGGGTATCTGCCTCGGCCGAATGGGCGTTGATAATATCCTTTTCGCAGTAAAACTTATAGGCCGCTTTCAGGGTACGCTGTTCCATCTGGTGGAAAATGTTCTGCACGTCGACAAAATGACGGTTGTCGATATCAAACGGTACACCTGCACGCAAAAACTCCTCCATCAGCATCGGAATGTCAAACTTGTTAGAGTTATAGCCCGCCAGGTCGCTGTTGCCTATAAAACGTGCAATTAACGCGGCCACCTCTTTAAAAAAGGGCTCTTTTTTTACATCTTCATCATAAATGCCGTGTATTAAAGATGATTCCAATGGAATGGGCATGCCCGGGTTGATGCGCCAGGTACGTACTTCCTCCTGGCTGCCGTTGGGCGGGTGCAGCTTTATGATCGATATTTCAACTATACGGTCGGTACCAACATTTGTACCTGTAGCTTCGAGGTCAAAAAATGCCAGCGGCCGTTTTAAATTTAACTTCATCTTTATTGTAGCACATTGCGAGTGGGCGCAAAGGTCATAAAAAGAATTTGTACTAAAAATTTTTAATTCTTTATAAATATCTTTAATGAAATTATAATTTTAGACGTCCCTTTATTATTGATTTAAACGATGAAAAAAACCTTACTCACTTTTGTTACACTCGCTTGCCTTGCCCGCATGGGTTTTGGACAGGATTTTCCCTATGGGCAGATTTCAAACAGCGACATGGCGATGACCAAATATGCAAATGATACTTCGGCGCATGCTGTTGTTTTACAGGAGTATGGTCGTTCAGAAATACAACCGTCAAATGATGATAACATCAAATTGCGGTTTTACTATCATGTTAGAATTAAAATTTTTGATAACGCAGGGATCGATGCGGCTACGAAAGAAATCATTTTAAGAAACTCTGATGATAAGAGTGAAATTGATGAAATTGAAAAAATAGCGGGTACAACTTATTTTGTTGACGGCTCGGGCGCTCTCAGAAAAGTTGAGTTCGACCCATCAAAGGTGTACATAACGCGAAACTATAAGCAACAAAGCACGGCGAAATTCACCTTGCCTGCAGTAGTTCCCGGGTGCATTGTTGAATATAGCTACACACTTGCAGAAGCCGCAAGCGATTGGCTTCATCATTACCAACCCTGGTATTTCCAAAGCGATATTCCTAAAGTACATTCACAGTATGAGGCGCTTATTCCCGGGCACTTCGTTTACAATGCAACGCTGCACGGTTTTTTAAAACTTTCAGAAAGCAAAGCCGATGTAGAACGGGCTTGCTTTTCTGCGAATGGCTCGGTAAGTGATTGTTCCGACCTGATATACGGCATCAGCAATGTGCCGGCGTTTGTTGACGAGGACTACATGACCTCCGAAAAAAATTATCGCTCATCGATAAGTTTTGATATGGTGGAATATACCAACCCTTACACTGAATCGAAAATAAAAGGAACAAAAGAATGGAGGGATATCGATTTCAACCTGAAGGATAACTATGCATTTGGCGGCGAATTGAGGAAAACTGGTTACTTTAAGGATAGGATGGTGGCGGTTGTAGCCGGCCAAAGTGATGACCTTGAGAAAGCAAAGGCAGTATACGCGTATATGCAGCAGCATTATAAGTGGAACAATTACGTGGGGCGCTACAGCGATGAGGGTGTAAAGAATGCGTTCGAATCGCACAGTGGAAGCATTGGCGACATTAACCTGGGCCTGGTAGATGCCTTAAACAGCGCCGGTATAAATACCGAAGCCGTATTGATTTCTACGCGGGAAAATGGCTTCGTGAATGACCTGTACCCGGCTGTTGACGAATTTAACTATGTGATAGCCAAAGTAAATATTGGCGACAAAAGCTATTTCCTCGACGCAACCGACCCTGTGTTGCCCTTCGGCCTGCTTCCATTCAATTGCCTGAATGGAAAAGGAAGAGCGTTTAGCCTGGACAAGCCATCCTACTGGGTGGATATTAACCCCGCGCAAAAGCGGTCGAGCACCAGCACGATGGACCTGACGCTGAGCGAGGACGGTAAATTAAAAGGAACGATTACGTATTATTCTGTTGGTTACGAGGCCTACGAAACGCGTAGTATCATAAAAAAATTCACCACTCAGGACGAGTATGTTGCCGACTTCGGCTCGAAATTACCCAAAATAAAGATATTAAAGGCCGAGATCACAAATCTTGACAGCCTGGATAAGCCACTGGTAGAAAAATATGACGTGGAGATCAATGCGAGTGACAAAACCGGGTCAGGGAGTTATTCTTTTAACCCGTTCTTTGCGAGCAAGATCACCACAAACCCGTTTAAATTGGCTGAAC
>Ga0302140_10003082_pt1 | contig 21513 bp, 24 predicted proteins | sample I_Bog_E1_1_FD_202095 | JGI IMG/M metagenome (GOLD analysis project Ga0302140, IMG submission 202095) | Peat permafrost microbial communities from Stordalen Mire near Abisko, Sweden - I_Bog_E1_1 | ecosystem: Environmental > Terrestrial > Soil > Wetlands > Peat | place: Sweden: Abisko, Stordalen... | reverse complement strand
CGGAAATGCCACGAGGCTACTACTACTACACACTTGTTGATGATAACGATGTCTTTGATAGCTTGTTGGGTACATAGTGCCTGCGCTTTTCCATGGGTATTTCTGTTTGTTCTGGATCGTTGATTATGGATTGCGGGCGCGGATATGGGATTCTGAGCTTAGCACAGCGTGGGAGAGACTGATCAATTGATTCTCTGATATCAACCCCTGACTTCGTTTTCCTCGTGATTGCTGGTGCATTGTGTACGTACTTGCTTGCCATGCTGCCTCAGAAAATTAGCTGGCCCAGTGTCGACGAAGGTAATCTTATTACGTTTGCTAAACCTGTCCTTTCACAGGAAAGCAGGCAATTCTGTCTAACAACAAGCAGCTTCGGCTTATTTGTGAATTTTCACAATGAAGCAAACAACGACGCAGCTGAACCATAGAAAAAACATAAATTCTAACAAATGCTCCGCCAGACTCTCTCTCGCAGATCAGGGCTAACTAGTATTAGATCGAAGAGCTGTGTGGCTTGAGAAGACTTTCTGAAATAGTCAGATGCAGAGTGCTCAACAAAGTGAAGAAGACTAGCTGGGAAAGGGGCAAAAGGGATGTAGTTGTACATTTGAGAATGAATGTGATTGCGACAAGAAGTGAAGTGAAGCAAGTTGTGAAGGCCGACGGGAATCTATTTGCGGTCTAGCGTCGGCTGAAGCCAACGCCACCAGCCTTGCCTTCACAATCTGACTCGAAGCCATTTACCAACACCTCCTGAACGTCGAGATCACCACAGTCAAGATGCCGAAAGCTGAAGTAGGATCTACGAAGTATCTGAACAACAAGCTCAAGTCCAAGGGACTTCAGCGGTTGCGATGGTACTGCCAGGTGTGCGAGCGCCAGATGCGCGATGAGAATGGCTTCAAGATGCACACTCAGTCGGAGTCCCACGTCCGACAGATGCTCGTCGTGGGCGAGAATGCCAAGAAGTTCATCAGCGACTACAGCGGCCAATTTCAACGAGATTTCCTCAAGCTCCTGCGAACGTCTCACGGCGAGAAGAAGGTTCAGCTCAACCACTTCTACCAAGAATACATCTCGAATAAGGAGCACGTTCATATGAACGCTACGAAATGGCCCTCATTGACGGAATTTGCGAAATTCTTGGGAAGGGAGGGGATATGTAGGGTGGAAGAGGATGATAAGGGAATCCATGTTGCGTGGATTGACAACAGCCCAGAAGCTCTACGCCGGCAGGATGCGGTCCGGAAGAAGGAGAGGCAGGATAGGGGAGATGAGGAGAGGGAACAAGCAGCGATCAGAGAGCAAATCATTCGAGCACAAAAAGATGCCGAAGAGCGTGGAGAGGCGGAGTTGGATGAGGCTGAGAGAGAGTTGAAGCGCGTAGAAGGCGAGAAGATCAAGTTGAGCTTCGGCGCAAAGCCTGCAACCGCGAAAGGAGACGCTATTCCGACAGATCCAAAGCCCGTTGACATTGCTTTAACACCTCTGGCTACCAGAGATACAGCAGAATCCTCAAAGGATGACAACTCTACGGAGAACAAGGCAGAGAAGCCTCAAGCAGAATCAGCAGGTGCTGGATCAACTGACACCGCCCCAGCTCCCGGGAAGGTGTCTTTAAAGATGGGATTCTCAGCTAAGCCGAAGAATGTCTTTTCTGCAGCAAAGAAGAATGCTCTCGGTGGAAAGAAATCTGTTGCTATTGAGCAGCCTAAAAAGATGAGTGAGGCCGAGCGTATCATGAGGGAAGAAATGGAACAGAAAAGCAAGAGAGGCCCGTCAGGCTTTGGAGGACCACCACAGAAGAAGCCTAGGTTCTGAAGAATATGGTATTCCGGTTCTGTGTAGCATGCATCATACGGGCGAAGGGGAGCTCCTGGAGTTAGGTTGATACCATTTGCATTTTCTCGTAGAGGATAGATCTGAAATCAAATCCATTACTCCATGAACTCCAAGTCCGCTTTTCCGTGTGACAACTCCCAAATCTAATGCAGCAGAATCCCTCCATCAGTAACTTCCAAGCCAGCTCCCAAAGCCAATTGCGACTTCTCCACATTCTCAGTCCGCTTCTGTAGCACTTCCATCACGTCTATATCACCATCAGCACTTGTATCCATTCGCACAGAACTACTTCACTTACGGAATGTACTTAATCCTCGCCTCATCCTCCATAACCGCCACGACCTCATCAGGCAACTGCCCGCTGACCTTCGTCGCATACACACCCTTCACATATCCATCTAACCGCTGCCATTTCGCTACCCAGCTCTTACTCGGATCTGCCAGTGCGATCAGACCTTCGAAGACTTGGGATGTGCAGTCGATGATGGCGTCCATGCTACCTTCGAGGTGTAGAAATTCTTCGCAGTTTGGACATCCTTCTTTGAGGAATCGCTGGGTAAGTCAGCAGAGTAAAGGCGAGGGTTGTGAGGTATAGAAGGAGCACGAACGTTCTGTGTCATGACGATCGAGCAGACCATGCAGGCGCGGAGGTTGCGCTGCTGGCCTGGGGGAACGAAGTTTTCGGTCATCGTGAAATCGTAGGAGGTTCCTTGGTGTGGAGCGCTGGTTCTCCAAGAGACTCGATGTCGAGGAAGGAAGTTAAAGAGTGCGCAGGACAGTTTTTAGGTGGGAGACGTAGTCATTGATCTGCAGAGGTTTGGATGAAGTTCAGTTCACATTCCCTTCCACAAAGTACCACAAGGCTGAAATTCGGGGCCAACTGCTGGTCTGTGCGGGACAGGGCTATCAAATTTGACAACGCATACATGCTTCACCTCCTCTTTATTTCAACGTCATCTCTACTGAACTTCGTTTTATTTTCTCAATTGTATGAAGAGAAGACTTGATAATTGTCCAATGTCGCGAGAATCTCTCCCAACACTCCAGAATCCTTCGAAATTCTATTACATACACTTCGGACGCGTCCTCAGCTTCTTAGGCAAATACTAGAGTAAACAATGGTCTATGTATGACCACCACCGCAACTTTCAAGGCTTTTGAAATATTGAAATGGGATACTGACGGCTAATACACGTCAGGCCTATTTCTCGAAACAAATTTTTCATATCCACCTCGAAACTGTACAGTGTGCCCGGATCCTGGAAACCTGAAACCATGTAAACGTGGTTAGTTGACCTCGACAGCTACGTTTGACAAGCACTTTTTGACTCTTCCAATTCTATCGCATGCTCATCTCATTCTGTTTTCACTCAGCCAGTTTTTGAAAAGCCTAACTTCAATGTTTCCGTCTTGCTTCTGCTTCATACTGGTTGCTTTGGAGAGTTGTGTGTGCATTGCACCTCATCACCAATTCTTTCCTCGATGTTCATGCAAAGAAGACTGTTCTCGTTCTGTTCAAAGTCATTTCAGCAAAAAGCCTCCGATCTTGCATTGATTTCCAGAATCGTATGCGGCACTACAGTGGAGAGAAGAAGTCGCGAAAAATACAGTGAACCAAAACAACTGAAAATGCCTCGGCAATCAATGCCCCTTGGAAAGCCCAATGCTATATCCTAAAACCACCTCTAGACCGAACTCCCTTCTCGTTTATCCATGCCAAATGCAAATCCCTTCATTTACATGTACTTCTATCGTCTCCTATGATGCGATTTATGTTCATGCCCACGATCATGCCCTCGCTCATAGCGAGGTTCGTGATTGCGCTCATACCCTCGGTCGTAGCCTCGCCGCCCATCATACTCTTCATAAGTGCGCTTCTTTGCATCCCAATAAGCCCGAGACTCTTTTCTTCTCTTTGACTCAAGCTCCGCAAGTCTCTCTCTCGTCACAAATTTCTCCGATTCCCAATCGAGAACCAAATCTGAAGGAACGCGCATTGAGAAGCAAAGTGGCAACGGATGATCACGACTCGATTCAAACAGTCCGACCTTCCTGTGAGACTTGCGATGGAACGGATAGTACGTCTTGCTGCTAAGACCCAGACAAGCTGACGATACGGGGTCGAGATTCTCAACGATGTTGTATTTGAGCTCCGGTGGCAAGGAGGTCAAATACTGCCTGGACGAGGGAGCTGGATAGGTCAGTGCCGACGATGAGTCTGGTGCGGGAAGCGCAAACCTGGTTGATATGAATACGATGGATGATAACCACTCGAGTACTGAGTCGGATAGGACGAGTATGTTGGCTCGTCATCATACTCCACCTGCCTATGGCTTCGTCGCGATGAGCGCTTAGGCTTGGACTTGTGTTTTTTGCTGCTTCCGAAGGAACCAAACCACGGCATCTTGAACTCCCGTCCGCGCCTGGACAAGTCGGTCTGAGGAGCTGGAGTTCGGGAGGCACAAGTCGCACTATTTCACAATGTTCAAGTAGATGGACGATAGCCTCCTTGGGGTTGTCGAGATCTTGGGGCATCCCCTCGTATTTTGTTTTTCCGTTGGAATGCATCCTAGAGGTCACTCAGCCATATCTCACGTGCGCACTCCGATGCGGAGGATCTGAAAATCAAGGCATGTTTCAATGTTTCAGGTCACTTTTCTGCAGCCTAGTCACATATTGAGACTGGATTCGGTTTTTCTGACGTTAATTCGTTCAGCTTGGTCATTGGGTGGGTGGTGGCCACCCTGGAAGCAGCCATTCACGAGCGAGGACCGGCCTCCTTGCGGAATCAGGTCAGCCAGGTCAGCGTTGACCCCCTTCCAAAATCCATCACGGAAGGCACCTCGCAAATGACCAAACTAAGCCTCGAAGGGACTGATCTGAGAAGACCACTCGTATGGGAGGTCTCGCGACCGAATCAGGATTTATTGCCCCCATGACCTATTTTTGGATATACACGTGATCTCGCATCTCGTCTCCCCGCTCATCTCACGCCATGCTCACATCGAACAGTACCTAGAACGTCAATGCCCCCTCTCGTGCCTCATCTGCGACGCAGCTTTATGGCTGCTCGTCGTTTGCGGGCTTGTCTTTGGGCTTGTCTTTCCTCCCTCATTGCCTTCCGCTCCTTTAGAAACTTCCCGAAGGCCTTCTCGGTCATATACTTTCCCGACTGGAAATTATAGCGAAGGTCCGCCGGAAACCAATCCTTCAAGGAGATCCAGAGCCCGGATATCGGAGGAGACATGTACCAGGCAGCCCGGTAGCCACCTAACCAGAGGGGAACAGAGCCATGGATCGAACGATGGATTTTGTAAAATGCCTTGCAGGCGAGTCCGAGGCAGGTAGAACTGATACAATCGAGGTTCTCGAAGATGAGTAGGTGGATTTCGGGTGGAAGATCCACAAGCTGTGTGTGCTTCTTGAGTTCTGCCTTAGTGGTCAGTCATAGCATTCAAAGCGAAGCGACGACGACCATACCTTGCTTTCTGGCAACCTCCTTCAATCTGCTCGCATCTTCAATCACAAGCTTGACTGTCGCAGTAACAAGCAAAGCAATTGACTTCTCTCCTGACGCAGACATTCTTGCATGATAATAAAGCCATCTTGGCTTCTTTGCTGCCTTGTGGTCACTCTCCTTCTTTCCATGGGTGCCCTTCTCCTCCTTAATGTGTCCCCAAGCATCGAACCTAATCGGCTTTCTGTTGTCACGGAACAATCTGGCGTGAGAAGGCATGTTGTTGGGCTGTTGCTTGTGTTTGAGAAGCAGTTAACTCTGGAAGCTCTTGTTTGATCTGGGCTTGGGACGGTATTGTGGTGGTGGTGAGTAGATCGAACGTATTGTAGTATTGTAGTGTCGAAGGGATATGAAGAAGCCGATCGCGTACAATAAATAGACGAAGCCTGACGTATTTATCACAAAAATGGCTGGCACCGCTTCGGATTCATCGAGTGATTTCACCTCACTTGATTGGTCTCTACCTAAATTTATCTTCTCGAGTGCTTGTGCGTTATTCCATCGCTTTATCCCTTTGCACAGAAGTTGTTCATTCACATGGCTGCAATCCTTTTACATCATGTTGAAGTCCATAACAAGAAGTGGCTCTAGGGGCAATAGTATTCTGCTGAACTATCTTAATTACTTGGGAACAATCAGGAGCCTTTCACAATGGCCTCTTCAGATTGCACCTACTCATTCCAAAGTTTGGCCATAGTCCTCAGCATTCATGTGCACAATGGAAATACAGTCAAATGAATCACATTTATGTGGGGTCCCAATCTACTCTAGCATAGGTAGAAGGGCGTGTATGCTGGAGAGAGAAAGACCTCAACTCAAGCAGCATAGCCCAGAAAAGAAGCCTTTCAAATATTATAGTTTCCCTGTCCCCAGGACACAGGAACACAGATATCTCCGGATTTTCCACAAAGAAACTCTGGCAGGCAAGTAAGGCCCCCCTTTTCCCCACTTCTCGTCTCCAGCGAAGCAACAACCACGCATACCAACGCCGCAACCATGAAGGCGCCAGTGAAGATCTTGTACCAAACATCATGAATGCAAGGGATAATCGTGCTCGTTGCTTTGCCGGTAACCACGTAAAATGTATGAAGTCCAATTGTAGCAATTGTGAGAACCAAATACATGGAGTTGAATATGAGTTCTGATGTCGATAAGTAAGGAAGAGAGGGAGGATAATTCCACCAGAGATGCGCGCAGTCAGCTGCGGAGATACCGAGAATAGCCCAGACAGTTGCCAGCCAGAATACTCGGTATAGAACACCTTTCCAGCAGTGAGGAGGTAGGAGGCGATCTTGGACGGTGGTGTTTACTTGGCTGACCCGGACTTTCAAATTGTTGTCGCTGACCACCTTCTCCAACTCTGTCTCGACAAGTAATGGAGCGGATGGGAAAATTTCATACTTCATGAAGCCGTAATCGCTTGATAACCAGAATGCAGCCGGTAGCCGCATGAGTCCCAGACAGCCCAGCGGAACGAAAACTGCGGCGAGGCTGACTGTGATTCTATATGAGGACTTATCAAGTAGGCTGCTAATAATCAGAAACCTATTCCTCAAAATCCCAGAGTTAGTAGATTTTTTTTACTTATTCTCCAGCGTAGAATGTCCAGGAGATATTAGATATTGCAAAAAGAAAAAGGGAAACAGTCCGCTGAGAAGTTGACTTACGTGGCATTTGCCCCCTGAGCCGTGAGAACGAGAGAAGTGATACTTGATGCTGACAACGCAGTAACATGCGGCTCCTCTGGAATCTTCGTGATCCAGGGCCTGCTTTTGACCATCATCTCTTCAGAACCATCCCAACGTTTTCGTTCCCCATCCCAGAACACAGCGTTGCAAGCAGCCATATCGGCTCTATCCCAGGTTCGCGCACGTAGACGTCGGTCGCCGATTATGTAGTAACGCCAGATGATTGAAATTGGGTTGAAATGAGGAAGGCGTGTTGTCCAGCTCGGTGGAGGTGTAGAGGTAGGTAGGAGAGTGGGGCTCACTACCCCTCCTGCGACGTGAGCAACAAGAGGTGCAAGGCAGAGCGTGAAGTGGTTGAACCATGTTGGGAAAGGTATTCCTTGAGACTGAAACGTGAAGAGCACTTTGGGGATTGTGGCCTCGCATCCACCTCCAAGGACCAGAAGGGCCAGAAGAAAAGAAATCATAGTACGATGTGTATTGAACATACTGCCTTCAAAGCGAAAAAGCCAACACGCTCATGGGGGACTTCTGTGTAAAGTCTATTATGAAGCAGCAAGGCTGGAGACGAGGAGCCAGAAGTTGTATAACAGCAGGGAACAATGCTCAGCGGCCCTTATCATGAAGACTGATATAAAGGAATGTGAATGAAGGTCACAGCAAAGCATTAGCTGCATTCATCGGATTTCATACCAGTTGAAACAAGAATAGAATCACATCAAACTGGGTGCCCATATGTCCGTATAATCGAAAAAAGCCTGTGCCCCACTCCAATAGACGCTTCAGCGCGCAGGTTGCATTGCAGGTGTGGAAGATGATCATTGGAGGGACAGCAACGGTGGCAAAATTTCCTGCTCTGCATCTTCACCGAGTGTTCCACTGATGGTGGATCATTCGCTGCGATTTAGCTTTGGTGGCGGGCTGAACATTAGCAAGGACAGGCAAGAGATAGGTGCGTTTCCGCCACGAGGTAGTTGCCGAACATTTGTACCACCCCAATCGTCCGACTTCGACTTGAGAAGCTTCCACTACTCTATTTGTTGGGAAGAGTAGTAGTCTGATTCATCCTTTTGGTGGTAGTAAACTAAGTAGGTCCAAGGTTTGGCTGCCTGAATTGAGTTTTGACCAGGTCATATGGAAGTGAGTGGAAAGCGTCAGTCTGTCTAACATATACACACCTCTTGTAAGAGCATCTCGGAGAAGTCATTTTTCATTGAAAGCTAGATAAGTGAAATTGCGAATGTTTGATGGAAGGAAAACAAACCTCATAACAAAAACACGCTTGTTACTTGTAGGAAACCAGAACTAAATCCCCCCTTACCGAAGTCACCTTATAGTCGTCGTCTTGCATTCTCACCTAGTAGATCCCTCCAGATCTCCTGCTTCCTCTTCACTCTTTCCTTTGTCCACGACCTCTTGAACCATGGTCTCCACCCATTTGCCCCCTCTTTTTGTGCCCTCTCACCTGAATAGAACATTTCTTCGGGAGTAGCTTCGCAATAATTCAAGCTCTCTCTCCAGATGGTATCGACGCCAGGCTGGTCTAACCACCATGTCAGTAGTGCGTGGTTAACTGACCTACACCCTACCAGATAATGCAAAGGCGTGTTTCCGTGAACATCCTTCTGCTCTACCCCTGTGATACCATTGTCCCAGAGATATTTGACAACAGCAGTCTGTTGTGCAAACCGTGATTCGTCAAAGATAGGATCACGGCCTCTATCAGGGGGACAATGGGTGTAGGGATCGTTTCTTGCATGGAGATCTCGAGTTTCATGAATACTCTTGTAGATGATCTCTGAATGACGCTGCACTTCAAGTGCATCGGAGGGCATACACACGATGTGTAGCAACGTATGACCGAGCGCGGTCTTTCCAGCCGTTTTCAGGGGAAAGACGGACGCAACATGTTTAAGCATGTCAACATTTAACGCCGCAACGGCGAAGTGAAGGAGATGCACTCCGTAAATTGGAGTTCGTACCTCGGAATTGGTTTCTGGATAACTGCAAAGCAGATCAAAAGCATCTTTGTTGAAGTTTTCTTTGTAAATGATTGTAGCCATGAGAGGCGTGAAGCACCGAGTTGGATTGGCGAGAGGCATGATATTGGGATCGAAGTCGATGTCGAGGAGATGTTTTAGCATTTCGTTGTCTCTGACTTGAAGAGCAGCGTGCAGTGGGCTTGAGACGCTGAGACTACTTTCGGTGGGAGGATCTAGGACGTAAAAATGCGGCGACATCCAGAAGCTTGCATCTGCACCTGCTTCAAGGAGCATGTCGAACATATCGATTGTACCTGATCTTGCGGCCTCAACTAACGAAGGCATTGACTCGCCGTGGTGATAGAACGCGGTCGGAGTAAAGGCTTCCTCGCACCAAAACGGGGCAATCCCGTCCCAGAATCGGTCCTACGCACTCAGTGTCAGCATATTTCTCCGAGTGCATCGGCATTTGGCAGTTTGGGTTTTGAGACTTACCTCAACCTCCTCCATAGTGATACTCGATATCTGAGGAAGATCCATGCATTTGAGAAGTACGCCTCTGCTCGCAACATCTCCGTCCTCGTCTGTAAACCCGGGAATCATCGGTCGGAAGCGTAGAAAGAAGGCTGAATAGTCTTCCATCACTTGCAACGGGACCCCGTTGGGATTTGCTCCAGCCTGCAACAGCGTCGATACGTTTTCAGGCAACCCTGCACGAATGGCTTCCATCAAGGGAGTTGTGATCCCAATTTTGCTGCCACAGACAACCCTGAGGCTGTCTGGTCCAAAATCACCGGAGTGACCAGACACATCTGAGACTGGGAAGTCGAACACGGGAGCTTGTTGGGACGTAGACCGAGTAGTCTGCTGTTGAACTGCTAGTGCTGTATGAATCTTTTCGGTGTAGATTTTACTACCATACGAGAGGATAGCTTTCAAAACCCGCGGGTCGGGATCTATTGCTCCACGCATACAAGGGGAGAGGGTGTATTGATTGCCCAAGAATTGAGGATCCGTATAATGATTAGGCAGAACGAACTCGTCGATTTCTAAATATTGATCGAGAACCGTGTCTGAAAAAGCATTTGTCGGGCTATTCTCTCTTTGGAAGTCGTTGGACTCGTCCTGATGAATAAATTTGTCATCCTCGCTATCAGAGGCGAGGACAAGTGGTTCATCGATGTCCATGGAACTTTCATCGTCAAGAGAATCCCAGTTCGATAAAGTCACCGAAGAAGCACTGGGAGAGGCCATTTGTGACTTACCTGACTAACCCTTCTCGACGAGATTTGTGAATCTTATATTGGAAGTTGTATGTCAAAGCTGAGAGAAGACGAGGGGGAGAGTGAGGCTGCCGCTGCCTGGACATGACATGGGTGCCTGCAACACCAACCGGGCCCCAATATCCTTCTCCATCTCCACACATCTCCCTTCCTCTCATCCCAAGCTTCACTGACTCATGACACGCCGGCTCGCTTTTAGTTGACCGATTGCTGGACGGCGGTTATATTTTGTCACATATCACCGTCTTGAGGTCGCTGGCCAATCATACTGTAACATCCCTGCGCCAGCCTCACTCCTTCATTGCCGCAACACGGCATGACCGCCTTGCTCAGGAAAAAATAGATTTCCTTTGACAGTTCAGATACGCAACATCGTCCATGAATGTCGATGATGAGATGTCCTAGTCTCCAATAGTTTTAGCAGGATCAAGCTTCACTTTCTTCCTTCATAGTTGGCGAAGGATTTTGATGTCAATATTTGAGAAAGTCCTGGAACTGCCTCACTCTTTCGTAAATTACCCAGTGAGATGCTTTTTCTTTATCTGAAGACGCAAATATGTTCATTCGTTCGGGCGCCGAAGTGCAGCTGATGAATGAGCCTTGGGATTCTCGACCAAGTTGTTGAGCTGTAGCAACGTACGCACTGAGATATCGGGAGAAAACCGTGTTGAAGTGCTGGATTCTTGGAGTCATCTCATTTCAGTACGTTTTTGCCCAGTTCTAGTGTGCAATGAAACCTCGAAATGCTAATGGCCATGCTTTCCCTTCATCCCTAACACGGCGTTAATGCATCATTGTCAGACCCTCCATCTGAACTCAAACCGCCACCATGCCATGCCGTTCAAGCTGCATGCTTCTCAGCCCTGCCACTTGATTCTGCTCTCGTGACATGAACTGACTATTTGAATGGAGGAGAGTCCCTCAGTGACAATTCTGAGCCACCAAAGCGAGGCAGCATGTTTGGGGTATCGGATCTCCAATGCTCAAGCGAGTCTTCCCCTTTCTAAGCGAACCAAGGCCTCTCGTGGGAGCTTTTCCAATCATAAAGAAATGTGAACGTATGACCATTGATAGGAACAGTGACTGAGAAACGAGCAATCTGAACTGCTTCAACAAGTCAATCATCTAGACGTACTTTATTCTTACTCTGCCCTAGGTAGTAGTCGCTGTGGCGCACCAGGCCTCAGCCACTTTTCGCAGCGGGCCGACGGTACCAGATCCTGAATCGCAATCCGACGACCACCGTCTGCTACATACCAGCGCAGCTCCCGCAAATGCCCCCTCCTACTGCATCTGAACTCATCTTCTCCGAGCAGGCCAATCATAACTTCTCCAGAACTCTTGGAGATCTCAAACGTTCAACTCTGTCCATCCAAAACCGTCTCCAATCGATCCAACACGATGCAGTCTTTGCGCAACAGGTGTCAGGAGTCTATGGCAGACCACTGATCGCGAACGAGAGATGTGGAAGCTGGTACATTGATCCCGATACCAAAGGTGGTAGTGCATATTTCAAGAGCACGGACGGACATACAAATGCCTGGAAGTTCAGTTCACGACGCCTGAACCTGCATCTTCTGGAAATCATCGGGAAGCATGATGGGTGGGTTGCTCTATATCGGAGTCGAAAAATTGGACTGAATTGGTATCCGCAGATGTATCATTGTTGATTCTACCAGAAGAGGAAAACGTACGCCCTCCTTGAGCCCCATCGTTGGAGTGCTGCTGACCAGAAACAGGCATACCTGATGCTTTGAGTAAGACGATTCCAATTTGGTGTAGTGTCCTCAATCGTTTCCTGTTTCCTGAACGATCACAATTCCACGAGCTGTACACACCTCCTCAGGTCGTCTCTCAATCCGAACACGCGCAGATTGTCGACCTCCTCCCCTCGTTCCTTGCTGCCCTGGAAGCACTAAATATTCCGATTGCGGACCTGAGACATAACGCCCTGAAGCCTCTTCGTCCAATATGGGTGACTCCGGAGTCAGATCTCAGACGGACCTCCAGCGTATTTGAAGACTTTCATCCCGTAATTTGCTGTACTGTCTCACGGAGAGTGGCGGGTGGGGAGCTCAGTGAGGGTGGTTACATACAAGGTGCAGGAGACGATACGGAGAATTGGGCTCATGGGCTTTCACCATCAGTGTTCTGGGCAAACAGAGAATTATTGTTCTCTACGCCAGAAGCCGACTTGCCTGGTGTCATTGAGACATTGGTGACCAGTGCAGCAGTCGGCTCCTCAGCAAGGCAGGTGAGATGTCTGACGCCAACATCGTCCCTGTTCATTGCTTCAATAGCAGATTTGCCTATGATTGGTATGCTTCCAGCTCTGACGATTGTCTTGCTTTCGAAGATCACGGCCGAAAATACTTGGCAGACATCTCCCACCCGGTTGGACGTCGGCCTTGGACCTCACAAGCTAGGTAGCCGGAATCTCCGTACAGCGTTGCCTTTTATCACTGATTTCATTCGCAAGTTTGTTACGCAAGGGGAAGCTGAGGCTGGCCAAGACGACGAGACAAAAATTCTCGTTGCCTGTGAGACTGGGAAGGATCTATCAATTGGTGTCGCTCTTAGCTTGTTGTGCCTTTTCTTTGATGATCACGGCACACTGGCTCAAGAGCGGAGTCGAGAGATCCATGTTGATAAGAACTTCATCAGAAGCCGCTTAGGCTGGGTCTCTACATCAATGCCAGACGCAAACCCAAGTCGGGCGACTCTGCAGAGCGTTAATAGCTTCTTAATGGAAAGACCAAAATAAAATATTCTGCATTGCTTTTCCTTCTGACATGCTCTTGTCGCCATTGCAAATTAAAGAAGCAGCATCGGATCAGCTGCAAATTGACGCGATTTCTTGAATGCGGCGTCTCTTAAAGCCCTCATATTGAACAACAACGGCCCCTTCTGTATCAAATCATCGATTCAAATAATGCAACGAGACGACATACAAGCCGAAGAAGGTTTTTTCCCTCCATGTATTGCCATTTAGGACCGTTTGGCTCTAGAAGGGCTGCCAGGTTCCGCTGAGGACGTGATTTACAGACCCACCCTTATATATTCAAATAAGCGGATTTTCTGGCACAACAAGCTCATAACAGGGGGTTAAGTGCGGGCCCGCGCTGGGCACTTAACTTTACAAATTATGAGTGAGGATTGAATGGTTAATAAACAGCGCGACCCCGCGGATCGACAATCTAGGACGACCTTTAGGACGACCCCTTCCAGGACCAGGACGACAACTCCCCAGGCCAATCCAGGATGGACGACCCAAAAAATCCTCATGTTCGGAGAGGGTTTCTTCGCTGAAGTTTTGCTGTTTTTGGCTTTACTTCTTAGATATTTTGCTTCTGCCGTTTCTGGAGGGTAACTTATTTTTGAGCTCGCTAAGCGAGGCCAACATTGTCTCTATCCCCAACCTTCACTTCGACAATAATGACGCTAAAGCCAAGCTCTCTTTTGGACAACATCAGCTTACTGAATTATTTCAGGATGCCTTTTGATCCAAATGCTTTTGACCAATCAGAATCCCGGTCAATCTCCAGGCAGCAAGTGAAACCTAAAGCTGAAGTCTACCTCCCAGTCACTGACTTCTTCTCACTCATCAACAAAAACACGCACAAAACCAACACAACCCCTATCGTCCCACATCCTAACCTGAGCACAAGAAACAATGTCAACCCGCAGCGCATCTCAGATTCGCCAACACACAGACTTCCTCCACCAATACACCACCGACTTCGCCATCGAGATCAACGCCCATCCTCCAGGTTCAAGCACAAAGGACTTCCTCGTCACAATCGAAAGCTTCATGATCTCTATCAATGACTCCTTCCTAAAGCGTCATGATCCTCTCGATTTCATCGAAGCCGATCTCCATTATATCTGGCATATGGCCATCGAAGTCGCGAAAATCACTGATCCTGGAGATACGACGCATAACAGCCTTGTGCTTTTGCTTCTATATTTCAAGGAATTGGGTACTTTGAGGCAAGTGGTTGATGGTGTTGAACAGGAGGCTGTGATGAATAATGGGGAAAGATTGTGGACTGATCTACCGTTCTTTGCGTCGGATTTGCTGGCTGTGTGGAAGCAGTCCGTAGGGATGATCGCTAAGCAGAGGACCAACCTTGCGGCATTCACGGGAAAATGCGTGGCGCATGGAGTTGGTGGTGCTAATAATGTATTGTCTACGTCATGGCTTTTGAAGGGACTTGAGGAGGATAGAGAGCTTGATATCTTGGTAGTGGAATTGGTGCATGCTTGCACTGCGCTTCTTCAAAATTGCTATCACAAGCTCTTGAAACTTTGTAATAGCAATGACAGCCAATTCAGCATGGTAAGATGGCTTTCTTGGAGAAAGAGATTACAAGAGCTTAGCAGAAGCGAGGATAAAAATGTTGCAGAAGAAGCGAAGCGTGGTTTTGATATCATGATCAACTGTGGTCGGGAGATGGGCTACATTGTTGAAGGCGAGGAAAAGTATTGGGCTAAAGTCACGGGCTTGCTTGTCGATGAGCTCAAGAGAAGTGGGAAAGAGTCAGTTGGGCTGGAGGATATTGTTACTGACCCAGCCTGGGCCGATGAGGAGTAGGAGCCTTTTATATCTTTATCCATTGAACCAGCAAGCTTTTTCTAGTGATCTACGGATCTTGATAGTGGCACAATAATTTCTGATCAGCACAAGTCTTTCTTGATTGTATGTCTACTCGAATTACTCTACATTTGCGAGAGGTTCTAACGAGGAAAAGAATTGACGGTAGAATGGAAGAGTAACAGGGGATTCGAGTTTGCGGCATCATGGAAATGCTGATCTTGCTGATGCAAAATCAGTATAATGTGTGTTGAGAGTTGCCAAGAACCTACTTACACCTGCCCGTTCTTTCCATAGAGTATCCATTCTCCATTTTCGAGAAGTTTAAGGCCCTGAGTTACAGGTGATATAACCCTTCTCCACTAGCCTGATTCATTCTGCACAGACTTTCTAATGTGTGATTCACTTCGTAGACAAGAGTGTCTATTCTTTTTCCGTAGATGTCCATTTATCGAAAAGGACGACTTCCTCTTGCCACCATCTGCGACTGAAAGTTAGGTATCCTGCTTTAAGCAATGCTAGAGGCGTTGCTTACACGTAATGCGGCAACCAGCACATAACTTCATCTTTGATCTGTTGCCACAACTCTCACAACTTGTCGTTCCCGAATCAGGTACACCAGATGTCCAAACGCTCTCAACCAGCGCATTCCCTCGAGTAACGCAGGCATCGAAAGTGCAGACTGGGATCAACATGTCCGAAACTCCTGACCCAGAAACACCGAGCTCTGGACGTGTTGAGGAAGTAATGTGGATGAGTTCTGCAGCATTTTGATTACAAATCTGGCATTTCCAGGTTTTGGAACCCAAATGGAGAGTGCTGTATCTTGATACAAGTGTTGTGACTTGTTTGTTGCCCGACTCGGGGTCCTTCTCAGGTGTATTGGACGCGCTTGATGGTAGAGTATGCTTCTGTGATTTTTGCTCGGAGACGGTACGAATTGGTAGCGAGAACATGGAGGCTGTCGTTTGAAGTGAATCTCGCTCCTTGGAACCTTCTGATGGTTCTGACTTATCTCAATATTCATCTTGGTCGATGACTGGGACTCGGAGCCGGTTGGCTGAAGTGGATTTCGTTTGCTGAGCTCTTCTGAAGGGTCTGCAATCTTCTCAGCATCCACAATGAGAGCTTGGGCTCGATATCGCTTGGAAGACGTGGTGAACCAAGCGGTTGGAGAGTGACAGGAAGGCTCCTGCCTCTGTCAAAAGGATGCTTGTATCACGTGATGGTTGGTTAAGACTTCGGATTGTGGAAGGAGTAAACGGAATAAAATTGAGCTTGGTCTTGTATTTGCAATTAAGATACAGAAGGAACGAATGAATGGTTTGCTGCAATCGTGTCAAGGCACGGTGGACATTGCTAGAACTCTTCGCAGGACTTCTACCACTTCTGCACTTCTTCATACTGAATACCAAGCACAGGAACAAGCGGCAGTTTTGTGGCGAAGTATGAGTCTTCAATTTCCCATATTTCAAGGAAGATTTAAGAAAAGATAAGGCCTCCTTAACTGCTTGCTCCTCAAGTCGAGGCACATCCGATAAAGTATAATAGTCACTAAACTTTGAATGTGCCTCAAGGTGTAGTATACGCAGATTTGGTGTTGCGCAACCAATTCCAACAACCCAAGTGCACAATTGTATGAAATGACTGAAAGCATCTCCTAACGAAAAGACTGTTTCTGTGTATAGTAAATCAGGGCCGAGTCTTGGGCCTTTCCAACTTGGCCGCAAAGACAAATGGAGTGCTGATGAGCGAGTCCAGCTTCAGCTGTGACACAAGAAATCAGACCAAGCAGGGGCAACGGTCAAAGGACAGCCAGTCGGAAAGTTCACACTCTCTGGATTCTATCCTGGGCAGTGCGAGGCGCCGTCAGGCTGTGCCTCGTGACCTTGGGATGGCAGTGGATAAATCTAGATGTTTCAAACACTTGAAATTCATGCAAAGACCCTTCCGACCAGTTCGAGGCCTCGTCTGACCTTCAAACACAGTCATCTTGGGTATATGGTAAAGCAACAGATAATCGTACAAAGTCTGGAAAATGAACACACCACTTGTATCATGTACCGTCAAGCAATGAGTGATGTGCTTTCATGCGCAATTTAATCAGATCGTACATCCCCCGGTCCCCAGAATGATCAACGTGACTTGAGGGTGGTGGCACGCATAAGAGGCAAATCGTTATGAACATGGATGTGGTGATACACTGGCGAAGACTCCGAATAGGAGTAAAGAGCTGTCCGCGACGCTTACTGGAAGAAGAGGCTGTGACAAGTTGGTATGGAAACTGAGTTTCATATGCATATACATAGCCTACAAGCTTAATCCCTATTCTGCGAATGGAGGATTGCCTCTTAAGTAGCCCTCGGGCCATCCCATCGAATGTATTCGAGAAGAACGACTGTTGAGTGAAATTATCGAAATTTCTTGATTTGCGAAGGACGAACGATGGCGGAGCGACCCCTGACACCTCCTTGCAGCGAGTGCGCTAGCGAACATGGCGAGGACACCAACTCGACCGGTTTCCCTGCGAACGCGGAAAGCTCCGCCGAAGAAGTAAACAATACACCACCCTCTTCCTTGCCGCCATCACCAGCAAATAGCATCAGAGTGCGTCGCGATCGCTCAACCTCGCAGAGAGAAGCAATCCGTTCGAAGCAATTTACGAATCGTGCAAAGCGCAGCGACTCGAACCCGAACCCAAGTCCCCTTGGAAGGAAGAAGCGGTTCCAGACCAGCAGTTTGCCAGCGGACCACGGGTTAAAGGCCATTGAACCGCCGCATGAGCAAGCCTTGACGAAGATGGCGTTTGCGGAGCAGCAGAAGTGGATTACAGTCCAGCAAAAGACATTTACAAAATGGTAGGCTTCGGAGACGCGGTGATGGAACGGCAGTGCTGACTCCTGGACAGGTTGAACACGAAGATAGAACCAAGGGAATTGGTCGTTGTGGATCTGGTGAAGGACCTTAGCGATGGCGTAAGTACATAGCAATATCGATCGCAGAAAGATGAAATGCTAATATTTCCTGTCACAGGTCGTCCTCATCCATCTCCTCGAGTGCCTGTCGAGCGAATCCCTTGGACGATACGCAGCGAAACCGAAATTACGAGTACAACGATTCGAGAATGCAAACCTATCCTTGGATTTCATCAAGTCGAGAGGAATACAGATGACCAACATTGGTGCTGAAGATGTTGTCGATGGCAATCGGAAGATTATTCTTGGTCTCATTTGGACCTTGATTCTACGGTTCACGATCTCGGATATCAATGAAGAGGGTATGACTGCGAAGGAGGGTCTTCTTCTTTGGTGCCAGAGGAAAACAGCTTGCTACGATGAGGTTGATGTACGGAACTTCACCGATAGTTGGAATGACGGTCTTGCTTTCTGCGCTCTGCTGGATATCCATCGACCCGACCTGATTGATTATGATGCTCTCGACAAGGACGACCATCGAGGGAACATGCAATTGGCTTTCGATATCGCTACCAAGGAAATTGGAATTCCCGCTTTATTGGATGTAGAGGATGTGTGCGACGTTGCGAAGCCCGACGAGCGAAGTTTGATGACCTATATTGCTTACTGGTTCCATGCTTTTTCGCAGATGGAGAAAGTCGAGAATGCTGGACGGAGAGTTGAGAAGTTCGTGAACAACATGCAAGGTGCTTGGGAGATGGAGAGCGCGTACGAGAGGAGGATGAGAGAGCTGTTGAAGAATATCAAAGAACAGGGCGTTCGGTGGCAGGAGTCAAAGTTCGAGGGCTCGTATGTGGATGCAAAGAAGCAAGCGACAGAGTTCAGTGCATACAAGAGAGGCAAGAAGAGGGAATGGGTGGCGGAAAAGAGCGACCTCGCAGCGCTGCTGGGCAATATCAAGACGAAACTAAGCACATACCGGCTTCGACCATACGAACCTCCTGCGGAATTAAAATTAAGCGTCCTTGACGAGGAATGGGCGAAACTGGTGAAAGCGGAAATCGCGAGAGGACAGCTTATCAATGAAACCATTAGAGAGTAAGTTCTAACAATGTTACTTCCGATCTGCTGCTGACCTCCTCCAGTATCAAGAATGCACTCAGAAGGTCCTTTGCCGACAAAGCCAACGACTTTGCGCTTGCTCTCAATACGATGCAGTTAGCTATATCGGGACTGGAAGGCGATGTTGAGGACCAGTTGACTCACGTCAGAAGGTTGAACGAAAGCTTAGCGCCTATGAACCAGTATCTGGAGAAGATCGCAGATATTGACCGGAAATGCGAGGAGGCCAACATCGAGGAGAACGACTTCACCACTTACACATATGATGAATTATCATACGAGCTCGGTCTTGTCAAGAATTCCGTCTCCAAGAAGCTTGCCTTCCTTGACAACCAAGTTGTAGCCCGCAACATGACCAACCTCACTCCGATTCAACTCGAAGAATTCGAAAGCGTCTTCAGACACTTCGATCGAGACGTCACAAACAGTCTGCAGGAACTCGAGTTCAGCGCCGCTCTTGCATCTCTCGGACTCGTTTTCAGTGAAGATGAGATGCACGAATATTTCCTCGACACCTCAAACGGAAAGGACTATGTGACCTTCGAGCAATTTATTCGATTTATGGTGGATGTTACCGAGGATCAGAACACAGCTGAACAAGTCTTCCAAAGTTTCCGCGAAGTGGCAGACGGCAAGCCATACGTCACTGAAATGGATCTTCGACATTCTCTCGTGCCTGATGAAGTTATTGATAAGCTCATCAAAGTCGTGCCTCTGCACAAGGGACCAGATTTGCAGCAGGATAGAGGCATGCCGCAATACGACTATGTTAGCTTTATGGATGGGCTCATCAGTGACCCAAACGAGCCAGAAGATCCAGCTGCGTTGGCGGATATACCGAATGGAAGGAGTCCGCAGAGGGGAGCCACAGGCAGTGCGAAAATGAATGGTTATCACTAAGTGAAGCATTTCTGGTGCGTGCATAAGAACAGCGTTGCTTTGGTATATGATTCTATTCTTGTGAGTTGTGGAGCGACTAGACGGAGAGACATCCTGCATTCACGCATACCTTTTCTTCTGTTTTGAATTTTTGGGTTTGGGATCAGCGATTTTGGGAGCAGCATTGGGGATGGCGAACGAGAGGCTGGCTTTGTACTTACCAGAACTTGATACGAAGCAGAACGAGGCCTCGGTGGTAGATAGGTTTGCGCCCTGCGGTGCACCGGATCCTATGCATATGATCCACTCATCATTCGTTTCTCATTCTCATAATATGATATAGTTTGCACTGCCATCTTAATCTCATAAACACATGCGCAAAACGACGAATCCCAAACACCTTGCTAAAAAGACTTGAGATGAAAAGCCGACAACGCCATCGCTAAAACAACCGAGCGGAAAAGGAGTAATCCAAGATCTTAACGCTCACGAAACATCGCCATCAATACAGCCGTAGCAACCAGTGGGACCACTCTCGCCGCCCCACCGATCGCGGCTCCCTCTCCTCGCTCTCGATCTCGAACTTCCCCAAAAAAGGCACTAAACAGATATCTCGTCAACGCAGTCCCCTATGTCTAAAGCAAAGGATCTCTCACTCTCTTCCACACGAACTCCCACACAGGTCCCAATCCCGCAGGCAAGCATAGCACCACTCGCTGCCGCACCGACACGTGATATGCAGACACCCCTCCGTCCTCTCTACCACTTGGCTGCAGCTAGGACACTGCTTCCAGCCTTTCCGCTTCGCCAGCCTCTCGACTTTGATTCCGTCTTTGTCGGCTTTGCAGACGCCGGCGTGCTCGCCTCTTGTGCAAAGAGAGCAGGTCCGAGTTTTGCATTTTGGACAGGTTATTGAGGGCGTGTGGTACAGGTTTGGGGGGAGGAAACGTGAGCATGTTGGTGAGGAGCAGTATTTTGGGCGTGGAGTCGAGAGTTCTAGGAGGAGGTTGTTGTATCTGTGGGTGAAGGACGGAGACAGATATTGGGGGATGGGCGAGAGCTTGGTGGAGACGGGAATGCCGCAGCATTTGAAGGCCGTCCGGGATTTGTAGGCTGCTTTGAAAGCCCCTTCAGTTCAGGTTAGTTTGTTTGTGCAGCGAGCAGATGGGGTATCATATGACGAACCTTTGATGCAGTCCCCGCAGTAGACATGCCTGCAAGGGAGGATTGCCATATCTTGCATCTCCCCAGGTTCCATACAAGCCAGGCAATCTACTTTGATGGTCCTCTCAAACCTCTCTCGCTCTCTCTGCCTCCGTTGAGTTTCTGCTGCTTCTTTCTGCCGCCTTTGAGCTTCCTCTGCGTCTCTCTTTCTCTTCTCCTCAGCGTTCCGTTGTTTAATCTCCTCGGCCCACTGCCTCTCTCTCTCAATCCTCGACCTCCTTTCCTGTTCTGCTGCTCGCTTAGCTTCAGCCTCTTCTCTTCGTTTCCTCTCCTGTGCAACTCTCTTAGCCTCCACCTCTTCTCTTCGCTTCCGCTCCTCGGCCCTCATGGCTGCAGTTTCACGAGCAATAGCTGCAAGCTCCCATTCCTCTTGCTCTTTTTGAGCTCGCAAAGCCGCCTCCCTATCTCTCTTGACTCGTTCCTGCCTTTCCCTTTCCTCCCTCGCCACACTCTCGGCGTATTTCTTC
>Ga0302140_10003081_pt1 | contig 21529 bp, 10 predicted proteins | sample I_Bog_E1_1_FD_202095 | JGI IMG/M metagenome (GOLD analysis project Ga0302140, IMG submission 202095) | Peat permafrost microbial communities from Stordalen Mire near Abisko, Sweden - I_Bog_E1_1 | ecosystem: Environmental > Terrestrial > Soil > Wetlands > Peat | place: Sweden: Abisko, Stordalen... | reverse complement strand
AAGCTGAGGTGGGGCTGAGCTGGTAGCCGCAGCTTGCGCCGGGGTCCTGCTGTATATCGAACGTTTGGCCGGCGATGGTGACGCTGCCGGTGCGAGGATTGACTGGATCGGCGTTCGGTCCGATCGCGATATCGACGGTTTGGTTGCCGGTTGCCGAGGCGTTATTCAGCACCACGGCCCAAGGCACCGATGAGGTCGCCGTCCACGGACACGTGGACGCGCTTGCGCCGACCTCGACAGAGTCGTCGGTCCAGTCGGTTCCACCGCTGGGGATCGTGGCGGGGAGAATCGCAAGGGAGGAGTAGGGGAAGGTATAGGTGCAGGAGGCAGCAATCGTGAACGTGGCGGTCGATGCGCTGGGGCTGTAGCCGTATGGGGCCGGACTCGGATTGATCACACTGATCGTCGGCGTGCCCGCAGTGGTCAGCATAGACGCCGGAACCAAGACTTGAATCGCAGGGCAGTACTCCGTCTGCTGCCATGCGCAGCCCTGATTGTCCAGAAAGGCAACCGTATTGACAGGATTGCCGTTGAAGGTCACCGCTGAGTTGGGAAGGATCCAGAACCCATAAATTGTCACCACCACATCGGGACTGTTTACCAGTGCCGATGTTGGGCTGATCCGGTCGATCAGTGGGCTCTGAAAGGTAACGGTCTCTGTCACGCTGGAGGTGTTGTTGGCCAGAACCGGATCCACTTCCGTGGCGCTCACTGTAGCGGTGTTGGTGATGCTGCCCGAGGCGTTCGCTGCCACCGTCACCGGAATGGTCACCGAAGTGGCCGTTCCGGGCGGCAATGTCCCAACATTGCAAGTGACAGTGCTGCCACTCACCGTGCAACTGCCGAACGAAGTTGTGATTGGGCTCTGGCATGCGCCCAGGTTGCAAGATGCGCTACTGACGCTCAGGCCCGCGGGAAGCACGTCCGTGAAGACTACATTGTGCGCCGTGGCTGGTCCGATGTTGGTTACAGTTCCTGTGTAAGTCTCCTGCCCAAAGTCCGCCCCCGCCTGCAATCCGAAGTAGTTACCCACCAATTTTACACTTACATCTGCTTGAGTCAGGTTCACCGGATCGCTCACCGGCGCGGCGCAGCTTCCATCCGTTGTAACCACCGTCGATCCTATATAAGTCTGTCCCTGCCCATAACCCGACGCATCGGCCGAAGGACTGGAGAAGAACTCGATCGTATACGCGGTGCTGGCTAATCCGTTGAAGGTACCCAGCACGTCCAGCACATTTCCGCTCAGCGATTCCGGCACCGAGTTCGAAAACTGAGAGGTATTTCCACTAGGGTCCGTCGCCGTCGCGGAAATGAATGCCGCACCCGAGCCCGCCGTCAGTACAGGAGCATTCTCTTGATTGTTCGGCCCCGTCGTGGTCGCATTGCAGTTGGTGTTCAGGTTTGGCCCCAAGCCGTCCAGGTTGATACCCAGCGCGCCATTGCCGAAGATCGCGTTCTTGCTGATCCGGTCCTGGCTTCCTGAATTGATGCGCACGCCCGAGCCGGTGTTAGACAGGATGGTGTTGGCGATGGTCTGGTTTCCCGTGCCCGGTCCCGCCGCTCCGGTCCCCGGATCGATGAGCACTCCGTTCTGCTTGTTATAGGCAATCAGGTTGCCTGCTCCCGGAGCCGTGCCGCCGATCAGGTTGTTGGTCGCCCCGGAGAGCAGATAGATACCGTTGCCTTGATTGGGAATCCGCTGCGTGCCGGTATAGTCCGTGCCGATGAGATTACCTTGAATGGTGTTGCCCACCAGATAGCCGTACCCCGCAGGGTACTGGCTGGTCCCGGAGATGTTGATGCCATCGGAAAGGTTGCCGGAGATGACATTGCCCGCTCCCGGAACTGCGCCACCGAGATTCGTCAGGCCGGCCGGAACAACGGTGCCGGCCACCCCGTCTGTGGTCTCCACCACGCTCCCGCTCTCATAGCCATACGTTAGATTGGGCAGGGCCACGGTCCCGGTAATGTCGGTGCCAATGTAGTTGCCTTGAATCGTGTTGTTGAAGGCATTGTCGAAGACATAAATGCCAGTCACGTTGCCCGAGATCACGTTGCGCGCCGCGGGCGTGGTGCCGCCGATCGTCATGTACTGAGGGTTATTGAGAATGGAGACGCCGGTTCCACCGAACGTCTGCCTCTTTGTACCCGTGCCGTCGGTGCCGATGAGGTTGCCTTGGACGAGGGAGTTTGAAGCGCCGTTCTCATCGGTTAGATCGTTCAGATCGACGTTGTTTGGGTTGCCAGAGATGAGGTTGCCCGCGCCCGGAATCGCTCCGCCAAAGCTGACTTGCGAGCCGTTGGTTCCTACGCCGTCGGTCAGGTTTGAGAGCGCCACCGCGCCGGTGATGTCGGTGCCGATGAAGTTGCCTTGAACTGTGGTCTCAACTGTCCCAGTCAGCACCAGCACGCCAGCAAGGTTGTTGCCGGAGAGAAGGTTTCTGGCCTGTGGCGTGGTGCCGCCGATAATGTTTCTGATGCCGCCGTCGGCAAAGATGCCAATGCGATTGGGAGCGGCGTTCTTGCCTGTGGCGTCGGTTCCCGAGAAGTTTCCCTCGAAGAAGTCACCACTGCCGTAGGCCTCGATTCCGCACGCGCCCGATGAGCCGCCGCCGCTAGCATACGCATTCGTCCAGCCGCTGAAGGCCAACCCGCGAATCACCGTACCCGAGTCGTCAAAGGGCTCCAAGCCGTCATTGCCCGGCGTTGTGGCGGCGCCGCCATCGATCTGAATCAGAATCACGGCATTGTCGGTGGTTGTGGAGGTGTTGGGACTGGCGCCGGGCTGGGTATATCCATCAATGGTCACTGTGTTGCCGATGTAGTCCAGAGCGAAGCCGAGCAGTTCAGCCTGGGTCCCCGTGGAAAGCGGCTGGATCTTCCAGATCCCCGTCGCCGGGTTATAGCCAGGATCGGTCGTTGGAATATCGAACTGGATGAGAGCAGGGCCGGTGGCGTTGTTCGCGTTGTAGATGGCAGCGCGCAGGGATCCATCCGGCCCGGTGTACTGACCAGGCCCACCCGACATCACAGCGTCCGAGGTGTTGGTGACGGTGAAGATATTGGATGCTGGGAAGGTTTGCGTCATCACGGTGGGCGAGACTTGCCCTGTGTGCAAGGTCACAAGACCGCTCAATCCCATCCGATTCAAACGCATGGGCAAGACAGCGGCGGGCGCGCTGACGGCATCCAGCGAGTCGAGCAACTGCATGGATGCCGGGGGAATGGTTGCCGTGTTGAGATTCGCCAGCACGGCCTTAAGCATTGACGCCCTGGAGGGCTCCGAGGCAGAGTGCGTGGAAAGAACATGGAGCTTGCTGTTACCGCTGTCTGGCGCAACGATGTCGTCGCGCCCAGAGCCGGTGAGGTTAGCGGCAACCAGCAGCGGGCTGGCCTGGGCAAAGCCCGCTGGGAGCGCAACCGCACTGCGCTCGGCCCACTCCGGGGCGTTCGCACCGACCTGCAACGCCTGCCTGAGAGCGGCCTGCCGGGCCAGCAAGGCGGGCGTGATTCTGCCGCCAACAATCGCCGGCTTGCCGTCGGGTCCTGGCTTGGCCGTTTGAAAGGTGGGCTGGAAGTTGGGGTCGAGCAGAGCTTTGGAGTCGGGACTGGTGAGAGACACTGTGTGTTCGAGTACGTGAACGCTGCCGTCGTCGCCGAGTGCGGCGACAGTGGGGCCGGTGCCGGTAAAGTCGCCGGCCACCAAAGCCTTGATGGCAAAGGGAAAGTTCTGCACGGTAACTTTGGCCAGTGCCACAGTTGCGCGTTGCGTTGCATCCAGCGATGTCTTGCGGTCGCGGGCGTGGATCAGGACGATCTGGCTTCCCGCCGCAACGGCAAGATCGTTCATGGCGCCGCCGTCGAAGCGGCCCAGCGCCAGTGCGGTTGCGGGTTTGGGCAAAAGGAAGACTTCAGGCTGGTCTTTGAGAGCGCCCCGTGCGGACTCGAAGACTAATGCCTGTGGTCCACTGGCGGAATTGACGGCAACAACCAAATCAGTCAGGCCGTCGGCGCGGTTGATCTCGCCGGCAATCATGGCCGTTACGCTGCCCGTCAGCGGGATGCGCTGCGGCGCGGCAAATCCGCCATGCCCATCGCCTTTCAGGAGATAGAGAGCATTGCTCCCGAGTTGCGCCGTGACCACATCCCAGTGGCCGTCGGCGTCAAAATCGCCTGTAGCAATGAAGTTCGGCGCTTCGGGTACGGAAAACGAGCGAGGATTTGGCAGGAATGCGGGTGGTGGTCCATTACGCAGTGCGGCGCCATAGGGCCACAGAGCGTTCACGTTGCCGCGATGCAGTGTGATCGTGCCACCGTTGCCCACCGCGAATCCGCTCACCAGATCGGGGGTGCCATCTTCGTCAAAATCGCCGGAGGCCAGAGCCAGAGGCTGAGCCTGCCGCAGTCCCGCGAGGGTGCCGCCGAGCGCATGGCCATCGCATAGATTCAAGAAAGGAGCGCCGTGCTGGGCCGCGTGAACGGTTGTCGCCGACGAATTCCCGCTTGCGCAGGAGTCGGGCAGTACTCGATTCGCCGCCAGGCCTGGCAGGGCTGCGGAAACCTGCGTTAAACCGAACAAACCCAGGGCAAGCATCAACAACGTCATTCCCAAGCGTGGCTTCATGGCTTAACTCCCTATTCTTTTTTTCTTTTGGTGCAGCTTCTCGTGCACGGACCTTCAAATGCTTGTTGCGTTTCGACTGTTGTGGCGCCTCACGAATTCTGTGGTCTTCCCGAGGTTTCCAGAGCCAAGATTTCTGCTCTGGTGGGGGTACCGGGATTCCAGCAGTGGGGTTCTTCGTGAGGCCTCTCTGTCCAGATAGCGGCAATCTGGTGAAGAATGCCTCAGCTTTTTCTCGCGGATGCTAAATGGTGACGCATAGGTCCGCTCAAGTGTATGGGGAAACTATGGGGAAGGCACTGGCTGGCGGGGGGAAACTCACAAGCACCGCGTGGGGTGGGGCGGTTTTGCAGCCAGACTCGGGAGAGATTACCTGAGTCTCAGTAAAGTGTAAAGATGGCAGGCGGGCTTCGATTTGAGAGCTTGTAAGGGTTGGGTTCTTCGCAACTAATTGATTCCTGGCTGAATGGCCAGGTTCCGCAGGCATACCAATTCCCATAACCTGTACTCGTATCGTTGACACTGGATAGGCGATGATCGATGCCAAAGTGGAGTACGGAGCAACGGCTGAGTTGACCGCGGAGGCAATCCGCGCTCAGCTTGAGCTACTTGTTCGCGACGACGTTTTCCGCTCCAGCAAACGTTCGGTTGCTTTTCTCAGATGGGTGGTGGAGCCGCTATGGCGTCCGGCTAGAAGCCGAATCAAATGAGCTGGTTCGTGAAAACACTTTCTTCGGTTCCGTCGAGCATCTCGCCAAGGGTGCATGAAATGGACGTCTTCTCGATGATGACACGCACAGGATCTTTAGAAAAGTGCAGGAGATGCGTTGATTTCGAGTTCCTTTTTCACGAAAGCAATCAGGACATTGGTGGCGATGGCCTGGTCCGTGAGCGCAGTGCATACGCGCGGCGCGTGCATCGTCAACTTGGCGCGGGTGACGAAGAACGCGCCCGCTTCGTTAAGCGCGAAAAGCCGTTTGTCGTCGATGTATCCGCGATCCATCCCGTAGATGCTGCCAGCGGCTTTGAAATCGTGCAATCGGGAACAAATGCCGATTGCACTTCTTCCATCTTCAGAATTACGTCGCTTGGCCGGTTCTTTCGCACCCCGTAGTTCAGCTTCGCGAAAACGCAAATGGCGACCGGACCCGCTATTCGTTCAGAGTTGATGACGGTGAAACCCTTCACGATTTTGGCGCGTCCATGCAGCTTCAATCCAGCCGGTGGAAAGGATCGCGGCCTTCTCTCTTCGCCCAAACCGCCCTGGCCACCAGACCCGGTGTGGTAGACATTGACTGGGTACGCCATCTGCCGCTGGGAGACAAGCCCCGTCAGGTCGTCCTGTGAGCGTTCCGCAAAGGAACCACTGCACGAGTGACAGCCTTCGTGAATTGCTTTCTCAATCGAAATCGTTCTAGTATCGGTTGTTGATTTGGAGCCGGATTGGATGATTCTCTCAAAACCTGCTGTTCTTTTTGCCGCCCTCGCGCTCTCATCGATTGCGCCGCTGACCGGGTTTGCACAGAGGCCCGTCCGCACGATTGTCCAGTTCAATGCCCAATGGAAGTTCTCTCTGGGGGACCAGACTGGCGCCGAGCAGGCCGCTTTCGACGATTCGGCCTGGCGCGACGTAACCGTACCCCACGATTGGAGCATCGCAGGGCCTGTGAATGATGCAAACGCAAGCGGCGCTGCGGGAGGCTTTTTCCCCACCGGAGTGGCCTGGTATCGTAAAGTCTTCTCGCTGTCTGCCAAAGATGCCCATCGCCACGTCTATATCGTCTTCGACGGAGTTATGGCCAACAGCGACGTGTGGATCAATGGCACCCATCTCGGCCAGCGCCCCAACGGCTATGTGAGCTTTTTTTATGAGCTCACGACCCACGTGAAGTTCGGCACTGCCGCGCAAAACGTCATTGCGGTTCGCTGCGATACATCCAGACAGCCGGCCTCTCGATGGTATGAAGGCGCGGGGATCTATCGCCCGGTGCGATTAATCCTCATGCAGGACGTGCATCTGGAGCCTTGGAGCACGTTTGTAACGACTCCCGTGGTGAGCGCCGAGAAGGCCATTGTGCATGTCGAAGCGTCGGTGGCAAATGAATCGAGCGCGCTTCAGCACGTGCTGCTCGACGTTTACCTGATTGCTCCCGATGGAAGCGTCGCCGGCCGATTTGTTACACAAATGCAAACGATTGCCCCTGACGCGAAGGCCCTTATGCGCGGCGAGTGTCCCGTGCCGAACCCTCAGCTTTGGGATATCGATCACCCCTGGCTATACCGTGTTCTGGTCAGTCTTAGATCCAGTTCCGGTCTCAGAACGCCGGGTCCGATCACGGATGATGAAGCCATTCCCCTCGGCATCCGCGAGTTTCATTTCGAGGCCGCCACGGGCTTCTGGCTCAATGGCCATAACCTCAAACTCAAGGGCGTCGCGATTCACAGCGATGGCGGTGCCCTGGGCATCGCCGTACCTGCTTCCGTGTGGGAACGCCGCCTGTCCGCATTGCGATCCTTGGGGGTCAACGCCATCCGTACCGCCCACAATCCCCCCTCTCCAGGGTTTCTTGACCTTTGTGACCGCATGGGTTTCCTGGTGATGGAGGAGATGTTCGATTGCTGGACGGTCGGCAAGAACCCGTTCGATTACCATCTCGATTTTGATCGCTGGTCCTCCATCGATACACGCGACACCGTCCGCCGCGACCGCAACCACCCGAGTGTGATTCTTTGGTCCGCCGGCAACGAGATTCACGACACCCCCCACGCCGAACTGGCCCACTCCATTCTGGCCCGGCTGCTCGCTGTCTTCCACGAAAACGACCCGTCGCGGCCCGTGACACAGGCCCTCTTCCGCCCCAACGTGAGCCACGACTACGACAACGGACTCGCCGACATGCTGGACATCGTAGGCCAGAACTATCGTGTCAACGAGATCCTGGCTGCCCACGCGCAAAGCCCCTCGCGCAAAATCCTGGGGACAGAAAACATTCACGATCAAGCGTCCTGGCTGGCGCTTCGCGACAATGCGCCCTACTCGGGCCAGTTTCTCTGGTCCGGGATCGATTACCTGGGGGAGGCCGGAAAATGGCCCAACATCAGCCGTCCCACGGGACTGCTGGACCGCACAGGCCTGCCTCACCCGAGGGCATGGGAGCGGCAGAGCTGGTGGGCTTCGGCGCCTAGCGTCCACATCGCCCGCCGCGTCGGCGCCACGGAACGGGATGCGGTCGATCCCGGTTACGAGTCTGTGCAGCCTGACCTTCGAGAGCCCCTGCTGCTCGACTGGACACCCCGCAACACCGTTCCACACTCTGAGTCCGTCGATGTCTATACCAACTGCGAAGAGGTCGAGCTGTTGCTGAACGGCCAGTCCCTGGGGCGGCAGAAACTCCACGAGGACGCCAGCCCGCTCCAGTGGAACGTACCTTACGCCCCTGGCTCCTTGCGTGCGGTGGCCTATAACCAGGGCAAGCCTGTTACCGAAGACGAACTCCACACCGCCGGAAAGCCGTCACGCATCGTACTCTCGCCTGAACGCAACACACTCTCCCGCACCGGCGACGATGTCATCACCATCACGGCAACCGCAGTGGATGATGCTGGCGTGCGTGTTCCAGATGTCTCCGCCGCGGTCCTGTTCACGACTTCTGGACCTGCGCAGATCGTGGCCACCGACAACGGCAGCAACACCGACCACGAGTCTTTCGCGCTTCCACAGCACCACTTCTATGGCGGCCGCCTGATTGTCCTGGTCAGCGCCACAGCGGCCACGGGATCCATCCGCGTCCATGCCTCTTCCCCCGGCCTTGCGGACGGCGATGCCCGGCTTACGATCGTTCCGCCACCCGTAACGGCTTCCGAAAAGTCTTTCTAAATCAATAGCTTGCGCACGATTTGAAGTGAGAAGTCCGGCGATCGCCGAAGAAAACTTGTACCCTACGCGACCCAATGGCCGGTCAACCGCCCTGCCGAAAAGCTAAGGCTGCGTAGCCACATCCTTGCTTTGAACTGTTTCGCGCGAGCCGGGCGGAGTAACGGCCAGACAGCTGGTTCGCACCCAGTCAGAAACCGACTCAGATCTTAACCGGATAAAAAATAAGTTTTCTATTGACATGTGTTTATTGAATCCCTTAAGTTTCTGCGGTGGCTAGACCAAGAGCTTCAGCTGAGGCAAAACCCTGGACAATGCACCGAAAACAAATTCTGGAGGCTCCACGAGAGGATCAAATGAGGACAAAAACGCACAGAATCAAGCTCTCTAAACAGTTGACACAGTACAGAAACTGGGCGGTGGCAGCGAAGGTCTTTCTTCTTCTCGCCATGGGATTTGGCCTTGCAGCCATACCGGCCTGGACGCAAACCGCAGGCGAAGCCGCGATCACCGGAGTTGTCACCGATGCAACGGGAGGAGTGATTCCCAACGCCACCGTGACGGCCATCAACGACGCAACGGGCGTTCAGACCGCGCGAGTCACCTCGTCGGGAGGCATTTACGAGATCAGCCCGCTGATCGTTGGTACCTATACGCTCAAGGTTTCAGCGAGTGGATTCGAGGTATTAAGCCAGCAAAACATCGTTTTGAACGAAAACCAGATTTTCGGATTCAACCCTGTTCTGCAGGTCGGCAGCCAGCAAGAGACGGTCACCGTGACCGCCGCGCCTCCTTCACTTGACACCGCCAATGCGGTCCTGGGCGCTACGATTCAGAGCCAGGAGTTCATGGAGCTGCCGATTCTACAGAACGGCCAGCAGCGCGACATCACATCGTTCGCCAACTACCTTCCTGGTGCGCAGAGTGGTAGCCGGTCAGCGCTGTTTTCCGGCACGGCAAACCGCGTACAGGAGGTCTACCTGGACGGTATTCCGCTGACGACCATCAGTCAGATCGGCGACAACCGGCCGATTTTCAATGTGGTTCCCTCGGAAGGCATCGGCGAAATCGGTGCGCTAACCAGCGGTCAATCGGTCGAGTATCAGGGTGCAGGTTCAGTGAACTACAGTATGAAGACCGGCGGTAACCAGTATCACGGAACCGTCGCCGACTTCGTCCGGAATACCCTATTCGATACGTGGGGCTTCACTGCCCAGTTCGCAACCCAGAAGAAAGTGATCAACGGCGTTGTAACGACTGTTCCAGTAGGCAAGCCGGTCGACCACCAGAATGAGTTTACTTTCGCCGTGGGCGGACCGATCCAGATTCCCCACCTCTTCAATGGCCATAACAAGCTCTTCTTCTTCGCGGCTTATGACAAGACTCATATCCGTAACGCGCCGGTATACACGGCGCAGACGGCCCCGACTACGCTGATGCAGCAGGGCAACTTTTCCGAGCTGCTGACCGCCAATGGCGGACCCGGTTACACGCTCTACGATCCAACCACGCAAGCCGCTTGTACGGCCAATAGCACAAGCGGCCCCTGCCGCTATGCATACGGCCAGAGCGCCGGTACCGGCGTGGGCGCCAACGGCAATCCAGTGGGGACCGCCACCAACATCATCCCCCCAGGCGAAATTTCTCCCATCGCGCAAGCCATGCAGAAATGGCTGCCAACACCGACGGTTTCCGGAATCACGAACAACTACATTGGAGGATTTCCCAACGGATATGACAACTGGCTCTACTCCGGGCGCATTGACTACACCATCTCTCCGAAACAGACGTTGTCGGCCACGATAACGGGTGGAAACCGCCATGCGGTGCCCTATACCGCTATCACCACAACCATCGCCTCGGGCGGTATTCTGCCCTTGCCCTATACCGGGACGACGGCGTCGACTGTTGCCGGCCATTGGGCCGACCTGTCAGACACATATACCATCAAGCCCAGTTTGGTAAACCAATTCAAATTCGGCTTCAGCAACTTTGGCGGACCGCCGATTCAAAACATTACCCAGGGAATCAGCCAATATGAAGCGGTGACCCTGGGCATCGGCTTCCCCGGGGTTCCGACCAACGGCCAGGCGGTGACAGAGTTCCCCACCAGCATCTTTAACGGCAGCAATGCGCAGCAGGAATGGGGCGAGGGCGCGTCGGGAGTGACCGCGACTACGGTGACCGAGACTTACACGGGAGTGGACAACCTGCTCTGGATCAAAGGCAAGCACGCGATCACCTTTGGCATGCAGATGCAATGGCTTGAGGAAAATGCGTCGTCCTATGACGGACCCACCTCCGCTCTGACGCTCAACTGGCAGCCCAATGAGACAGCCGGAATGACAACAAAGTCCGGCGTCTCGAGCTTTACTTCAAACACTGGCTACTCCTATGCAAGCTTCCTGCTGGGCGCAGTCGATACGACCGGCATCACACTCCAACCTTTCTCGGTTCTCGGAGGGCGGTATAACCCGCTTGCTCCGTATATCGCCGACGACTACAAAATCACCCCCAAGCTGACCCTCAATATTGGGCTTCGGTGGGACTACATTCCTACCTATCGCGAAGTTTATGACCGCTTCTCGTTTCTCAACCCGAACATCGCCAACCCAGTTACCGGCAACAACGGTGCATTGGAGTTCGCAGGCAACGCCGGCGGCACGGGAGTCAGTTGCGGCTGCCGGACACCTGTCAGCGACTACATGAATAACTATGGACCGCGTGTTGGCTTCGCCTATTCACTGAACTCCAAGACCGACATTCGAGGCGCCTATTCTTTGGTGTACTCCCATGCCGGTGGAACCGGCGGCGCGGGTGGCGCATATAACGGCCCAGGGCAACTTGGCTTCTCCAGCTCGCCGTCTTATACCCCCGGCGCTGCGGGTCCTGGAGCAGCCCCAGCTTTCTACCTCAACACCAGTGCCGCATTCACCTCCATGGGCATTGCCAATGCGAACCTCGGCGGTCCGAATTACACGGTGCCTCAGATCACTGCGCCGGGAGCCATCAGCCAGACTCTGAACGTAGGCAATACGGTCAACAGTTCGGGCGCATTCGTCTCGGCCAGTGGGGCGCCGGGCTTTCCTGATCCTTACATTTCCGGACGGGCGCCGCAGTTCGAGTTCTGGAACTTCGGTATCCAGCGTCAGCTGACCAACAATATTGCGGTCACGGTGAACTATGCCGGTTCAGAGAGCCACTTCATTGCCGGCGCCGCGAATATGCGCGGACTGCAATCCGGCCAAATCAACCCCATCTACTATCAGTTGGGTGCAACGCTTGGCAAGGCAGCGACTGCCTCGAATCTAGCGGCGGCGAACACGCAGGCGGCGGCGCTTGGGCTGCCAGCGATCAACTTGCCTTACGCCAGCTTCGGTCAGGCCGCGGCCACCACGGCGGGCGCGGGCAAAGCCACGATTGGTCAGGCTCTCACATGGATGCCGCAATTCTCGGGAACCACAGACACCTGGGGAAGTTCAACGGCAAACGCCAGCTATCACGCCCTGCAACTGTCCATCGTCAAGCGACTGTCTCAGGGGTTGACCCTCAACCTGAACTACACGTACTCCAAGAATCTTGACGATGCAGGCACCCAGCGCAGCGGCTGGGCGATTCCTGCCACGGCGCTCGCAAACGGACAAAGTTGGAAGCAGAACAGGCTCGATCGTTCTGTAAGCGCCAACAGCGTTCCGCATTCTCTAACCGTCTACGGCGTCGATAAATTGCCGTTCGGCAAGGGGCAGATCGGCTCCAATAACTTCCTGGTCCGGACCCTGGCCGGGGGCTGGACGTTGTCAGGAGTGTTCACATACGTCTCCGGGACGCCTCTTTTTGCGACTTCTTCCTACCCCACGGGCGCTTCTCCCAGCAGTCCGATTGCGACTGGGACGAGCATGCCGGATATCAACCCTAGCTTCACTGGAAAAACCATCCGTCAGAACGGGCCCTGGGGCAAAGGCATTACGGGAAACAATTTCGCGGCCCTCAGCTATATCAACGGCTATGTCGGCAACACCCTACCGGGCAACGGACAAGGTGGAGTTGCCTGCTCTACTTCCAGCGGCCCCTACTGCAACGCTGGCGTCGCGGGCAACACTGCATTCATGATCGGCGATGCGCCCCGCAGGTCGTTCGACCTGCGTAATCCCGGTGTTCCCAACCTGAACATGAGTGTCCGGCGGAGTTTCGACCTCAAGTCGGATCGAGTGAAGTTCGTGTTCGCGGCGGATTGCACCAACGTTGCGAACAAGGTAACCTTCAGCGGTATTCAAACGAACGTAGACTCCTCCAACTTTGGGCAGGTGAGCTCGGCCACCAGCAATACCGGCAGCCGCGACTTCCAGTTCTCAGGAAGACTGAACTTCTAACACTGGCCGAATGCATCACTCCTCAACCCGGAGCCGCAACGCGCGAATGGTTCGCGCTTGCGGCTCCGGTTTTGTTTAGAATGAGTTACTGAGGAAATCCATGTTACTTTGCAGAAGGATGCCGATGCTGGCGGTCGCGGCGGCCATTTCCATTCTTGGAGCGCAATCGGCCATCGCGCAGCATCAACCCTCGACTAAAGAGCAAGCCAACATCGACATGAACGCTGCGCGCCACTTCGGCGATGCCCCCGACGATCCTGGCCCCATTGCCACCGACCTGTCCTATTCCACCAAGCCCGCCGCCGTTGCCAAAGCCATGCGCAAGGTTGCGGATTGGCAGCTAAAAACATCGCAGACCTACTTCGATCGCATCTGGACCTGGAGCGCCCTCTACACCGGTTTCATGGCCGCCTCCGACTCGCTCGGCGACTCAACGTATCGCGATGCCATGATGGCCATGGGACAAAGGTTTGATTGGCAACTCCGCTCTCATCTGCCCAACGCCGACGATCAGAGTGTGGCGCAGACCTATCTTGAGCTCTACTTGCTCAAAAAAGACCCCGCCATGATCAAGCCCACCCAGACTGAGTTGGATGCTGTTCTGGCCGCACCTCGGACCTCCACCGTTCCAGGCAAGGAGATTGCATGGTGGTGGTGCGATGCGCTCTTCATGGCGCCTCCTGTCTGGACGCGCATGTACGCTGCAACGAGCGATCGCAAATACATTGACTACCTCGACGAGGAATGGGCGAAGACATCCGGCCGTCTCTACGATCCCGCCGAGCATCTGTATTTTCGCGACTCAACCTATCTCATGCGCACCGAGGCCAATGGTAAGAAGATGTATTGGTCCCGCGGCAACGGATGGGTCATGGCCGGCATCATTCGCACCCTCCAGTACCTGCCTAAGGACGATCCAGCGCGCCCCAAATACATTGCGCAATTCAAAGAAATGGCCGCCAGGGTAGCCGAGATTCAATCCCCCGACGGTCTATGGAGAGCGGGCCTGCTTGACCCCGCCGACTACGATCTACCCGAGAACTCCGGCTCTGCATTCTTCGCCTATGCGCTCGCGGCCGGCGTCAATCAAGGCTTGCTCGACAAGAAGACTTACCGTCCAGTCATCGAGAAGGCATGGGCTGGCCTGCTTCATCATGTCTATGCCGATGGCAGGCTAGGCTGCATTCAGCAGACTGGCGCCGAACCTCAACCCTTCAAAGCTTCGTCGAGTTATACCTACGGCGTAGGCGCATTCCTTCTCGCCGGCAGTGAGATCCGCAAGATGCACCGCTAGTGCCTGAACCTGGAGGGGCTGGCGTTATATCCTTGCGGATTCACTTACCTCCATCCGGAGTAACCGCCAGACCCTTTGCCGAGAGATACTGGCCGAGTGGATTTCCATTCAACGCCTTCAGCCCTGCAACCACGCACTCCGCATTTAACTCTGCTCCTGCCCTGCTGGTGTGCGTATGCGGATCGGCAAACAGAGGTTCAACCTGCGCCTCGCCTAACGCGTCATAGCGCCGCGCGATCATCCCGTTCAGATCGACAAAGGCAACCTTCTCCACTTCGGCAACCTGCCGCGCCCATCCGCCGTAGTTATCGGTATTCCGTACCACTTTCCCATCCACCCAGATCTTCCGCGGAATCGGTGAGCACACAATGGGTACCGCGCCCCTGGCCAGAGTATCTGCGACATACTTCCTCATATACCAACCATACGTGTACACCACTTCGTGTTTCCTGGTAATCGGGTTATCGATCTCCCTGCTCTCATCGCCCACGCCCGGCAGCGTCCCGCGTGCCCGGCTTGTATCATCCAGTGGCCCCGAATCGTTGTGCCCAAATTGAAATACAACAAAGTCACCCGGCTTTAGCATCGCGAGCAGCTCATCCCAGCGTCCCTCAGTAACATACGTGCGACTGCTGCGTCCACCAATCGCACGATTCACCACATTGATCTTGCCAGCGTCAAAATAATCCACCAGCGGCTCGCCCCATCCCCACTGTCCGCTGCCGCCGTCGCCCTTCCCGTTTCGCACCGTCGAATCCCCCACAAGGTAGAGGGTTGGCAAGTTCGGATTCTTCGCAGTCGGAAGCGGAAGCCGAACCGCTGCGCCCGGATCCGTAGCCGGTACAGCCGCTTGTCCAGATGCCTGACTGCCATTCATCTGAGCAGGTCTTGCCTCGGTCTGAGCAGCCGGGTGTGAGCTCGCGCTCTGAGGAATCACTCTCATGCAACAAATCCATAACACGCTGAGACTCAATACGGCGAAGAGCTTCTTCATACGCGATTCCCTCTCTCTGTAACTTCAATCATGCGCGGAAAAGCCAGAATCATTTCGGCTCACCATAGGGGATATCCTTCGGGTCTTTGAACGCCGAGTCAGTAAACACCGGCTTGCTTCCGTCAGCTGTCTTGATGTAGTTGCCGGTAAGCGTCCAATTCTTAGCGTTTGCAATCGAACCCGCTGTCGCCGCTTCGATATCCAGATGATCCAGCCGGAAGTCATCCAGAGTTGCATTCGGATAAGCAGCCACATTGAATGCGCTCTTTGCGCCCGTCGCCTTGATATTCCAAATATGCACGTCGCTGAAGTGAGGCAGTCCCTGCTCGTCTGGCACCTTCGTTGTCAACGTAACCCAATACGAAGGAACATCTTTCACTCCAGCAGGCACTGTAGCGTAGCTGTAACTTGGATTCCAGTTCATGGTGATATGAATCGGAATGGCAACGCCCTCAAGTGTCAAGTCGTGTATGCGAACGTCTTTCGCATACCCTCCCCGCGTGTGTGCGGACTTGAACAGAACTCCCGATGGCACCCCACTCAGCGCGGTTATGTTGTACGCCTCGATATTGCGAAACCCTCCTGAAGTCTCGCTGCCTATGGTGATCGCCGCCGCGCCACGCCGTACAATTGAATCGCGAAGCACAATGTCCTCCGTCGGCCGATTCACGCGCAGTCCATCCGAATCACGGCCCGCCTTCAGGCACAGCGCATCATCGTTCACATCAATGTCAGCATGCTCCACCAGCACCTTGCGCGACGAGTCAATATCGATGCCGTCTGTGCTTGGTCCCTTGCCGCCCTCGTTGTTACGGATCGTGACTCCATTTACGTGCACATCATGGGAATAGAGAATCTGTACCGTCCAGAAGCCGGATCGTCTGAGCAGAATTCCTCCTCCCAGCACAACATCCGACGAGTTCTGAATCAGAATCAGCCGTGGCCGCCGCGCATCGTAGTCGGCCGCCCACCGCAACCCCTTCGGTTCATAGATCGCGCGCAGATCCCAATATGACTTCCACCAGATGGGCCCATCGCCGTCAATCGTCCCTGTTCCGGTAATCGTCACGTTATGCTGATCGCGAATATTGACCAGTGCCGCCGGCCAGGTCATTTCAATCCCGGCAATCCGCGTGGGGAGCATCGGATAGTCGTCCAGCTTCTCTGAACCAATCAGGGTTACGCCCGCAGCCACGTCAAGCGTGACACCCGACTTCAGGAATAGAGAACCGGTCAAATAGGTCCCAGGCCTCAATGTCACTGTGCCGGCGTCGGCGGCTGCCGCATCGATGGCCCGTTGAATTGCCGCCGTCTCAAGCGTAGTTCCGTCTCCCTTGGCGCCATAGTCGTTGGCCACAAATATCCTGGGCGAGGCGTAAGCCGTGCCAGCGGTGAGCAGAACAGAGAGCGCTAAGCAAGCTATCCATTGGGTAGTTCTTGTCATTGGTTCCTCAGTTCTTCCAGGTGAATAGGTCCGAACAGCCCTGACGGAATCGGCTGCAAATTATCCATATCCTGCGGATCGAACCGGCGTCCATACTTTGCTCTCAGCGCGGTGTAATCCCGCGGCGGCTGCCCTGCCAGCAGATTGATAGCGGTGTTATACACGCGAACTTCAATCTGGTTCTCGCCTGCGCGAAGAAACTGAGAGATGTCAATCCGGTAAGGAGGATGCCAGAGCGAGCCCGCCCGCTTGCCATTGACGATCACAATGGCCGCTTCGCGAATTGGCGGGTCGAGCAAGGCGAGCATGCCATTGGCATTGGGCCGCCGCTTATCTTCAAATGGCACTCCCGTTCCAAAGTCGATGAGAATCCGCGCTCCAGCGGTCACTCCTTGACGGATGTAGACACTCCGAGAGTAGACTGCCCCGCCTGAGTAGTATTGCTTTTCTGGAAGTTCCGTCCACGAAACCAACTTGTCGAGCATTAGAGGTCCAGCACTATTGGGAAAACTGATCTTCCAACCAGTGCTTAGATCGGCCAGTTGCTCTTCCTTCTCGCGTGAAGGGGTCACCACGGCTTGAACAACTGTATTCACCCCCGCTCCCAGGCGATCCTCAAGCACGAAAATCCGAGACTCGTAGGGAGCAAGCAAGAGCGGAATGCGCGATCCGCCGTGGCGCACATCTGCACTGAGAATTGTCCCGCCATCCGGATCCCATGCCTCAATCGCAGCGCGAGGACTCCTGAAGCCGACGCTCGCATCAACAGGCCGATTGCCGGTGTTAACCACGAAGTAAATATCCCTGTCCGCAAGCTTGCGATGGATGAATCCGAGGCCTTCGGTCTTCCCCGTTGCATCCAGGTCCGGCGCAAGCGCATGATGCAGGGCCTCACCAACTGCGCCGAGCGATTCGACAAGGATTCCTTTGTGGCCAATCGTTTTGAAAAGGCGATTCGAGATTTCGGCAACCTCTCCAGAACTCCCCTGATCCATCAGTCCCGGCGCAAGCGAGGGCGTCTTTTCAAGCGCAATCACCTTCCCTGCAGCCGCGTAACTCTCGATCCTTTTGTAAACGTCCAACGGAATCCGATCTGTCGGTGGGATGATCAATACCGGGTAAGAAATTGTGTCCAGCTTTTTGATCGTGGCTGCATCGATGTAATCGATGTTGTAACCCGCATCCAGAATCGTCGCCATCAGCTCAGGCGAAATCAGTTTCCTCATCTCATCTGTCACGGAAACGTGGCCGGGGCTGAAGGCAGCCTGCGCATCATCTTCCGGAAGAAGAACCGCGATGTCATTCGCTGGCTTGCCCTGCCGCAGCAGCCAAGATACACGCTGGAGATATTTCATGATATCCGGCATCACTGGAAACCACGGGTTATGTGAATTGAACACCGCTGCCGCGTAGAGCGACCATCCAGGCTCGCCTGCCCCCGGCGGCGAATACGGATAGCCGTGCCCCACGAACTGATTCACGCCTAAAAGAAACATGCGGTCGGCTTCCGCTTTCATATCCAGCGGGGTGGCACGGAATGCCGGGGAGTGAAGCCACGTCCAGGTCTCCGCCGAAGTTACGTTGCGGCCATAAAGATGATTTGCCGAGCTAGCCCACCGAGTAAACGAAAACGAGCGCCATTGCGGCCCCTCGCCTTCGGGCAGATTTGGCACGGCCTCATCCGCCAGCGTAACCGCAGGCTCTCCATAGGTCTGCGAACGGAACCTTGTCTTATGCGCCTCGGCAAATTGCGTAAGAGGTGCTAGATAATTCTCGCGGATAAGATCGGAAAGCGTCATCCCCCAGTCGTGGCGCACAGCGTCCGACTCCGGTGTGCCTCCAGCTAGCAATTCAGGCAAATGAGGAATCAAATCGTACCCACGCCTCTTTTGAAATGCAGCAGGCAGGTCAGGAGTCCAATCGGCCCCATACACCTCAAGTGAATCCGAGAACACCGAATACGGAGGGTTGTCGCCAAACGCGTCCAAGAGGGGAGTCGCCACACCGGCAATATGCTCGTCGATAGCGGCGCGCGAAAAGTGGTCGAGCACATAACCTTCAGCCCCAATCGCGGGCCGCTTCACGGTTTGCAATGTGTGACTCGCGGTAAAAAAGAGAGCTGTCTGCGCGCCTTCAGCTCCTACCGCTGAGCCTGTACTTAGATCTAAGCGTTTCGCCGATGCGGGATCGAATCCCTTCGCGGTATCCGACACAGCAAACGCCGCAATCAGGCTATCCCCCTCGGCAAGCGCAGGCGCAGTTACTTTTGCCCCTGCGAAAGGAACGGATATTACTTTGAGCCGCGCCGCGGCGAGCGCCAGCGTCGTCTTAGGCCCTCCGTATGGCCAGCCGCTTCCAAGAGTGATATCCACGCGCAACCCCATTGACCGTGCGGTCTGGTTTGCAAAACTAACATCTTCGAGAAACTCCGGCGATAAGTACCGTAGGTCTTTGATGTCTTTGGCTTCATCGTCGAGCATCAATGGATAAACGGGCTGAATCTCCACCCCTCCAATGCCCACGCTGTGCATCGTTTCGAGTTCCTTCTTGAGCTCCGGCTTCGTCACAGCAGGCCCAAACCACCACCAACGCATCATTGGCCGTGCATCATCCGGTGGATTCAGGAAGCCATCGTGCAAATCCTGCGCGTAGCACTGCGCGCGAAGGCCCGCAAGCATACACAACAGGAGCACCAAGGTTCTTGCAATAGGAACTGAGCATGACGCGTTGTTCTCAGCGGATGCGCACAGTCGATCGTCCAATATGGAATTCCTCTCCGCCTGGATCATCTATACCTCCACTCACGCCGGCGAAAGCGTAGCTTTCAGCCAGGCAATGACCTGTACTAAGTTTGCGGAAACTGCATTACGTTTGCAGTCTTTGGTGGAATGGGTGTCGCCGGAAGATCGAACGTTCTCTCCGCATCCGGCTGCGCCGGATTAAACTCTGGAACGTCCTTGCGCAGCCATTTGCGAACTGGAAGTTTAGCTTCGCGAATTCCGTGAACCACACATCGCGCCAGTTCATAGGCGCCATACTTGTTGAAATGCGTATCGTCGCTGATGGCCTCTGTCTGGTTCGGAAACGAATTCGCCGGGTAATGCATGAACGCTTTTATCGATTCGTCCGGCTTCAATGCCTCAAACAAACTCTTACTCATCGCATTCAAGTCAATGAGCGCCACGCGCTGGTCCCTGGCTACTTCTCGCATCGCGTCAGGATAACCTGCCAGCGAGTTGGTGATTTTTCCGTTTACATCGAATGTCCGCCGGTTCATGCTGGTCACCAGCACGGGCACAGCTCCCTTGTCGCGAGTCCTCTTGATCGCCTCGACCAATAGCCTCTTGTAATCGTCCAGAGAAACAGCATTGGGCTTCATGTCATTGTGACCGAATTGCATGAACAGATAGTCTCCCGGCTGAATCAAAGACCAGACCTTTGCGAAGCGCTGCTCGCCCCCAAAGCTCTTGATCGTCTCTCCTGATTCCGCATGATTCGCTATCACAACCCCCGGCCGAAAGAATCGCGGAAGCATCTGGCCCCACGCAGCCCATGGCTCCACATCCTGATCCACCACCGTAGAGTCGCCAGCCAGGTAAATCGTCGTGTCTTTGATTGGCTCGATGGTGATAGAGCGAAAGCCCGGATGGTCACCATTGAATTCAAGTGTCAGTTTTGTATCCCAGTCCAGATTTCCCACCTCGCGCGGCTTCAGTTTTACGCGAGCCGACGCATCTCCGGCAAGCTCCGGTACGCGAACATTGGCATCGAAACTGCGGGTAACAGAATGGTTGGCCTTGACAGAGACTCTCTCAAGCATCAGCCTTCTGGCTTCCGACCATACGGTTGTCGAAGAAGCCTGCTCCGATCCCAGAACTACTGTAACGCGATAACTGCCTTCCGGTACTGTTGCCGAAAAGAAGAATGGCCTGTCGCTCGAACAGGATTTCCTGGTAACTTCGGGAACAGTATTCAGATCGAATCCAGGCGCCGCCGCACCATAAAAAGAGCCAGCGGTCAACTCGATGGAGCCGGGCTCTGCTTTCCCGCAAGTGAACGTTTGCGCGTGACCTGCAAACGCGCTTACACCGAGGAGGAGAATAAAAAGCCGAGTCATGACACGCTCCAAAGAGACAGGAGTTGTTCTTTGCCATCCCTTAGGCGACTGCAAATTCCCGTTGCGCAGCAGCCGTCTCATGCCATCTTTAGTGCGTGGGCGTCGGAGCCTCGGATCGCCGCCGTCGCATGTAAACAGCGTTTCCCCTTGAGTGGAGTTGAAGTGAATCGACCACCCGATACGATGCATATGGTATGCCGCGCGCTTATGTGTTTCCAGGCTATAGCCGACGGGAAAGAAATCCTCACCGTTCCGGTATTGCCAGTCGTATCGGATGGTGTGTCCTTCCGGTCCCCAGAGCTCGTGGCCTGCGATCTCGATCGCCATGTTTCGTTTGCGGATGAGTACGTTAACCGGCACACTCCTTTGATTAAGGATCGAAACGGTGGTCCCGGCTCCATCGCGGAGTGCTCCGCCACAAATCATCTCGCAACAACTTATACACCTACCGGTGTCACGCTGGCAACTTGTTTTCTATTGAAACATCAGGAGCTCAGTGTTCCCTTAGAAACGTACCTGGAATATAAGTTATAGCCTCGCCATGGGTTGCCAAAAACGCGATCTGGACTCACTAGTACTATTCGGGGATGCGTGGATCGGCACGGGCAGGAATTGAAGAGAAATGAGCTGGGAACAGCCACCGTTTGGGCATTATTAACCCTCGCCACTCGCTTTCCAACTGAGGGCCACTCGCTTTCCAACTGAGGGCCACGCATTATAAAAGGGCGCCCCTTTCCTGTAAGCTGCGGTTGCTGTGCTGAAGCAGTCAACCAAAGCCAACAGGGAGGAACACCCAGATGAATAGTGTGCGA
>Ga0302140_10003079_pt1 | contig 21536 bp, 19 predicted proteins | sample I_Bog_E1_1_FD_202095 | JGI IMG/M metagenome (GOLD analysis project Ga0302140, IMG submission 202095) | Peat permafrost microbial communities from Stordalen Mire near Abisko, Sweden - I_Bog_E1_1 | ecosystem: Environmental > Terrestrial > Soil > Wetlands > Peat | place: Sweden: Abisko, Stordalen... | reverse complement strand
GATTTTCCGAGCCTGATGCGCGCACTGACGCATCATTATCCGGCGGCGAACGTGGCGAAGTGGGCACTGCAGTTTCTGGATCCGGCGGAAACCACTCCGACGATGAAGATTCTGCGGGCGATGACGCACGGGATACGGGCGCAATTCAAATATACGCGGCGCGAGGAAAAGGGCGTGCAGACGCCGGAGCAGACGCTGAAATCGGGGCGCGGCAGTTGCCGGGATTTCGCGGTGCTGATGATGGAGGCGGCGCGGTCGGTGGGGATTGCGGCGCGGTTTGTGAGCGGTTATATCTATACGCCGCGGCACAACTCGGGTGCGGGAACGATTAAGGGGGGCGGCTCGACGCATGCGTGGATGCAGGCTTATTTGCCAGGCGCGGGATGGATCGATTTCGACCCGACGAACAGCATTATCGGCAACCGGAATCTGATTCGGGTGGCGGTGGCGTGGTCGCCCGAAAATGTGCTGCCGTTGTGGGGCACGTACGAGGGTTCGGCCGGCGCGTTTCTCGGAATGGACGTTACGGTGACGGTGACACAGCGAGGGGACGAAGAGATTCCGGGCGCGGCGTGAACGGCGACTGCTATTGTTGAGGTGTTGGTCGCGATGCGGATCCGCCAGGCTGCGGATTTGGCGTGCGAATTAAGGCATTCATTGCAGCTTCGAACCGGTTTTGAACTTGTTTATCAATTTCCTCAGCCTACGCCGATCATTCTGCTCGTAAATATTCACGATTCGCGAGCGCAGGATATCGTCATCCCCGATCACCTGACAACAGAGCCCAGCCTTCCGATCAGCGACTATCGCGACGGTTTTGGCAACCGATGCAATCGCATTCTGGCTCCGGCGGGGCGGTTGCGTCTGACGACCGACTGCGTGGTGCGCGACAGCGGACTGCCCGACGAGATGGTGTTCGGCGCGGGGCAGGATTCGGTGCAGGATCTGCCCGAGGACGTGCTGGTTTTTCTGCTGGGGAGCCGCTATTGCGAGACGGATTATCTTTCCGCCACGGCGTGGCAGCTATTTAGCGGCATTGCGCCGGGGTATGCGCGCGTGCAGGCTATTTGCGATTACGTGCATCGCCACATCCGCTTCGATTATCAGAACGCGCGGGCGGACCGCAGCGCGGGCGGGGCGTTTAACGACCGCACGGGAGTGTGCCGGGACTATGCGCATCTGGCGGTGACGTTCTGCCGGTGCATGAATATTCCGGCGCGCTACTGCACGGGATATCTGAGCGATCTGGGAACTCCCCCGCCTTACGGCGTGGGCGATTTTGCGGCGTGGTTCGAAGCGTGGATCGGTGGGCGCTGGCATACGTTCGATCCGCGCAATAATGTGCCGCGGGTAGGGCGCGTGCTGATGGCGCGGGGGCGCGACGCCTGCGATGTGGCGATTGCCACGACGTTTGGCCCGAACGAACTGGAAAGTTTCCGCGTGTGGACCGATGAACTGCCGGACGGCGACGTTCCCGTGCTGGGGCCGATACCGCCCGGTCCTGGAGCCAATGGCTGATGTCGCTGCTCACGGTGCGACACACGACTATTTACCGCTACAAGGAACCAGTGGGACTGGGAGAACATCGCATGATGTTCCGTCCGAGGGAGAGCCACGATCTGCGGCTGATCCGGACGCATCTGGCGATCACGCCGCGGCCTGCGCATTTGCGATGGCTGCACGATTCGTTCGATAACTCCGTGGCGGTGGCGACTTTCGAGGGTACGACAACGGAGCTTCGTTTCGAGAGCGCGGTGACGCTGGAACACTTTGAGAATTCCATGCCGGAGTATCCGCTGGAGGAATACGCGCGCACGTATCCGTTTCGTTATTCCGACGAGGATTTTCCCAATCTGGAGCGAGCGCTGGCGCTGCATTACCGGGCGGAGAGCGTGGCCGAATGGACGCTGCAGTTTCTGGATCACGCCGACACGAGCGACACGATGAAGGTACTGCGGGCGATGACTCACGGGATTCGCGAACAGTTTACTTACTCGCGGCGCGTGGAGAAGGGCGTGCAGAGCCCGGAGAAGACGCTTCAGTGCCAGCAGGGCAGCTGCCGCGATTTTGCTGTGCTGATGATTGAAGCGACCAGGTCACTCGGGATTGCGGCGCGGTTTGTGAGCGGGTATGTTTTTTCTCCCTCGGGATCGGGACTGAATGGCGGCGGCGCGACGCATGCGTGGATGCAGGCTTATCTGCCGGGCGCGGGGTGGATCGACTTCGACCCGACCAACAGCATTATCGGCAACCGCAATCTGATTCGGGTGGCAGTGGCGTGGGCGCCTGAGCAGGTATTGCCGTTGTGGGGCACTTATGACGGACCGGCCGGGGCCTGCGCTGGCATGGATGTTGCAGTCAGCGTGGCCCCGGCCGGGGAATAGGCAGGTGCTAGTGGACTACCGGGGTCTGCCCTGGTTGTCCATACGGGATGTATAGGTCTGTCTGGCCCAGAACGCTCATGACATTGGTCCCGCTGAGGTTGAGGATCCAGTAACCGTTCCTGTAGACTCCAATGCGGATTAAACCGCTGGAATCCCAACAGCCCGTTACAGGAACGTCGCCTGCCTGCCCGTAGGTGTAGCTCTTGTCGAGATTGTTGTAGAGACGATCCCCGTTGTAATCGATGAGCCATGTGCCGGCGCGGAAGACGCCGACTTTGGTGGTACCTGTGGCGTTCCAGTCGCCTACAACCGGAATATCGGTGGAGAGTCCGAAGGGGAAATTAGCGTCGGCGTAGCCGGTGGGTACGCCGGAGAGATGGCCGCTGAGATCGAGGATGAACGAGCCGGCGCGGTAGAGGCCGAGCTTGATGGTGCCGGTGCCGGTCCAGTCGCCGAGGACGGGAATGTCGCCGGCCTGTCCGAAAGATACGATTTTGTCGCCGGCATCGAGAACGCCGTTATTGTTGGTGTCGAGAATCCAGAGGCCGCTGCGGAAGACGCCGATTCGTTTGACGCCGGAGCCGGTCCAGTCGCCGGCAATCGGGATGTCGCCGGCCTGTCCGTAGGTATAGACGGTGCTATCGGGGACGGAGCCGTTGTAGCCGGCGGTATGCCAGGTGTCGATGGTTACGGTGGGGCCGGTTGCGACCTCCAGTGTCCAATCGGGCGCAAACTTGGTGACGAATGACGTGAGCGATTCGGTCATGCCGCTGCCAACAGCGCCCAGGACAGGGAAATCCGGGGAGCCGGTTTCGCCGCCAATGACGATGGAGGTCATGGGGTCGACGGCGATGGCGTTACCGGAATCGCTGCCGGAGCCGCCGAGGTAGCTGCTGTACTCGATCTGGCTGATGCCGCTGTTGAAGACGGCGACGAAGGCGTCCATGCTGCCGGCATTACCGCCGCCGGAAGCTGCCTGGGTGGGATGCACCACGGGAAAATCGGTAGCTATGGTAGAGCCGGTGACGTAGAGCCTGCCCAGCTGATCGCCGGCCATGGCATTGATGCCATCGTTCATGGTGCTGCCGACAAACGTAGAGGCCATCAGGGCGCCGGTGTTGCCGTTGATTTTGGTAATAAAGCCATCGGTCTGGCCTCCGCCAAAAGCGGTTTGAAAGCTGCCGGCGGTAACGGGGAAATTCGCGGAACTGGTGATACCGGCGGCGAAGATGTTCTTGCTGGGGCCGACGACCAAAGCGTTCACTTCCTCGGGTTCGCCGGAAAAGCCGGATGATCCGCCGAGATAGGTACTGAAGACAAGCGCGGTAGCGGTGGCGTTGAACTTGGCGACGAAACCATCCTGTCCGCCTCCGGAGTGCGCCTGGAGGGGCAGCAGGACAGGCAGGTTGGTGGAGTTGGTAGCGCCACCGATGACGATGGGTCCGCTGGGATCGATCTCGATGGCTGCGCCGTGATCGGTGCTGTTGCCGCCGAAATACGTGAGAAACGAGAGCGCGGCGCCATTGGCAGAGAGGCGCGCGACGAACGCATCCTGTCCGCCCGCCAGCGTGCGCTGAAACGCACCGGCGGTGACCGGCAGATTGGCAGACGTGGTATCGCCGACGATGACGGCTTCGCCTAGCGCGTCCACCGCGATGGCATTGGCGTAGTCGACGCCCGTGCCGCCGAGGTATGTACTGTAAACGATAGCGCTGCCGGCGGGATTCAGCTTGGTGACGAAAGCGTCGCGTGTGCCGCTAAGATGCGACTGCACGCCGCCCACGACCGGGAAGTTCGAGGAAGAAGACCAGCCTGTGACATAGGTATTGTTGGAGGCGTCGGTGGCCACGCCGAAGGCGCGATCGTCACCGGAGCCGCCGAGGTAAGTGCAGTAGACCAACTGGCCGTTTACGGGGCTGAAATTGGCCACGAAGGCATCGACGCCGCCGCTGTTGGCGGTGTGGACGCCCTTTGAGGTGGGCAGATCGACGGCCGTGGTCCAGCCCGCGACGATGACGTTATAGCTGGAGTTGACGGCTACGGCGGTGATGTTGTCCTGGCCGGTGCCACCGAAGAAACCGCTGAACTGGATGGTGGGATCGATGACGAGAGGGCGGGTATGGTCGTAATCCGCGCTGAAGGTAATGGAGCCGTCGGCATTACGGACGTAGGCGCCGGAGACGTTGGTGCGGCTGGAAGAAGTTTCCTGATAAAAGACGGGCTTCTGTTCGTGGAATTCGCCGGTGGCGCTGCGCACGAGGAGGCTGCCATCGCTCTGGATGGTGGTATCGCCGTCGAAACGAAGGCGAATTTCGGCGATATCGGCACCGGCGGAGAGATCGTATTCAACTTCGAGGCGCGATTTATCCTCGCGGAACATCATGGCTACGCCTGGCCACACGTCGGCGTAGCGCACGGCTTTGAACATGGGTATATCGGTGTGCCAAAGAGCGGAGTCGGCGCCGCGCAGGTAGTTGGCGTGGGCGCCGGAGGGATCGGCGAGAGTGACGACGGGCCGGGGCAAGGCGCTTTCGAAGCCGAGATGAATTGTGGAGGCACCCTGCTGGAGCACGACGCCATCGTCTTCAAACCAGGCTTTGAAGCGGGGGCCGGAGCCGACTGCGCGAACGCGGGGATCGGCCTGGCCGCGGTTCTCGACGAACGAAAAAGGTACTTGCGGCGACGATGGCGACGGGGTGGCCGCCGAGATAAGACCGGAGCTGGCGATGAGGCAGCAGCATGTTAAGAAAAACTTACAACGAGCCATTCGGTTTGGTTAGTCCTCAAGCTGGTTATCGGCTGGTTCGGGGATTCGTTTAATAGCGGTGAATTCTGGTGGGGTGGCTAGGCGCCGGGGGCGACAGCGCGGACAATCAGGTAGCAGATGGCGGCGACGAACGCGGCACAGGGAATAGTGAGTACCCAGGCCCAGACGATTTCACGCGCCTTGCCCCAGCGGACGGCTTTGCGGCGGTGAGTGGAACCGACGCCGGCGATGGCGCCCGCGATGGCGTGCGTGGTGGAGACCGGCAGGCCGAGGAAGGTGGGGAAGAGGATGGAGATGGCCGCGCCGGTTTCCGCGCAGAAACCGCCGCGCGGCTTGAGCCGTGTCAGGCCCGAACCCATGGTCTTGACGATTTTCCAGCCGCCGGTCATGGTCCCGAGGCTGATGGCGATACTGGCGCAGATGATGACCCACGTGTGGATGTGGCTATCCTTCTGGAGCCCGGCGGCGATCATGAGGGCGGTGATGATGCCCATAGTCTTCTGGCCATCGTTGGTGCCGTGCGCGCAACTGAACAACGCCGAAGATAAGAGCTGCATGCGGCGGAAGAACCGGTCGGATTTGGCTGGCGGGGTGTGGCGAAATGTCCAGTGCACCCCGAGCATCAGGGTCCAGGAAAGTGCCATGCCGATGAGCGGTGAGATCACGATGAAGGCGAGGGTGGTGAGCCATTTGCCGGAAACGAGCGCGACGAAGCCGGCTTTCGCTATGGCCGCGCCCGCGTAGCCGCCGATGAGGGCATGAGAGGAGCTGGAGGGCAGGCCGAGCACCCAGGTGATGAGATTCCAGACGATTGCGCCGAGCAGACCGGCCAGTACGAGTTCCGGCGTGACGATTCTGGGATCGACATACCCGCTGCTGATGCTCGATGCCACGCCCGTGCCGAGGAACATGGCGGCGATGAAGTTGAAGAAAGCCGCCCAGATGACGGCATGAAACGGACGCAGCACGCGCGTCGCGACGATGGTGGCGATGGAATTCGCGGAATCGTGAAAACCGTTGATGTAATCGAACAGCAGGGCGATGCCTACCGTTCCCGCGACTACGTAGGAAATCGTCATGATCGGATTAGCTGTTCTTGACCGAGACGGTCTGCAGGACATCGGCTACGTCTTCGCAGCGATCGATGGCGAGTTCGAGGAATTCGTAGATTTCTTTGTGCTTCATAACGGACATGGCGTCCATACCGGATTCGAAGAGGTTGGTGACGAGGCGGCGCACCAGATCGTCGGCCATATTTTCCAGCCGGTTGATTTCGATGCACTCTTCCTGAAGGGCTTTACCGGCGCGGAGTTTCTGAATGGCGACCTGGAGGCGCATGCAGGTGGCGTGGATGATCTCGGCGAATTCGATCATGCCGGGCGGCACGGGGTCGATGCGATAGGCGGCGATGCGGAAGGAACTGTCTTCGATGGAATCGATCACGTCGTCCATGGCGGTGGTGATGGCGTGGAGGTCTTCGGGGTCTATGGGAGTCACGAAGGTGGCGTGGAGGCGGGTGAGGATCTGGTGGGTGATTTCGTCGGCATCGTGTTCGAGTCGTTTGATGACGCCGGCGTTGAAGGCCATGGTGGCGGCTCCGCCCTGGACGCCCTCGTAGAGAGATTTGGCGGCGTCGAGGATCAGATTGGAATGCTGTTCGAGCAGTTTGAAGAACTTTTCGTCACGTGGGAACAAATTCATATCACTGAACAGGTTAACGAACCGGAAGTCGCGGCGCCAGCGGGCGGGCAAAAGCTGATACTATTCAAAAGGCGCAAATCCCCGTAGCCGCTCCCGTAGTCACCCGGCGCCGGGGCTTGCCGAGAAATTGCCGGCCACAAAAAAGGCCAGGCGGAGAACTGTAATGAACGCAAACAGCGGTATGAAAATGCTTGGCGGTTTATTCCTGCTGATGCTGGGAGTGGCTGCGTACACGCCCGATGCGCTGGCTCAGGGCAGGGGCGGCGCGCCGGGGAACGGCTTGCACATTTATATCTGGTCCGGCCTCAAGACCCACGGCCCGGGACAGCACGATTATCCCCAGTTTCTGGCCGACTGGAGCAAGGTTCTCACGGAACATGGCGCCGTGGTCGATGGCGGACTGCATTTTCCATCCGCCGCGGAGCTTGAGCATACCGAAGTGATAGTCCTCTACAAGGGTGATGTGACCATAGGCATCACGGACGCACAGAAGGCGACGATCGAAGACTACGTGAAACGCGGTGGCGGCCTGGTGAGTCTACACGATTCGCTGTGTGGTCCCGATCCTGCCTGGATAGCCAACACGATGTTCGGCGGCGGCAAGAAGCACGGCGAGACGAATTTCACGCTGGACGCGCCAATTCCGCTGACGGTTGTGGACAAAGAGAGTCCGCTTATGAAGGATTTTCCCGCCGAACTGACACTGCCCGACGATGAGTCGTTCTATCTGATGACCTGGGCAAAAGATCCGGTTCACGTTCTGGCTACCACCAAGACCGCCGATACACCCAGCGCTCGCGCGGGCACCGGCCACGTCGGCGAAGTTGTGCCGCAGATCTGGACGTATGAACATACGCTCACGGGCGGCCAGCCGGCTCGCGCTTTTGTGTATATGGAGGGGCATACTTACGCCAATTTCGACAATCCGGCGGTTAAGAATATGCTGCTGCGCGGCATCGCGTGGGCCGGTAAGAGGCCCGTGGATGAGCTGGTGAGTTACGTGGCGCCGGCGGGTGGTCGTGGCGGCAGAGGCGGATCGGGACGTGGCGGCGGACGCGGCGGCAGTGGCGGCGGCGGACGCGGACAGGGGCAGTAAACAACTTCACAATGGATACCGTTACTCTGGAACAGCCGGGGCGCTTCACGCAGGGTGGAACGCCGCTGCCGGAAGCGCCCGGGCCTGGAGAGGTGCTGGTTCGCGTCCTGATGGTGGGGATTTGCGGGACCGATCTGCATGCCTATGAAGGCACGCAGCCGTTCTTTACCTATCCGCGCGTGCTGGGGCACGAACTGGCGGTAGAGGTGATCGAGACAGGCGAAGGCGTCGAAGGGTTCCGGCCCGGGGACCGGTGCGCGGTCAATCCTTACATGACGTGCGGGGTGTGCGCGGCGTGCTCACGGGGACGTTCGAACTGCTGCGCGAAGATGCGGGTGATCGGAGTTCATTCCGATGGCGGGATGCGGGAACGGATTCTGCTGCCGGCGAAACAGATGTATAAGTGCGAGAAGCTGCCCGACGTGCTGATCCCGCTAGTAGAGACGCTGGGAGTGGGGATTCACGCGGTGGGGCGGTCCGGAGTTGTGGCGGGCGACCGGGCGATTGTGGTGGGCGCGGGGCCGATCGGACTGTCGGTGATCGAGTTTTTGCGGCTGGCGGGCGCGGAGATCGGTGTGGTGGAGAAGATGCCGGAGAGGCTGGAGTTTGCGGCGCGGCACCACGGACTGAAGCGCTACTATCCTTCGCAGGACGAGGCGCGGCAGGAACAGGCTTCGATGCTGGTGTTCGATTGCACGGGGGATCGCGGGTCGATGGAGCAATCCATACAGTTGCTGGAGCAGGGCGGAAAGCTGATTTTCGTGGGGCTCGTCAACGACCATGTATCGCTGTTCGATCCGGATCTGCACCGGCGGGAGGCGACGATTCTGGCGAGCCGCAACAGCACGCCGGCGGAGCATCGGCGCGTGCTCGGTCTGATGGAAACGGGTGAAGTGGATGTGACGGCGTGGCCGATGGAGTGCGCGCATCGCAGTGTGATGCAGGAGCGGTTTCCGGCGTGGCTGCACCGGGAGGCGGGGGTGGTTAAGGCTGTGGTGGACTGGCGGTAGGAAGCTTTCAGCTTTCAGCTATCAGCTATCAGCTATCAGCTATCAGCTTTCAGCTATCAGCTTTCAGAGGCAGGTTGCTCGTAGCCCGATCTTGCGGCGAAGGCAGTTGAGGCGTTTTTCGGGCGCGAGCGAGAGCCGGTAGCGGATTAGGGCGGTTAAGGCCCGGTCGGATTCGCGTTTCAGGGCGGCGCTTTTTTCAGACGCGCTTTCCCTGTTGTTTGATAATGGCTTCTTCATCGCGTGTCTTCTCGAGGATATCAATCACGGAAAGATCCTTTTCGCGACCTGCGGCGCGCTTGCTCAGGATGATGTCGTCAAGACTTGCGGCGAGCAATTTCTGGCCACCGATCTGGTAGGAACCCGCTCTGCCGCAGACACCTTCGTAGGACTTTACGCCGTCGATGTGGGCCATGAAATCGATCTGCAGTCCGTCGCGTTCGCGATGCATCCGGAAGAGCGCGGACACGGGGTAGTAAGGACGCAGGATCACCGCTTCCAGGGCGTCAGCAACCAGCTTCAGCTTTTGCATATTCCGGGGGGTCTTACGGAAGAACAGGTCGATGTCGATGGTGGAGACGGGGGCACCATGCAGAGCCGCCGCCATGTTTCCGATCAGGATGGCTTCGAGACTGTTTTCGTTGAGAGCCCTGGCCACGAGGGCGAGTTCCGGCTGCGCATCCATTCTTCGATCATAACGTTCGCCCGGTCGCCCCGGAGCGCACAAACATACCCACTTGATCTTCTCCTCTGGCATCTTATAAAATTATAGAGAGGTTAAGGAGATGATCTCCAGTCATAATATTACTCCGGTGCGTAGAGACGAAGGCCGGGATGAAGCCATCGGGGCAAACGACCCGGTTCTGGCAATGCTTGGAGTTGGAAGACAACTATGGGAGTTGGAGCAGGGAGACAGTTTTGTGGAGCGCCTCAGGTCTGAGGATCTGCCGTTGCCGCCGCTTGCACGGCGGTCTCCCAATCTGACGGAGAATCTGCCGGAGGCAGTCTGGCGGCGGGTGGCCATCCACCAGGGGGAGCAGTTTCATACGGTTCGAGGACTGCCGTTTACCTTTGAAATCGAAGGGGCCGGGATTTGGTTCTTCCGCGACGGGAAGCGAGTCAATCGTAAGCTGACGCGGAATCAATTTGAAGTTGCGCTGTCCCGCTGTCCACTGAAAAGCACCACCGAAATCAAAGACCTGATGGATTACCCGTACGTATTCGCCGTGCTCATGGACGGACGCATACGGGAACAGGCATGGTAATCGGATGGCCAGAGTTTTTTGGGATACTAATCTCTTCATCTATTTGTTCGAGAAGAACGCCGAGTGGTCACCCCGCGTAATCGAACTCCGTCGAGGAATGTTGGCTCGTGGCGATGAATTGCTGACGAGCTACCTCACAGTCGGTGAGGTGATTACCAAGCCCAAACAAATGAACAACGCCATGCTCGAAAAAAGTTACCTCAACTTTTTCTCGAGTGGTTCCGTAGAGCTGGTCGGCTTCGACCTGGCCGCAGCCCAGCGGTATGGAGAGATCCGCAGTCGCGAACGCGTCCGACCGGCCGACGCCATTCAACTGGCGTGCGCGGCCGCGGCGCAGACTGATCTGTTCGTGACCAACGACAACAGGCTTTCGGGGCTGGTCGTCTCCGGCGTCACGTTCGTCACCGGTATCGAGCGCGTGCCCTACTGAACTCGTGACCGCCAGCCGACTCCTGTTACCATAAATACAGGTCCCCTTGAAAGTCGGTTTTGTAAGTCTCGGTTGCCCCAAAAACCTTGTTGACAGCGAAGTCATGATGGGCCAGCTTGCCGCGCGCGGGCATGAGCTGACGCCCCATCCCGATCAGGCTGACGTGCTGGTGGTGAACACGTGCAGCTTTATCGATCCCGCGAAACAGGAATCGATCGATACGATTCTCGAAATGGCCGAGTACAAGCGCGTGGGCCGGGCGAAGAGACTGGTGGTGGCCGGTTGCCTGGTGGAACGCTATCGCGGCGATCTCAGAAAAGACATGCCGGAAGTGGATGCGATCATCGGCACAAATGAGGTCGATCGGATCGTACAGGTCTGCGAGGGCATTGAAGACGCGGCGCCGGCGGACAACGGTCTCTACCTCTATCACGATCTAACGCCGCGCGTGCTGGCTACGCCGCGGCACTACGCTTACATCAAAATTGCCGAAGGTTGCGACCATCCCTGCACTTTCTGTGTGATCCCGCAGTATCGCGGCAAGTTCCGCAGCCGGCGTTTTGAATCGGTGGTGTCGGAAGCTACCAGGATGTTTGCGCAGGGCGTCCGTGAGATCAATCTGATTGGCCAGGACACCACTTGTTACGGCGAGGATTTCGGGCTGAAGGACGGGCTGGCGGTTTTGCTGGCGCGACTGGCGCAGATTGAGACGCCACAGCAGAAGTGGGTGCGGTTTCTGTATGCGTATCCGAATAGAGTCACGCAGAAACTTCTCGATACGATTGCCGAGCATTCCGCGCTGGTGAAGTATATCGATATGCCGCTGCAACATGCCAGCGCCGGTGTATTGAAACGCATGAAGCGCGGGGCATCGGGCGATATTTTCCTCAAGCTGCTGGAGAAAGTACGGCGGACGATACCTGGAGTCGCGATCCGGACCAGTTTCATCGCGGGTTTTCCGGGCGAAACGGAAGCCGAATTCGCAGAGCTGTGCCAGTTTGTGGAAGCGGCGAAGTTCGACCGGCTGGGCGTGTTTTCCTACTCCGACGAAGACACGAGCGGCAGTTTTGCCCTGGATGGCAAGGTGGCGGCGCGCGACATTCACAATCGCAAGAGAAAGCTGATGTCGATTCAGCGGAAGATTTCGCGTGTGAGTAACCGGCTGATGAAGGGCCGCGAAGTTCCGGTGCTGGTAGAGGGATTATCGGCGGATACGGACCTGTTGTGGCAGGCGCGCATGTCGACGCAGGCGCCGGAGATCGATGGCCACGTTCTGATTAACGATGTGGAAGGCGACGAGCCGCAGCCAGGGCAGATGCGGCTGTTGCGGATTACGGAAACGCACGATTACGACCTGATCGGCACGCTGCTGCCGGCGACCGAGCGGCAGTTGGTGTCTACAACTGCGCGGCCGCAAGCACCGGTTTCCGCGCTCATCAGTATTAGCCCCAGTCAATTACCCGCACGATGAAATGCCCGATTTGCAACAGGCCGGTAAGGCTGGAAGATAAGGAATCGCCCTTCTGCAGCGAACGCTGCAGAGAGGTGGATCTGGGACTCTGGGCGACGGACCAATATGTGATCTCGACACCGGCGGAGGAAATGCCCGAGCAATCCGGCGGGGATGAAGACGGCGAATGAGGCTCCGTTTGTGAAACTCTGTTTATGAAAAGGGGCCCGGCGTTTTGGTTCGCGACATGGTTTGGGTGCGGGCTGGTCCCGAAGGCTCCAGGCACGGCGGGCGCGCTGGGCGCGCTGATAGTGGCATGGCCGCTGGCGTTCTGGCACCACTGGCCGCCGCCGTGGTTCGGCGCACTCGCGCTGGCGATACTGTGGCCGGCGATTCAATCGGCAACCGCGGTGGCGATCGGCACGGGGCGGAAGGATCCGCAAATCGTGGTGGTGGACGAGGTGGTGGGGCAGTGGATCACGCTGGCGGGGGCGACGCAGCTGAACTGGAAGTCGTTTCTGGCGGCGTTAATTTTGTTCCGCGCGTTCGATATCTGGAAGCCGCCGCCGATCCGCCGCATCGAACAATTGCCTGGCGGAACCGGCATTGTTCTGGATGATGCGCTGGCGGGTGTATACGGGGCGGTTATCCTGTATTTGCTGGGACGGGCGGGCGTCTATTAGAAAAATATGGCTACACGTAAAGCGGCAGGCGACAAGACAGCGAGCGACAAGCCCTTGATTTCGGGCGTTCAGCCGGTAGCGGCGATCGCAGGCGGCGAACTTTCGATACGAGGCAAAGGACTGGCGGCGGGGGACAGGCCGCGGGTCACGATTGGCGACGTTCTGGCGCCGGTGGTGATCGGATCCGACTCGCTGGTGATCGTGAAGGTGCCGGAGGGCGCTTCGGCGGGCGAACTGATTGTGGGCGGCGGCCTGGACGGCACGGGCAAGGTCAGCGATGCGTGGAGTTGCGACATTGGCATCTGCGTGGCTGAGAATCTGCATCCGGTGACCAATCCGGCGGTGGATGCGTTTGGCAATATCTACACCACGTTCAGCGGGTCGCGCGGCCAGAAGGTGCCGGTGTCGGTGTATCGCATCGACCTGAATTTCAATCTGCGGCCGTTCATCAACGACATGATGAATCCGACGGGGATTGCCGCGGGGCCGGATGGGTTGCTTTACATTTCGAGCCGTTTCGATGGCGTGGTGTATCAGGTGAGCCAGACGGGAAACATGTCCGTGTTCGTGGAAGGCATGGGCGTGGCGACGGGGATTTGTTTCGATCCGGCGGGGAACCTATATGTGGGGGATCGCAGCGGAACAGTGTTTAAGGTGAGTTCGACGCGGCAGATTTTCGTGTACGCGACGATTGAGCCTTCGATTTCTTCGTACCACCTGGCGTGGGGACCGGACCAGCATCTGTATGTGAGCGGGCCGACGACATCGAGCTTCGACAGCATTTACCGGATTGCCGATAACGGCGATGTGCAGGTGTTCTATCGGGGCCTTGGAAGGCCGCAGGGCATGGCGTTCGACATCGAGGGTAATCTTTACTCGGCGGCGTCGTACATGGGCCGTAAGGGCGTGGTGCGAATCACGCAGGCCGGCGCGGTGGAACATTTTCTCTCCGGGCCTGGGATTGTGGGGCTGGCGTTTTCGCCCTCGCGTTCCATGCTGGTGGCGACGACGAATGCGGTGCATCGGGTGGATGTGGGGATTCGCGGCTACCAGGTTTTCTGACTCCTATGAACGCGGAAATAGTGGCTGTCGGATCCGAAATGCTGACCGCTGGCCGCCTGGATACGAACTCACTTTTCATCACGGACCATCTCAACAGTCTGGGGATTGAAGTTACGGCAAAGCACGTGATCGGAGACGATTGCGGGCGGCTTGTGACGGCGATTCGGCGCGGGCTGGAAGATGCCGATATCGTGATTCTTTCCGGAGGGCTGGGGCCGACCGAAGACGATCTGACGCGCGATGCGGTGGCGCAGGCGATCGGGTGCTCCATGTCGGCGGATGCCGGAATTCTGGCTGCGATTGAGCAAAGATTTCGCACCATGAAGCGGGAAATGCCTGCGATCAACCGTCGCCAGGCGATGGTGCTCGATGGTGCGGAGATTCTTGCCAACGATCGCGGGACAGCGCCGGGGCAATGGCTGAATGCGCGTGGCAAGGTGATTGTGATGCTGCCTGGGCCGCCAGGGGAACTGAAATCGATGTTCACGCGGGAGTGCCTGCCGAGGCTGGAGAAGATAGCGCCGCCGACGGCAATCCACACGGCGGTGCTGCGCGTAACGGGTATTTCGGAATCGCAACTGGACCAGACGATCGCTCCGATTTACATGAACCGCGAGAATCTGGTGACCACGATTCTGGCGCATGATGGCGACCTGCAGGTACGATTGCGCGCGCAGTGCGCGAATATGGAGACCGCTGTCGCGTTGAGTGAAGAAGTGGCGGAACTGGCGGCTGCGGCGCTGGGCGATCACGTTTATTCGCGCGATGGGGAACCGCTGGAGGCCGTGATTGGTAAGCGGCTGCTTGCGGCGTCCGAGACGCTGGTGGTGGCGGAGAGTGCGACCGGCGGCGGCCTGGCGCAGCGGATTACGAGTGTGCCGGGGAGTTCCGCTTACTTTTTAGGTGGGTACGTGACGTACGCAAAACGGATGAAGACGGAGTTGCTGGGCGTGCCGGAAACGTTGCTGGCCGAATTCGGCGCGGTGAGTAAAGAGTGCGCGCGGGCGATGGCGGAAGACGCGCGGCTTGCGGCGAAAGCGGATTGGGCGATCTCGATCACGGGCAATGCCGGGCCGTCGACGGATGGCGATGAGGCGCCGGTGGGGACCATTTATATCGGAATCGCGGGGCCGGATGGGACCACGGTGACGCATCGGGTGTGGCCGGCGAACGATCGCGGACGTGTGCGCGCTTTTGCCGCGCAGGCTGCGCTCGATTTGTTAAATCGGCGGCTGCCAGCCGCCGCACGCTGACTCCAGGTATTCGGCCACGGTCAGCGCTATGTCTTCGCGCCACGGCGCGGCGGCGACTTGAACTCCGATCGGCAGGCCTTCGCGCGATGTGCCGCAGCGAACGACGGCAGCGGGCCATCCTGTCAGGTTATGCGTCATCGTGTAGCTGAAGCCGGGGAAGATGTCGGCGGCGATGGATGTTCCGTGAGGCACGGCGGGGCTGAAAGATACGGGCGACAGCAGGACGTCGAAGTCGTTGAGGAAGCCGTACATCGCGGCGCGAAATTCGTCGAGGGCGCTCCAGTGTTTTGCGAAGCCTCTGATGCCTGTGCGGTACGATGCCAATTTGCTCAGCCAGCCTTCGAGCAGAGGGTGCGTCTGATGGCTGCCAATGCTTTTTGCGAAGGCCCGGAGGCCGTCACCGCCATCGATGCCGAGTAATTCCATTTCGAGATCGTAACTGCGTTCTATTAGCGGCGGGCGGCGCTCTTCGACGGATTGCACTGCTTCTGTGAGAGCTGTTGCCGCGGCTTTGACCGTCGATTGCGTATCGGCGTCGGCTGCGAGAATGCCGTTGTCAGCGAAAAAGGCGACTCGCAACTTCGAGAGTGCGTGATCGACGCGGCCCTCGAATGGCATGGGGACTACGGTGTGGTCAACGCCATCGGTTCCGAGCAGGATCGGCATCATCGTCCAGAGATCTTCCACGCGGCGCGCCATGGGGCCGATTTGCCAGAGCATTTCGATCCAGCCTCCGGCGGGTGGCACGTGGCCTGTGCGGGCCAGTCTGCCGGATGTTGGCTTGATGGTGGCGATGCCGCAATAATGCGCGGGCAGGCGAACGCTGCCGGCGGCGTCGCTGCCGAGTCCGAAGGGAGATCCGCAGGCTGCGATGAGAGCTGCTTCGCCGCCGCTGGAGCCACCCGATGTTCGGTTGAGGTTGTACGGGTTGTTGGTGCGTCCGAAGATCAGGTTGTCGCTTTCGAAGGCGAAGAGCAGGTCGGGAAGGTTAGTGCGCGCGAGGGGGATGGCTCCCGCGGCGCGCAGGCGTGCGACTAGTGTGGCGTCGTTCGGGGACGGCGCGTTGTGGCCATAACCGAGCGTGCCAGCCGAACAGACTGTGCCTGCGACTTCGATAGAGTCTTTGATCGAGAAAGGCACGCCTGCCAGCGGACCGGTTTGTTTTTTATCGTCGACATTGCGTGCGGCCGCGAGAGCGGTATCGCGCAGAATTTCGACGGCCGCGTTTAGTTGTGGGTTGATCTCATCGATTCGTGCGAGTTCCGCGGTGATGAGTTCGGTTGAAGAAACTGCGCGTTCGCGAATCAGGCGCGCCTGTTGAGTGCCGGAAAGGGCAAGAATGTCATGCATCCGGTTAGTTTTCCGTCACGGTCATACGCTGATTGGCTTTCACGTTATCGAGTTTCTGGTGTTTGCCGCTCGGCCAGTCGATTTCAACTGAGTTGGCGGTCTGGTCGTTGCCGAGTCCGAAGGTCAGTGCGAGATCGCTGGAAGAGCAGTAACTGGAGCCGCTGTGAACGGTCTGCATTTGTCTGCCCTGTGCACTGGTGACGCGCACGACTGCGCCGATGCCGTCTTTATTGCTCTTCGTTCCGGTCAGTTTGAGCTGGAGCCAGTGGTTCCTGTTGCCGCCATCGTTGCGATAGAGATGCGCAGCGCCGTTGTTGGTGGAAACGATGATGTCGAGATCGCCATCGCCATCGAAATCGGCATAGGCTGCGCCGCGGGCGACCAGCGGTTCGGTGAAAATACCCGGCACTGGCTCGAATTTGCCGCCGCCTGTGTTGCGAAATAAGAGCGGTAACTGCGCGTACCGGATCTTCGGCTGTACGCGGCCGATTTCCTCTTCGAGGTGCCCATTGGCTGCGAAGATATCGGGCAGGCCATCGAGATCGTAATCGAAAAAGAAGAGACCGAAGGTGAGATTGAGCAGGCTGGCGCGGCCTACGGGCGAGCGTGGGGCTTCATCGACGAACAAGCCGTTGCCTTCGTTGTGATAGAGACCGAGCATCTGGTTGGAAAAATTGCCGACGATGAGATGCTGCTTGCCGGAGCGATCGTAGTCGGAAGCGTCGGTACCCATGGCGCCGCGCGCTACGCCGTCTTCGCCGAACGCGACGCCGGCGGCAAGGCCTTCTTCTTTGAAGGTTCCGTTGCCGAGATTACGATACAGCTTGTTGGGCTGCGTGTCGTTGGCGACGAAAAGATCGGGCCAGCCATCGCCGTTGTAATCGAGCACGGTGACGCCGAGCGATTTGCTGGTGGGCTCGCCGAGGCCCGCTTTATTGGTGACGTCTTCGAATTTGCCGTTGCCCAGATTGTGGTAAAGCTTTGCCGATGTGCCCTTGTAGGATTCCGGCGTGCAGTAGGATTTCGTGGAACCATCGAGCGAACACCACAGGTCATTCTGCTGCGTCCACTGTACGTAGTTGCCGACGAAGAGATCGAGTTTGCCGTCTTTGTCGTAATCCACCCAGGCGGCGCTTGAGGAGAACTGCGCGTTGGCGATACCGCTTTCGTGAGTGACGTCGCGGAAGTGTCCGTTGCCTTCGTTGTGGAAGAGATGATCGCCGCCGACGGCAGTGATGTAGACGTCGTCTCGGCCATCGTTATCGTAATCGCCTACGGCTACGCCCATGCCGTGGATTTCGATATCAAGACCGCTGCCGCGCGTGATATCGGTAAATGTTCCGTTGCCGTTGTTGCGATAGAGAGCGGCGGTAGTGTGGCGGCCGTGCGGAATCCAGTCGCTGCCGTTGATGAGGAGGATGTCGGGGCGGCCATCGCCATCGGCATCGAAGAATGCGACACCGGAACCCATAGTTTCCGGCAGCCACTTCTTGCCTGTGCGGCCGGCGTTGTGCGTGAAGTGAATACCCGCGGCGGCGGTGACGTCCGCGAACTTCACCGGCGCGGCGGGCGCGTCAGCGGCTTGGGACGCGAGTTGCGTGACCGCCGCCGACGACACTGCGAGCAGCGTAATCAGTAACGTGGTCGTGAATCTGTTGTCTCTCATTGTTGTCTTCCGGGTTGGTGAGCCTGGGCATTTCCGTCAGGGATTGCGCCGATTCATCGGCTTTGAAGCGCAGGAATAATTGTTCCTCGCGCTTTGCGAGATCCGCTTCGCCCATTCCACGATACGCCAGCATTAAAGTATAGTGCGCCTGGAGGTCTTCGGGATCTACCTCGAAAACCGACTTCAGCACGGTCGCGGCGTCGGAATATTTACGCTGGAGGAATAAGATTCGGCCGAGTTGGTTCAGGACTACTCGGTCGCGCGGGTATTGCGCGATGGTGGCGCGCAGGCTCTTTACCGCGCCATCGTAATCTCCGGCGGCTTTTTGCGCCATGGCGAGGAAAAATTCCGCGCGTGCGAGACCGGGCTGGAGTTGCAGGGCTTTTTCTACATAGGGCCGGGCGGCGTCCGTTTCGCCTTCCTGGACCAGGGCGCGGCCGATGTTCAGCCAGCCGTCGGGGTAGGCTGGATCGGCCTCGGTGACGCGATGGAAGGCGTACTCAGCGCCGCGAATATCGCCCTGCAGGAGCATGCCGATGCCCCAATCGTTCCAACGCTCGCGATCGGCTTTTTTTACCGTTGGAGTCCAGTTGGTATCGCCGAGAGCAACCTGCACGCTCGTCTTTGCTACGGTGACGATCGGAATGTTGGGGACGGGCTTTGAATCGAAAGAATATTCGCGGCTATCGAAGTCGATGCCGGCTTTGCCCGATTTCGCTACACCGGCGAACGCGAACTTCGTCAGGTAATTGGAGAATTTGCGGTAGTTCAGCTTCGCCTCGATGGTGATGGGGCCGACCGCATCTTTAGGGATGGCCATGCGGTAGTGCACGGTGTCGTCGGCGCCGGGGCCGATCAGATGCACATAGAGGACACTGCGGGTTTGCCATGCGTTGCGCTTGTTGATGGGGTTGCCCGCGCCATCGATTTGATACGACTTGTAGAAGTGCGCGCCTTTATCGACCGGGCCGGAGCCGGGAACGCCGCCGTCGTCATCCACCGAGCCACTCCATGCGAAGATCTTGCCGTTGGCGTCGCGCGCTTTGAATTCGAGCCAGACGTCGTACGCATCCACAGTGCCCGCGGGGAAGAAATGGCCGATCTTTCTGGTGCGCACCACCGCATCCACGCGCACGGTTGTGCCGGGTTTTAGCGCGACGCCGGGAGCATTCAGCGGCGCGGCGACTTTATCGATATTGCGGATGGTGACGGGGCCGCTCTGATCGGACTCTTCGCCAACGCCGAACGTGGAAGCGAGCGTTGGCGCGGAGTCGCTGGCCCGTCGGCGCATCTGGACCTCGTTCTTCGATTCTTCAATCGGCGTAGCGGCAAACAGGTCGACAGTGATGAAACCGGATTGCAGGAATTTCTCGGTTTCGTTCAGCTGCTTTTCATCGCCGTTGACGTAGGGGATCGCGGTGTTGGCGGCGGCGAAGCGGTGCGAGTGGATCATGCCATCCACATTGCCGGGATCGCTCGATTTCACCATGGGCATGTGGCAATCGCGGCAGGACTGGGACTTCGGCGGATAGTAGAAAGATCGCGCGCCCTGGCCGGAGACGCCGCTCGCCTGCCAGCTATCGTATTCGTTGAAACCGCGCAGCCAGCGGTAATGATTCACGGGCTGATCGAGATGAACCTTGTGGCAGGCCGAGCAGAATTCGGGCGAATCCTGACGCATGAAAGTCTTGATAAAAGTTTCGCGGTGCGGCGCAGGGTTCAGGTAGGTGAGGTAATCGCCGACGGTGCGCATAACCGGGTTGGTGCTCGATGCGAGGCGATGCAGCGGCGGATACATCATGGTGATGCCGGCCTGGCCCATGGTGCCTTCCACGTGAACGATGGAATGGCAGGAAACGCAGCCCAGCCCGTTCTGCGCTTCGGGTGTATCGAGCTGATCTTTGATCGGCTTATCGAAGCGGCCGTTGAAGAAGACAGCGTGATCGTGGCATCCGGCGCACCATTTGCTCCCCTGCGTGCCGCTCAGTTCCTGCATGTGGAGAATGGCGGCCTTGTACACCGGGTTGTTGAACGAGGCCACGTGGTGCATGGAACTGTTCCACTGCTGGTAGATGTCTTTGTGGCAATCGCCGCAGAGCTTTGAATCCATGAAGAAGTCGGATGGGATCAGGCCGCCGGTATTGGTTTTTGCGGATGACGGCCAGAAGGGCGATTTCGGTCCGGCGCCTTCTTCGGCCATCGAAACGGGTACAACCTGCGGGTTGCGGATGCGGTCCGGCGGCTGGTAGAAGCGCAGGCCGGCAGCGACGAAGGCGAGCGCCAGGATGGCAGCGCGGGCGCGCGGCAGCAGGATCATCAGCCCCAGGACTGCGAAGCCGATGTGGATTCCGAGCGCGGTGAAATGGTCATGTGTGGCGCCGCGGACGACCAGATAAGCACCTGCCAGCGCGGCAATCAGCAGAGGAATCACGCGACCATCGCGCCGCCACTTCCAGATCAGCCAGGCTGTGGCAGCAGTTCCGAGAACCAGATGCAGCAGGACATTGCCGACGTAAAAGAGGGTGGGCGAAGGCAGCGCCGCAACATACGCGGCGTTCAGCAACGCTATGAATATAAGGATGACCAGAGTACCACTACGATAGCTAACCCGCCAGCGCCGGCCAATAGTGGAAAAATACTATTGAGATGATGTTCACAGACGGTTAAGCTGCGTGATTCGAATGGTTTCCCGGTCCCCCACATATCGCCTGCTCGCCGGTCTTCTGGTCACGCTGCTTGCGGTGGGCGTTTATTCGGGGTACACGATCGTCCAGTTGCGCAGCCTGCGAAGTCTGCAGACGGACACGATCGACCGCAATCGGCTGGATTCGCTGCTGCTGTTGCGTATACAGAACAGCCTGAATTCGCTGGCGCTCGACATGAGGGACATGCTCGATACGGACGTTGCGGACACGGCGCGGTATCCACTGACCGCGTGGCAGCCTCAGTTCCGCCGCATCCGCGCCGATCTGGAAGATGCGCTGGCGCGGGAGGAGCGGGTTGCCGCAGCGCAGAGCGACCCGGGGCAGCGGCGCTATCTGGCCGATTCGTTCCGGCAGTTCTGGGCCTCGCTCGACCGGGTTTTCGATATCGCGGCCAGCGGCCATGCGGATGAGGCGCGCGTGCAGATTCGTAATTCGCTGCAGGCCCGGCAGGCGGCGCTGAGTACGGATGTGGCGCGACTGCTGGTGGCAAACAATCAGAGTGAACAGGCGGCGGCGCTGCGCACGCAGGAATTATATTCCGGAGCCGAGCGTAACGTCTACGTTTTTCTCGCCGCGATGCTGGTGGTTGTTGTGGTGACCGGCTTGTACCTGGTGCAGTATGTGCGGCGGTTGTTCGGACAACTGGCCGAACTCTCCGAGCAGCGCAGGGAACTGGCGCAGCAACTGATCACCTCGCAGGAGAGTACGTTTCGTTCG
>Ga0302140_10003068_pt1 | contig 21571 bp, 19 predicted proteins | sample I_Bog_E1_1_FD_202095 | JGI IMG/M metagenome (GOLD analysis project Ga0302140, IMG submission 202095) | Peat permafrost microbial communities from Stordalen Mire near Abisko, Sweden - I_Bog_E1_1 | ecosystem: Environmental > Terrestrial > Soil > Wetlands > Peat | place: Sweden: Abisko, Stordalen... | reverse complement strand
TGAAGTTGGCACGTTCTTGGAATTCCCGACCCAAGAACCCGGATCTTCTAGGAAAGTCCCCCGATCTGAGCCTTCGCTCGAGCAGAGCGGCCAACTTATATGAGTCCTGAGCAGGCCCGATTGAGCGGACTGGATATTGATACGCGCACGGATATTTACGGCTTGGGAGTGCTGCTCGATGAGGCGCCCATTTGGCAGGAGGTCTATTTTTTCAGCGATATCGATGAGGCCACGCGCGAAAATACCGGTTTGAGCACCCAGCTGGGTGAATTATATTTGGATTTTCAGGATGTGTCGCAAGTCTGGGGCAAAGATGGCCAGCTTAATTTACGTGCGGGACGAATGTTTGTCCCGTTTGGGGAAGAATACCTAGACCGTTACGCGATGGAGAACCCACTGATCTCACACTCCCTTTCCGACCTTTGGGGGATTGATCCGGGCGTGGAACTATATGGCACCGTCGGGGATTTCAATTACGTGGTGGCGGTGCAAATGGCGTGGAGGATTTTGACAGCGATAAATCCGTGGCGGCCCGCATTTGTTTTGATCCCAATAAACATTTCCATTTCAGCATAAGCGGAATGCGGACAGGCGATTTGGACGCACGGCAGGATATGTTTTCCGCCCTCTGGTTTGGCAACGGTTTCTTTCGTTCCATTGGCTCTCCGGGGACGACCAAATTTCACGCCAACCTCTTGGAAGGCGACGTTACCGCCCGCTGGAAAACCGGTCACCTAAGCGGCGCGGGTGGCTACGCGCGTTATGATGACAATGACCCCGCGGCTGACAATTTCCGTAATATTTTTTATTATTCTTTCGAGCTGGAACAGGATCTGCCACATAAATTCTATGCGGCAACCCGTTTCAGCCAGATCTTTGCGCGAAACGGCTACCCGATCACGGGTTTAGGTAATTTTGACGATTATTTTTTTAGTTATCAAACGACCGAATTATGGAGATTGAGTTTGGGTGTGGGATACCGTTTTAGCGAACGTTTAGCAGTTAAGGCCGAGTATTCCCTCGAACGCGGTGCGGCGCAGGGCGGAGATGCGCGCAATCGTGAGGATTTTTTCGGGACCGAAGCCGCCTTCAAATTCTAATGGACCAATGAGATTATTTCTTATCAGCTTCTGGCTGGCACTCGGGATTCAACTCAACTTTGGTGGTGACATTACCGGGACTGTTCACGCCGAGCCGAAGGCGGGAACAGAAAATAGCGCGGCGACCGACGGTCCCTATGCGAGTCGCAAATACAAATTTGCCCAGCGCGTGGACTATGCCGCCATGCGTAATTTTATCGTTTATATTGACGGACTGGCCGTGACGAACTCTGCTCCGGGCACCAACACGATGGAGGTCACGACCATGAAAGTGGCGCAGCATGGCGCCGTTTTTTCGCCGCATGTTTTGCCGGTCATGGCCGGCACGAAAGTCGAATGGCCCAACAATGACGATATTTATCACAATGTCTTTTCTGATTCAGACGCCAAACGTTTCGACGTTGATCTATACAAAGGCAACCCCCCGGACAAATTTGTCGTGTTCGACCAGCCTGGGCGGGTGGACGTCTTCTGCTCCATTCACGCAGATATGCATTGCGTGGTGCTGGTCATGTCGAATCCGTATTTCGCCACGACGGATGCCGCTGGGCACTACACGATCACCAATGTCCCGGCGGGCACCTATAAGCTGACGGCATGGCACGAACGGATTCCAACCGACATCCAAGAAGTCATCGTGCCGACGAATGGCGTGGTTAATGCCAATTTCACCCTCACAATCAAGAACCTGCCGAAATATTGATTCGCCATGCCACGCACGAGTTTCATTTCTGATTTGAGCTTTCGCACCAAGATGCTGGCAACGGTGACGACGGTTGTTGTGCTGATGCTCGGCGTTTCGCTCTCGGTTATCAGTGAACGCTTCAAGTTACAGATTCATGACAACGCAGCGGAATTGCTGCGAACTGCGGAAGGCGTGCTGAAGATCCGGCAGCGGAGCAGTTCGGAGGAACTTCAAGTCGGCCCAACGCTGCCAGAAGATCGTGCAATCATTGTTGGGTTTTGCTCGCCATCAAGCTCCGGAGCGGAAACCGGTGGCGGTGAATAAACTCCTGGAAGATGTGCTGGAAATGGTCGCTTATCCGTTGCGCACCAGCAATGTCAAGGTGGTGACCCAATTCGCGGCCAGACTGCCGCTCGTGCTTGGTGACGGTCATCAGATTCAGCAGGTGGTCTTGAATTTGATCAACAATGCCCGACAATCCATTGAATCAAATCAACCGTCCGGTTGTATCACTCTCACTACGCGAGGGGATGGAAAATCAGTGGCCATTGCCATCCAGGACGACGGTCCTGGGATTTCAGCGGTAAACCTCCCGCGAATTTTTAATCCATTTTTCACCACGAAAGAAGTCGGCAAAGGTACTGGGCTCGGCTTAAGTCTCTGTTATGGCATCATCAAGGAACATGCCGGTGATATCACCGCCACCAGCGGCCCGGGCGAAGGCGCTACGTTTACCATCGAATTGCCCGCAATCAAGGAAATGGGCGAGCAACTGGAAGAGCCGGATGCGGAAAGCGAGGCCAACCATATTGATCTCCAGGAAGGCGCCGGGAAGAAAGTGTTGGTGGTGGACGACGAGGAATTCATTCTCCAGATGGTCCAGGAGGAACTGCGCCGCCTCCATTACGAGACCACCACCGCCAGCACTGGGGAGTCCGCTTTACGCCAGTTGCGAGCGGCACATTTTGACGTTGTCCTTTGCGATCTAAAAATGCCTGGGCTCAACGGCCGCCAAATCTATGAGCGGTTGCACGCAGAAAGTCCGGAGATTTGCCAGAGTATGGTCTTTGTCACGGGCGATGTCATTAACGAGTCTTTGCGGCAGTTTCTCTCAAGGGAAAACCGGCCGTGTCTGGCAAAGCCATTCCGGCTCGCGGAACTCCGACAGATCATTAGAACCGCTGCCAATCCGCAGGCGCCCCTCACAAGATAACTGGTTACCCTACTCCGATTTCTAAACGTAAATCTTGCTGACAAGCCTGGCAGGTACCACCGCCAAAATGGACCCTCAAGAAGAAGTATGCCGCAAGAAGGTTGCCAGTGAACTTTTCGCCCGGAACGCGCCTCGCCCCGATGCGCCCGTGATAAAGTTGCGCGACGGGCGAAACCATGGGTTTATTTTCCCGTCACCAGTTTCTGCCGTGCCGATTCCGCGTCAAGATAATCGGCCAATTCCTTTCGCTGGGCCACCGTCAGGCGCGCATCAACATGGATAGCTGTGTATTTCTTCGGCGGCATTTCATTGTCGCCAATTTCTTCTTCCATGGTGTCGAGCCATTTGACCGCGCGTTCGGGCTGTCCGACCGGCCAGTTGGATAAGTTCAAATGTTTGCGGCCTTCGGCTACATCACTGGAGATCAGCCATGACATGGGGGCAACTTTGCTGTACCACGGCCAGCGCGTCGCGTGGGAATGGCAATCGTAACAGGCCGCATGCAGCAAAGCTGCGACTTCAGACGGCGGCGAATTGGCAGCCACGAAATCCTGAATAACTGGGGGATTGGTGCGGGGAGGGTTGGTTAGCTGCAATAACGCAAATACGGCGATGCAGCCGACGGCGATCCGCTTCAGTATTTTTTTCATTTGATTGCGGGACTGGTTCAAAAATTCGGAGAATGGGCAAAGTCACTGCCATTTGTAAATAAATGTTGCAAAGATGCCGTGTGCGGTGAAGTTGTTCGCATTTCCGCTGGTGGGCTCGGAGTATTCTGAGAACTCGTATTGCAACGCGGCAGTCCAACGCTTGGTGATCGTCCGGGTCAAGCCGGCGATCACGTCGTTGCGTGTGAAATCAATCCCCAACGGCACCCCGGCAACGGCATTATCCTGGCCATAGTTGGCACGTGAAAATGCATAGCTAGCCTGCATCGTCGTTTTGGGATTGATGGCATAACTGGCGGTGGTGGTGAGCGTGTAAACGTCACCGTCGTACGGCACGACGGATGCGATATTGCCAGCGGTGACGACCCGGGACTGACTATAGGTGAACGCGCTCGACAAATACAGCTGCCGGATGGGCGTGACCGTGAAGGCGAGTCCATAGGTACGCGTCCGGGAGGTTCCGTCCATGATGGCGCCGCCAGGCGAAAGCACCTGGGTGGAAAACGGTCTAAATGCAGGATCCGTGTTTGAGTCGTAATCGGTGTTGGCCAGCTGATAGGTCCACGTTGTCTTTAACCATTTCGCGGGGTGCAAATCGAGTTTGGTCTCGAATTGGTCGGTATGGATTCTGCGATTCAGAATGAAGCCCGGGTAACCGTTGCCAAGGCTGGGGTCGGCATCGACAACGTCAATGGGAAAGTTGTAGTCGGTGTCACTGGCTTCATGGCGGTATTGGACATTCAATGAAGTGGAGCGCCATGGGGAAGTGTTGAAGCCCCCTTGGACGTTGTAACGATAGTTTGAGGCCTCAGTCCGGGTTTCGGTGACCAGAGTCGGGTCAGCCGAGTCTTGTTGCTGGAATTGGGAAACGGTTTCCTGGTCAAAGCGTCCATCCGCATACAGAACGGTGAAAGGCAGTTCGGTGAATCGCACGCTTACGTTTTGGCTGGACTTGAAAAGCTGGGAGTCGGAGCCGGCGGGTGTGTTGCCGCCCGGCGAATCGACTCCCAAATCCAGGTCAGGAATGCTGTGGCCGAACCCATGCTCAGCGGTCCATTCATTTTGGCTGCCGAGGGAAAGCGTCAGATAGGACAGAGGCGTAAAGAGACTGGCCACGCTAAAGACTTCCGATTGTTCGCCGAGAGTTATCCGCTGGCTATTCAAAAGGCCGGCGGGAATGGTAGTGGAAGCGGTGGTTTGATTAAAAAAGTCGCTGGCTTCCAGTTTTGAAAAATAGAAACCGCCCGATAAGAACCACCATTCACGGATCTGCTTTTCCAAAGTCAGCGTATCCGTTCCTTGCGTGGAGTGATAATTGTCGGGGGTAGTGATGAATGTGTCCGGGAGGGGGCCGGCGCCGTTTATCTGCGACTCCATATCCGTATTGTTCTCGAGGTATATCTCAAGGCGTGCCCGGTTGGCAACGTACCAGTCGTCGAATTCGTCCGTTACATCAAGCTTAACGATGTGGGTCCTTTCGTTCACCGCCTGGCTGGCGGGATAGATATTTTTCCCGTTGGCAATCCCCCAGCCCAGCATGGACTTGCTGCCGTTTTTGAATTGATATTCATAACCGAGCACTATTTGGGGCCGATGCGGAAGGGTGAGCCCGAAGTCGACCCAGGCACGTCCATTATCGAGATAGAGATCCCGGCCCAAGCCGAATTGTGCCGGCGTGTTGAGGAAATCGGATCCGCCGATATCGCCGTAATATTTTCGCCATTGTTCAAAACCGGCGTGAACGAATCCAAAATCAGTTTTATCGACCGCAAGATTGACCGCGATATCGTGGTTGGGGACAATGGCCTGTCCGGAGACGGAGACTTTTACGTCGGGGCTGGTTTGTTGGGTAAACGAAAATTGTTGGGCGCCGCCGGAAAATCCGGGGGTGGAGCCCTCCAGTTCCCGGAATTTCGATTGGTTGCCGCTGACATCCATCCCGCGAAGGGTCGGGGCGAAAGTAAAGGTTAGCTCGGGCGGAGAATTGGTCGTGCTCCAGTTTGCCCCCTGATCGATCCACGCCCGGAGGACGGCGATCTGTTGGGGCGTCAATGGCTGCCCTTTGTCCACGGGAGGCATTTCCATATCCTGCACTTCGCGGGCGACATAATGGATCAGAAAGCTGTTGGTGCTATCGCCGGGCACAATGTCATTGGTATTTTCATTTCCGCCCTTGAGAGCTCCTTCCCGCGTATCGAGGTGAAAACGACTTCGTGGTTTTTCCGGGCCGTGGCAGCGGAGGCAGGAGGTTTGAAGAATCGGCATTACCTCAAGATCAAAATCGATCTTATGCGGGTCGAAGGTTGCGGGACCGCCGGGCTGGACATCCGCGGCAGACAAGGCCGGGCAAACCGCGAAAAACAAAAGCGGTCGGATGGCGAAGCTCCTTGAGGTAAAGAATCTCATTCAAATGTTCGAGTTAATTTCAAAACCTTAGGCGCGGATCCACATTTGAGCCGTGAATGGCGGTGTGGCAGCCGGAAGTCCAGCAGGTACCAATCTGCAGCTTCGTCGTATGGTTCACGTTGCCGATATAGATTTGCTGGCTCGTTGTCTGGACCTGAGCGTGGCAACGCAGGCAGAGATTCGGATCGCTCTCGACCAGCATTTTCTGGTTGATGGAGCCGTGCGGAGCATGGCAAGCGATGCAGCCTTCGCGCATGGCCGGATGCTCAAAGACGTACGGCCGCGTCTGATCGCGATGGCACTGGGCGCAACTTTCATTTTGTCTCGCCATGGCCAAGCCTCCTGCAGGCCGAAAGATATCGCCGCCATGGGGATCATGGCATTGGACGCAACTCATGTGGCCTTCAATTACCGGATGATGTTGCGGGAGATTGAACTCAGCGTTGACGTCGAGATGGCACTGAAAACAGGAAGAAGGGTCCTTACGCGGATTGATGATGAAATTGGCGCTGCCGGTCTCGACGTGACGGCTGCCGGGTCCATGGCAGGATTCGCACCCGGACTGGCCGGCCAGGGCCGCCGTTCCAGAATGAATTCGGGCATGCGGACTGGCGGGAAATATGCGGACGATTTCCTTGTGACAATCAGCACAAGCCTGGTTCCCCACGAAATGCGCGCCCGGAATCTCCAACGGCGTGCCGACTTCAGGGGTGGTGGAACAGGAATTTAAAAGGAACACCAGGGTGCCGGCCCCGAAAACCGCGCTGCTGCTCATCGCCAGTGTCCGCATAATTTTCATGTTCTTTGATTTTCTGACAAATGCTGCCTGTGATCGCTACCGGGCCGGTACTGTTCACCGAAGTCCACCTCCGGAACCGATCCATCCGCACCAACAATCGTTGGAAATGGCCAGGGCGAGGACCCACACTCGGACAGTCCAGAGCCGGGTGCTTTCTGCCCCAAAACGTCGCTGCCATCCGTAAGTGTGAGGTCGGAAGATGGAGTTTGTTCCAGAAAACGTTTGGAAACGAATGTGCCGACTTCCCTTAAGAACGTCCGAATGAAATTCAAGATTAGGCCTCGCGTTAGTTTGGAGCCGGCTCAACAGACTCGCCTGAATCTGCGAGTCATTTTGCTTTTCTTACGGAAAAACAGAATTGCCTAAATTTTCAGGAACCATTTGGCGCTTTAGGTCTCTCAACTGTATTGCACAATAAGCGTAATGGTTCCCTGGCTCTGCCATGGATGATTTGGTTCGTCCTGTTTGGCTCGGCAATGATGGCTGCGCCATCGAGCCATGGAGCGATAGTATGGGATGGGCTTTTGGCCGCCTAGAGCCAGCCATCGCCCGATCCGACGCAATCTTCCAATCAAGACCGGATAACACCGGATGTTTGGTTAACGCGCTCCGCTTCCAAGGGTCTTTTTAATGCGTTTTCCGAAACGAATGCCTCCACTTTGAGCCCGACGAACACGGAATGGGCCTTTGGAACGCTAATCAACAGCGCCTCGCTTCACTATACCAACTGGCTGGCTTGGCTGAATGGCCAGTCGCCCACCACGCTCGTCGGCAAGCCGGCCGTTTTGCACCTGATCTCCGACAACATTTATGTCTGCCTGAATTTCACCTTGTGGGTGGCGCAGGGCACTGGAGGATTCGCTTACCAAAGGCCCACTCCACCATTGCCGCATCTTTCCGTCGTGAATATGAGCAACAGCCAGTTCTCCTTCAGCTATACGGTTGGTTCCAGTGCTGCTTATCTGATCGTGAGCTCGAGTAATCTGAGGGATTGGAAATCCTTGGTAACCAACGATATTTCCAGTGGTCAGGAACTGTTTACAAACTCAATTGATCACGCCGATGCCCTTTTTTTTGAGTGGGCCGGTTGCCCAATCCGCAATAAGACCAAAACACCCTTTCCTACGGAGCCTGTCCGTTGGAGGCGGGAAATCATCCGCCTTCCTTTGTGGGCACCACCTTTGTCGTGCATTTGATCAACGAGGATGTTCACCTCTCTTAAAAACTGACGGGATGGGGAGGGGCCCGGGGGCATTGGGGATAAAAGCTTTTCTTACACTCGTTCCACACCTTCCGCTGCGCTTCCGCCACCAACCATTACCATTACGAATCCGGTTAGCAGATCTGTTTTTGCGGCGCCCGCAACTCTAAAATTGGTTGTCGATGCCTCGGTAAGCGGGAGGACCGTCACCAAAGTGGATTTCTTCGCCAACGGCATCTTGCAAGGTTCGGTTGCAACCGCTCCCTTCATTCTGATCTCGGCTCCGTTGCCGGCGAATTCATATGCACTCACGGCAGTGGCGACCGCATCAGAAATCTCCACGACTTCTGCAGTAGTGAATCTCTCAGTGATCAACCCAGCGATCTTAAACATCTCTGATCCCATGCTCAGCGGTGGGGTGAGCTCGTGCAGCTTCACTGCGGACTCCGGCGTTTTACATGTGGTTCAGAGTTCATCCAATCTCGTGAATTGGGTTTCGTTGAGTACGAATGTCGCCACCGGCAGCTCGGCCCACTTTACCAACGTTTTGACTGCATCCGGCCTCAATGTATTTCGCGTTGGCCGATTGCCAAATCCCTAATATTAGCGACGATCGCGAGGTCTGCCCGCGAGACTCCGGAGCGCCGCAATTCCGGAAATCAAGTCCACCATTGCTTTTGACGGTCATGCTCGAAAAGGACACGCGGGTATGGAAAAGGGATGCGCACGGAGTTAGATTTCTAGAATCGCCGGTGAGGATGCTGTTCAGGTAAAATCGGGCGATAAACGCCCAATACCGATCACGGAGCATAATTTTGAAATGATTGCCTGGCAACGTGCCTAGCTGGGCATGCCTGCCCACCTCCGCGGCGAACGGATCTTTTCAACCAACCAGATCCACCGATAAGAAGAACATTGGTAAGAATGATCATGTCGGTTTTCACTCGCGGTCGGCAGGTTTTAGCCGGTTAGGATCGTGGTTTTGTTGGTACCTTTATTTTCTTGGTCAGGAAGTGTTGATAGACCAATAAGACCAGCGGTTTACCATTTCACAGGAACAAATGGCGCTCGGCAACGTCCTAATACTGATGATCCCGTAGGACATCCGAAGAATAATTGTTAATCGCGCCGGCCGTGACCAGCATTCACCTCGACACAGAGCAACTCCTGGTGGCCCTGACACAATAGCTTTATTTGTCCTTTCGCCACGTGATCGTGAAGACACGCTCGCCATTTATCAAAAGCAAATGGTTGGGCTGGCTCTGCGTGGTTATTCCATGGATTTAACGACGAATAATATGGAACAAATCCTTGCCTATCTTGCGAGCAATCGTGCGCCAGCGGACTTTGTTTTATCGTCCGCGCTCCGTCAAATTCCCGTGACGGGTCGCGCGGTCGAAAATTGGCAAGCTGCCAGAGTATCGATGATTTGCTTCCAGCGGCCCGAAACCATCACGGGTGGCGGACCAAATGGCCTCTGGCTATTCGTGGTGGATAGCGCCGATCTGAGGAGCGCAGGCACAGTCGTCGGGCCTATCATTGCCAAAATCAACCGTTTGAACACGGCCACCTGGGTGCAGGGCGGGAAACTCTATCTGCTCGGTATGGAAGGCGACGAGCCGAATATAAAAGAATACTTCTGATGATCCTCCCTCTCTCCCTCATAGTGATTGTTGGTGCTCGATACCCATGTGTTGCGAAACCCATTCAAAATCAATCAGCCCATCAGCGACCGCGCCGGACAGTGCGATGGCAAAATCGCCTAGTTGGGTAATGGCGCGTTGCCGACGATTTGCCTTAACGACCGATGCAGTGAACCGTGCCCATCGGCAAAGACAAACACCGCGGAGTTGTTGTGTTACGAAGCAGGCAGGTCAAACCATTCCACTGCGCCGGAAGAAGAATCCTGGCCGAGGTCAGCAACCCGATTAATGACATAGCCATCATTAATACTGCCAGGAGGTCCGGCGAGAATACAAATATGTTAGGTGATCGCGGAATCTGCCTGATTTTAGAAACCTTGGGCCTCAAATGGTCAAAGCTTTCGGGTCAATTTTTTCCAAACGCCATTTTTGCTCATCCGCGTCGCGCCACCGCGCAGTGATAATATGCGCCTCGGAAGTGGCCTCATCCTTCACCGCCGTCAGGACTTTTCCGGATTTCGCATTGGCAATTTTGTAGCGCCGGCCGGCCAGCGCCACGAACTGCCAGGCAGGCGCTTCGGTTCCATCTTTGGAAAGCGGCAACTGAAAAACTTGTTGTTCCATCGAATTCGTGTCGACTCAATCGGTAAATGTTTTCGCCGTGAATAGATTTGTAACTTGGAACGATGAGTTGCGCATGTCAGACAACTGTCATGTCATGCACTTCCATGATTGCGCCGGGCAAAGAACGATGGGGGTGCCATTGGCATTTTTGGCGTCACGGGCACGCAGCAAGTCGCCGAATTTGACGTTGCGAATTTGATACGTCGTTGCCTCTCGCCATTTAACGCCGTCCGCCGAAGCATTCTGCGCCGGGGCAGTTTGAGCGCCAATACACAGGATCAAAATCAGGAATAATACCAGTTTCTTCATGATCAAAAATCATTGATTGTTCCGCCGCCGTGCGCAGGACGGCCCACTTTTCGTCTCAAAAATCCGTGTTTCACCGGCGGCTAATGCTCCTTGCTATGCGTTTTGTTCTCTGTGTTTAACCAGGGCACAAAAACCACGCGGGAACAAATCGTGCCTTTGTATCTCTTATACACAGTGGTCCGCACACTTGAACAATGAGGTCATAATAAAATCATATGAAAACGGAACAATCAAATCTTCAAAACGCGGCCGGCAAACGGCATGTCTGGCAACGTATTATCTCCGTATTGACCATTGCCACGGCCTTATTGGCGCCTGCGGCGACGGCGCAAAACGCCTATATCCAACGCAATCTGGTCTCCGATATTCCGGGAAGGGCGGGTGTTACCGATACAAATCTAATCAATCCTTGGGGAATATCATTTACCGCGACCAGCCCATTTTGGATCATGGATAACGGTGTTGGGCTTTCCACTCTCTATAATAGCACCGGCGCCATTCAGTCGTTGGTGGTTACTATTCCACCGCCCGCCGGCCAGCCCGGCCCCTCTGCCCCCTCAGGAACCATTGCCAATACGGTCCCGGGTTTTTGGGGTTCCAGTAACGCCACCGCGCACTTTCTCTTCGCCACCGAAGATGGAACGATTTCCGCCTGGAGCAGCGGCACCCAAGCCGTGCTCAAGGTGGACTATGCCGTGTCAAACGCCGTCTTCAAGGGGCTCGCCGCCGGTTCCGTCGGTGGATCCAATTTCATTTACGCGACCGATTTTCATAATGGACAGGTAGATGTGTTTGATACCAACTATTTACCGGTGACGTTGGCGGGGTCTTTCTCCGACAGCTCCCTTCCTGCCGGTTATGCCCCGTTTGGGATACAAAACATCGATGGACAACTATTCGTCACCTTCGCCTTGCAGGATGCTGAACAGCACGACGACACCGCCGGACCGGGAAACGGTTACGTGGACATCTTTGACACGGGCGGCAACCTCGTCCAACAATTCATCGCCAAAGGAGCGCTCAATTCTCCCTGGGGCGTGGCCTCGGCACCGTTCGGGTTTGGACCGTTCGCCGGCGATATTCTCATCGGTAATTTCGGGGATGGGCGAATAAATGCCTACGATCCTGAATCAGGTGAATGGCTAGGCGCTCTCAGCGATACCAATGGCAATCCGTTCGCCGAGATCGGGCTTTGGGCCATCGCCTTCGGCAACGGTCATAGTGGTGGCGCCGCTCATGACCTCTATTTTACAGCAGGCATCAACGGTGAAAGCGATGGCTTGTTTGGAAGTCTGACGGCCCTCAATCCGGGCCTCACCACCGCCGTCACCTATGCTCAGAGCAACCTCGTATCGGACATTCCCGGACTGGCCGCGGTCACGGACACGAACTTAGTGAATCCCTGGGGAATCTCGTTCACCGCTACCAGTCCGTTCTGGATTGCCGATAACGGCACCGGGCTTTCCACTCTCTATAATAGCACCGGCGCCGTCCAGTCGTTTATAGTCATTATTCCGCCGCCCGCGGGACAACCCGGCCCCGCAGCCCCCTCAGGCACCATCGCCAATTCAGTCCCCGGCTTTCTGGCTGCTAGTAACGCCACCGCTCACTTTATCTTTTCCACCGAAGATGGCACGATTTCCGCCTGGAGCAGCGGCACTCAAGCCGTGCTCAAGGTCGACTACTCTGGTTCAAACGCAATTTTCAAAGGGCTCGCCTCGGGTTCGGCTGGTGGATCCAATTTCATTTATGCGACTGATTTCCATAACGGCCAGGTGGATGTCTTCGATACCAACTACTTACAGGTTGCTTTGGCCGGGGCTTTCTCCGATACCAATATTCCCACCGGCTACGCACCGTTCGGCATTCAAAACATCGGAGGACAACTGTTTGTCACCTATGCCCTGCAGGACGCTGATAAACATGATGACGTCGGTGGTCCGGGAAACGGTTACGTGGATATTTTTGATACCAGCGGTGATCTCCTCCAACGGTTCGCCGCACACGGTGCGCTCAATTCTCCCTGGGGCGTGGCGCTCGCTCCTGTCGGCTTCGGCGCCTACGGCGGCGACCTGCTGGTGGGAAATTTTGCCGACGGCCGAATCAACGTCTTTGATCCGGCGACCGGCGCCTGGCTGGGCGCGCTTGCAACCGACGCCAATGGCACTCCAATCGAAGTGCCCGGACTCTGGGGCATTGTCTTTGGGAATGGCCACAATGGTGGCGACGCCTATACGCTCTATTTCACCGCCGGAATAAACGGTGAGGCCGATGGTTTGTTTGGCAGCATTGCCGCGATCACTCCGACGTTTATTGGCATGACCAACCACGCAGGCAATCTTACATTCAACTGGGCGGGCGGTGGTCCCGGGCCATTTCAGCTGCTATCGAGCACCAACCTCACCAGCACCAATTGGGTGACTGTGGCGACCGTAACGAACTCGCCCGTAACGGTTCTTAATACAAACCCTGCCGCCTTTTTCCGATTGCAGAAGTGACGTCGCTTTGTCCAATAAACTTAAAAGCACTAGGTCCTTCGGATGGCGGACAGTGGTGTGCCATGGATTGGGTTGGGCTGGCTTCGACCAACCAAAGATGGTCGTATCGGCAATAGGTAAAATCGCACCGACAAGATCAAGGAATAATTTTATATTTCTGGCCTTCGTTCTTGCGTTCGCTGGTTGCAGGCCTGCCGCAGAGACCAACACTCCGGCAAACGATACTTCACGTGTCGATGCCGCTGCGCAAAACGACAAGCCATCGGCGGATTTTGTACAAAGGGTTAAACTTTACTACGAATCTGTCCAAAAGAGGGACTGGGCGCTATCCTACGACATGCGGACGGACGCTTTTAAGCAAGATGTGACCAGGGATGTTTATCTTAAGGAGATGTATGATAGCGGAGAGAATCTCACCTGGTACAAAGTTTTGAACGTTCATTTGTTTGGAGGCGCGCCCGGTGACCTCACGGCAGCCGAGATTATCATGGAATTCAACGAAGGCGGGACGGTTTCCTACAGTTACACGAGATGGGTAAGGCGAGGCGGCAATTGGGCGTGCGCTGAGCCAGGACTGAGCGGGCTGCTTAGAAGCATGCGAATGCCGGATTGGATAACAAAATGATTGCAGCCAACTCAACTTCTAAAGCAGTGGCCGTTTTTATGGTGCCAACGGGATAATCCCGCAAGAATCATAAGACAATTGTCTTGCACGCGTGGCGCGCTTTCGGTCATGGGAGGCTCGATGGATAGCTTTTCACAATCCGGTCTGTGGGAGGATCTTCCCGGAATGTTTGTTCCAAACACTTTTTTCGTTTGATCGATGCTGACGGTCGACCTGTTTTCCGAGACGAATGATCGGCTCTACTGGTCTTCGCTTTTTGGCCAAATGCCGTTGATCATGGGACGGAGGGTCATTTTGGCGGGGTCTAAGACAACATGTTTGATGCGCTTTCGCTCCCAGGTGTAAGTAATATGGACAAGACCGTCGGCGGTCTGGATCACGGCGGGATACGCAAAACCGCTGGGCGCATCGGGATTGTCTTCGAGGATCAACGCGGCCCACCAAGCCTTGCCGTCAGGAGAAACGGCAACATTTAGGGGACTCCGGCCCTCGTTCGACGAACCGTCGCGGGTGTTGTGGTTGTACACGAGCAATTGACGGCCATCGCGGAGCGTTACGGCATCGGTGCCGGAATTTGGATTTGGCAAATCCATTAGCTTCATTGGTCCCCAAGTTTTGCCATTGTCCAGCGACCAAATTTCAAACAGCCGGTCGTTCTTCGTGCGGCCAATGGCCTGTAATTTTCCATCCTGGTGAAACAAGATGCTGGGCTGGATGGCGCGGATAGTCTTGCCATCGTTGACTGGTTGCGTGGACCTCCACGTCTGTCCACCATCGAGACGGCGTTCGAAGTGGACGCGCCAACCACCGTCACCCTCCGTGCTACTGGGGGCCAGAATGTCGCCATTTGCGAGCTGGACGGGTTTGTTCTTGACCGGGCCGAGAATCCCATCAGGCAGGCGCCTGGGCGTTGACCATGTTTTGCCATCATCGGAGGACGTCATTGTCATTCCCCACCATGTGGCCGGACTAGGACCAACCTTATAAAACAATATCAACGGGCCGGCCTTGGGGTGGAACAGAACGGGATTCCAGGTTGGCAAACGATTGGTCGAGAAGCCCACGCCGTTGGCGACCATGGCTGGGGGTGTCCACGCTCCATTCACTTGGCGCGACACGTAAATGCATACATCGGGATTGCGTTCCGCGCTGCCACCGAACCATGCGACCACCAATCCCGATTTGGTTTCGGCGATGGTCGACGCGTGGCAGGAAGGAAAGGAGGCGTGATCAAAAATGAACTCGGATTGAACCATGGCGCCGGTGGAGCTGGCGGTCGCGAGACGGGAAACCGCCTGGGCCAAGATCAAAAGAGCCGAGAGGAGTTTCATTTTACAATTTCTCCAACTCATACCGCCGCAAACCAAACGAATTTGTGTTAAAATTCCGCCAAGGGCGAACGGGTGAAATAAAGTGATTCAGGCAACCCATAATCCCGTTTCACCGGACGGCTATGATCGCGTTGGATGGTTGGGATTGACAGGTTTTTGCGGCTGGGATGGGGCGGTTACGGGCGCCACAGGATTGGGGGCCGACACATGCGGGGCGCCAGCCGACTGGGGAATGATGCGCCGCGGTTTGGGGCCGCTTCCGCACGCCATGGCGTTTATATTCAGGAGCAGCAGGATAATCGCGACGGCGGCGAGTAGATTCCCCGGTCCTTGCCGCGGTTGCGCCGGTTCTAAACCATCAAGATAATATTCGCGCCTAAATCGATACACGAAACAATCTCGGCGCTTCCCGCGATTTTTTCAAATAATTTGTGGAAACAATTCGTTCATGTTCAAAGCCTCCAGCTAAAGACAGATGTTTTCTCGTGGTTTTCAAGGTGGGAGCGGTTTCGGCGGGCAGTGAAGCACGATCTCCTCGGAACGATGCGGCGCCTCGAGGTCGGCGATGATGCGCGTCAAAATCGAGGGAGATGATTTAACCGGGCCGACGGGTGGTTGGGTGGTAATTGGAGGAAACGCAATGCTCAAAACCTGGCAAAAATATACCTTAAGTGCCACCACCCACAGACCGACAAAGAAGTAGCAATGGTTGAGGGCTGGGGGGGACATGTGTTTGCCCTCCACCCTGGTTGGGGTTTTGTGTTCCAACGGTCGAGACCCTGGCTCTATTTGATTCCAGCTAAAGGCGTCTATTAAATTCAACCCAATTGGCTCCGCAAACCGACAATCACAGACATGAAACGCAGAACGCCTGCCCAATTGATCACCAGGATCGATAAGAAAACCGCACCTGTTTCCGTCCGTGACATAGACACTCAATTCCATGCTGATTATTATGAGATTCATAAATTTGCCGTGTCGCCGGACGGAAGGACTGCAGCAGTGGCGGTAAATGGTAGAACTTCGGATGGGGATCTAAGACTTAAAGGGCCTAATGACCTGTTTGACTGGAATGGGCTGCATATTCTGAAAGTAGCCGGAACCCGACTCCTCAAGGAAAGATTCCATGCCATCGATTTTGCAACGACGCCAATCGCCGGACTCCTGCACTGGGATGGAAGAGAAATTTCTTGCGCGCTTCCAAGAGGGACGCGCCGCACGCAAGGCAAACCCGACATTCGCGACAGCGTATCGTTAGGCGACGGCCATTTGATGGAAGCACTTTGGGCTTATTTACCGAAAACGCCCGTCATCAGGGTAATTGGACCCGATCAGCAGGTTTCTGACATTGAACTGCCATCTCTTCAGTACGAGGACTTCCGCCCGGGTTTTGCGTCTGCCATTCAGTTTATTGGAGGAATAGTATCAATTCATTGTGATCATCAATCCCCGGCTACTTACGTGGCACGTTATTTAGGCAACGGGCGTTTTAGTAATTGGCAGGCTTTTAAGGGCCGCGGCAGTCACAATCGAAATGGAGTCTGGATCCTTTCTAATGGCCAGATAGAGACGACCACGGTGGCGTCACAGGAGAAAGCCATTTGCCTGGACTTCCCGGCAAATCCAACGGCTGACGAAATTATTGACCTCTACCTGCGCAATCAAGAAGTTCGCAGCAATGCTATTGCGAATCTGCTGCAAAAAGCAGCTTTAAACCTTAAATCCAAGGAGTGATTTCCAGGTTCGAACCGCATTTATGCAAGAATATATTATTTGGGAAGCCGGCCGTGAATGTCTAGAACCCTTCCACCCGCTCAAGTGCCGGCAGGCGCCGCTGTCGATTTTCCCGACGGATTCCATGATCAAACCGGCTTCCGCCCTTTCAAAAAATAGGTTTTAATTTCGCCTTTGTCTTTCACATAAAATTCTCCGCGATCCTCAAACAGATATTTGGCGCGCAAGCGGGCATAGGTGGTTTCATTGACCTGGATGCTGCCGGGCGCGCCGTAGGTTTCCATGTGCCAGGCGGTGTTAACCGTCTCGCCCCAGACATCATAACTGAATTTGGTCCGGCCGATGACGCCCGCCACCACCGGACCGGTATTGATGCCGATGCGCAAGCAGAAGGTTTCTTCGCTGGGGGAGTCGTAACGCACAATTTCCTGCTGCAAGGCCAGCGCGGCCTCGGCGATGGCTTCAGCGTGGTCGGGACGGGGCGTGGGGACGCCGGCGGCGATCATGTAGGATTCGCCGACAATTTTGATTTTCTCCAGGCCCAGTTTCTGCACGATGGTGTCGAAGCCGGAGTACACATTGTTGAGCAGCGTGACCAGATCGGTGGCGGCCATATTCTCGGTTAAGCGGGAGAAATCGTGCACCGCCGCGAACAGAATGGATGCCTCGGGAAAACCGTCCGCGATAATTTCGGGAAAACCATCGATGGCGGTGGCGGCCCGGGCCTTCAGTCGTTGGACAATGGCTTGGGGAAGCACGTTAAGCAAAAGTCGTTCGGATACCTCCTGTTCCGCCGCCACACGCTCAAAGAGTTTTTTTGATTCCCGGTTGAGCAGGCGAACCTCGAGCAGGTTATGCACGCGCATCAACACTTCGGTGAGATCAAATGGTTTGCTGACGAAATCCCGCGCCCCGGCTTGCAGAGCGCGCAGCTTTTGATCCGGCTGGGCGGTGATCACAAGGACCGGCAGGTAGCTATCCGTTTCGATTTGTTTCAACTGGGCGATCACCTGGAATCCGTCCAGGATGGGCATCTGCAAATCGAGCAGGATCAGCGCGTAGCGTTTTTGGCGATGAAGTTCGCAAACGTCCTCGGGATGCGTGGTGGATGAGACGGAGGTATAGCCGGCGCCCTGGAGCATACGTTCCAAGAGCAGCACATTGGCTTCCTGATCGTCCACGATCAGAATGCTGGCATTAAGAATTTCGGTGGTGGAGACCATGAGTTTCGCGCTGAGTTTAGCGGCCCGGGCCTGTGGCCTTTTCGGAAAACTCCAGCGCCGCATCCAGGGTGAGCATAAATTCGGGGACCCGGATGGGTTTGGTGAGATAGCGAAAAAACCCCGCTTCCATTCCCTTCTCGATATCGCGCGGCATGGCATTGGCGCTGAGGGCAACAATCGGGATATGAGCGGTGGCGGGATCTTCCCGCAGGATTTTCATGGCTTCAATGCCGCTGATTCCAGGCAGGTTGATGTCCATCAAAATCACGTCCGGTTGGGAATCGCGAGCCAGCTGGACCCCGAGCGTCCCGTTCACCGCACCCAAGAGCCGGATGTCAGCGCGCTGGGCCATCAATTTCTCTACCAGCTTCATATTCGCCGGATTGTCCTCGACGTAGAGCAAAGTGCGGCGGCGGGCGCCGGCGACGACGAGCGGGGGCAGCACGCTGGCGGATTCACTGATTGGCTCCACCAGGACGGGCGCCGGCGTCAAAAGCAGTTCGATCCAGAATACGCTACCGACGCCGACAGTGCTTGTCACGCCGATGACGCCCCCCATCAACTCGACGAGGCGCTTGCTGACCACCAGGCCAATGCCGGTGCCCTCCTCGCTGCGGGCCTCCTGGCCGAGACGATTGAATGACTGGAAAAGCTGGGCCAGCTTTTCCGGGGGCAATCCCGCGCCGGTGTCCTTGACGCTGATGCGAATGCGATCCGAATCCGTTGCGGTGCAGGCTAGCCCAACGCTCCCGTTTTTGCGGTTATACTTGATGGCATTGGAAAGCAGGTTGATGACAACCTGCTTGAGCCGGGTCCGATCGGCGCGTACGAACAATGCGCTGTCCCACTCCGGAAAGGTCATGCTAATGGCCCGTTGTTGGGCCTGCGGTTCCATCATGGCCTGACATTCGGACAGCACTTCGGCGAGCAATACGGGTTCAGGGGAGAGCGAAACCTTTCCGGATTCGACCACGGCCAGATCAAGCACCTCATTGATCAATTTTAGCAGATGCCAACCGGCCTGCAGAATCTGGGTGATGCTTTCCTTTTGGGAAGGAGTCGGCAGCGGGTCTGATGCTTCCATTAGTTGGGCGAAGCCGAGGATGGCATTTAACGGGCTGCGCAGTTCATGGCTCATGCTGGAAAGAAAGTCCGATTTCGCAAGGTTGGCTTTTTCCGCTGCGGATTTTGCGCTCTCCAGCTCGATATTGGATTCCTGAAGCGCGTGCTCGAAGCGTTTCCGCTCGGTGACATCGCGGGCAGCGGCGAACACCCCTTGCAGGCGCCGGTCGCGGTCATAGAAAGTGGTCGCGTTGTAGGAGACGACGGTGTCTTTGCCATCCCGGGCGCGGGCGGTGAGCTCATAATCGGTGACCTTTTTCTCGCTCAACACGAGCTTGATGGCCGCCTCGGCGCGCTCGGGGTCGGTGAAGTAGTTTTTGAATGGCGCGCCGATCAATTCGTCGCGGGTGCAGTCGGTAAGCGCCTCCATTTGCTTGTTTACATCGGTAATGATGCCGCGCGGATCGGTGGTCATAATCGCGTCAATATTGGATTCGATGAGCGAGCGGGTATAAAACTGTTGGTCGCGCAGGCGCTGATCCAGCTTCTTCTGCTCTTCCTCGACCTGCTTGCGGGCGGTATTGTCAGTGCCGATCAAAAGGTAGCCGATGATGCCGCCTTGGGCATCGCGCAAGGCCGTGACCGAAACGACCGCCGGAAAGCGGCTCCCGTCCTTACGGATGTAGGTCAGTTCGTAGATGTCTTCTATTCCCCGCGAGGCTTTAAAGACCAATGCCTCGAAACCGGGGGTGATCGGGGTGGCGAGTTCGACACTCAATGCTTTCGCCCGGGCAATGACTTCCTGCGGATCCGAGATGTCCGCCGGCGTAATCTTGTTCAGCACGTCAGCGGCGGTATAGCCCAGCATTCTTTCGGCGCCAACATTGAATATTTGGATGACGCCCCGCTCATCGGTGGCGATGCTCGAGAAGTTGGCGCTGTTGAAGATTGCGCTCTGGAGCGCACCGGCTTTGAGGAGCGCCTCTTCCGCCTGCTTACGGGCGCTATTGTCGGTGCCGATGAGCAAGTAGCCGATGATTCCGCCTTGGGGATCGCGCAACGCCGTGACGGAGACCACGGCGGGAAAGCGGGTGCCGTCCTTGCGAATGTAGGTTAGCTCATAGATGTCTTCAATCCCGCGCGACGCTTTGAAGACCAACGCCTCAAAGCCCGGGGTGATTGACGTGGCCAATTCAATGCTCAAGGCTTTGGCCCGTGCGATGACTTCCTGCGAATCGGAAATGTCCGCGGGAGTGATCTTGTTCAGCACTTCGGAGGCGACATAGCCGAGCATGCGCTCGGCGCCAACGTTGAACAATTGAATGACCCCTTTTTCGTCCGTGGCGATGCTCGAGAAATTGGCGCTATTGAAGATGGCGCTCTGGAGCGCGCCGGCTTTGAGGAGCGCCGCTTCGGCCTGCTTGCGGGCGCTATTATCAGTTCCGATGAGCAGGTAGCCGATGATCCCGTCCCCCTCGTCACGCAAGGCCGTGACGGAGACCACGGCCGGAAAGCGGCTGCCGTCTTTGCGGATGTAGGTCAGTTCGTAGATATCCTCAATTCCGCGCGAGGCTTTGAAAACGAGGGCCTCGAATCCGGGCGCGATCCGGGTTTCCAGCTCCCGGCTCAGAGCCTCCGCGCGCGCAATCACCTCCTGCGGATCAGAAATGTCGGCGGGCGTGATTTTGTTCATCACGTCAGCGGCGGCGTAGCCGAGCATTCGTTCCGCGCCGACATTGAATATCTGGATCACGCCCTTCTCGTCGGTGGCGATGCTCGAGAAATTGGCGCTGTTGAAAATCGCGTTTTGCAGGGCACCGGCTTTTAGGAGAACCTCTTCGCGCCGGACTTCGGTGACAATTTTCTCCGCGAGGGGATCATTGTGAAAAACAGCTTCGGATTTCATATTCGTATTGTTGTCAAACTAAAGTTGGAATGATTGCGCCCGTGGCCGGATGGCACCGGCGCGGGGAAAATACCGGGCCTCGCCTGGCTTGGGTTTGGGCGAGCTAGTGCGGCAGATACTCCTTGAGACAGGCAACCACTTCGGTGAGGACGACTGGTTTGGCAAGAAAGGGAAATCCTCCGCGCTGCCCTCCGCTGGCTTCGACTTCTTCTTTCGTGACGGCAGCGGTCAGAAACACAATCGGCACGGACTTCAACTTTGGATTCGCTCTAAAACGGACGGCCAGTTCCCCGCCATTTATGTCCGGCATCATGACATCCAACAGAATCAAGTCCGGCAGAAACTCCTCCGCCGTGGACAGAGCGGCGTTGGCGTGGTTTTCCTCCTTGACCAGGTAATCATTGGTCTGTTCCAGGAACAGTTTCATAAGTCGAGTGTTTCTCACCTGGTCGTCCACGACCAGGATGCGTTTCTTGTCAGTTTTTATCGTCGCGTTCATAGGTTCGTTCATCTTGTTGTTTGAGTTTTTTTCCGGCCGGGCTAA
>Ga0302140_10003066_pt1 | contig 21573 bp, 20 predicted proteins | sample I_Bog_E1_1_FD_202095 | JGI IMG/M metagenome (GOLD analysis project Ga0302140, IMG submission 202095) | Peat permafrost microbial communities from Stordalen Mire near Abisko, Sweden - I_Bog_E1_1 | ecosystem: Environmental > Terrestrial > Soil > Wetlands > Peat | place: Sweden: Abisko, Stordalen... | reverse complement strand
CTTTACGGTGGCGCAGAGGGCCTTCTTGCTGGCGAGACGCCTGTCATTGGGAAACTATCCGATACGAGTGCGTATCTCGGGCAATCTGGGTATAACGTTCTTCTTCAGAGCGGATACGGCCTTGCGCAACAGGCGACGTGGATGGGGGAGACCGTTGTCTCGGGGCAGAGCTTTCTGCTGGCGTCTCCAGTCGCGGGTGCCAACGGCGTATTCGCTACGGAGGTGGGTTTCCTTCAGGGCGTTGGTTATCAGCAAATCGGGAGCTTCCTGGTTCCCCCTGTCCCATGAACACGCAACTCGCGGCCCTCGTCAAGAAGGTAAACGATCTTTTGCCCGCGGGAGCCTACTCGATGGATCGCCCTCTGCGGAACTCGGCGGTCAATGACGCGATCGGGGAACTGGCGCGGGCGTTCGTCGGGGCCACTGAAGGGGATCGGCATGCCGCGCGTGCGGTGCTCGTCCCGTACTCGAGCGAGGTGCTCCTGGGCTACGCGTGGGAAATGGCCGAGGATTCTGTTTCGCAGGGTGCGCCGGAGATGATCCGGCTCGGGCTGCTCGCATTGGCGATCGAGGGTGGGGGTCTCGACCCTCGTGACAGCATCATCAGGATGTGCCTTCTGTTTCGTAGCGCGGAGAAGCTTGCCTTCGATCCGGCGGAATTCTTCGTTAGCGCGTCCAGCCTCGCGGCAAGTCCATTCCTTCGGCAGGAAATGCACGAATTCCCTTCGCGTACGCCTCGGCAGAGGGCGCTGATGGGTTTTGTTCGTGAGGTCTATACCGCCGCCGGGTTTCGATATGTTCAGCAGCCGTGGCCGAACCGCGGCATAATCTGGAAGGAAAAGATCCGTCGCCTGTTTAGAAAGAAGCGTTGAGCCTAGCTGTACCGGAAGGTTGGCAAAGCGGGCGGGTGGTGACGACGGGGTATGACGCGGCGAACCGGCAGGTGTCGGTGAATTGGGTTTTGAGCGGGCAGACGACGAATTATGTGACGGGGACGGCGTATTGGGCGAATGGCGGAATTACGTCGCTGACGCGTGGGAACGGGTTGGTGTATGGAGAGACGTACAACAGCCGGTTGCAGATGGCCGGGATTAGCGAGAAGCTGAATAGCAGCAGCGTGTGGAGTTTGGGATTGGGGTGGGTGAATCCGGCCAACAATACGAATAATGGGACGCTGCAGAGTGCGACGGCGGTGACGGGCGGGTTGACGTTGAGCCAGACGTTCGCTTATGACGAGCGAGACGTATTTTTATGACGGGGATGGCAAGCGGGTCGGGAAGACGGGGCCGGGTGGGACGACGGTGTTTGTGTACGATGCGCTGGAGGTGTTGAGTGGGATGGGAAGGATTTGAGTGCGGAACGCCGATGACGCAAGGGTTGGCAGGGTGCTAGGCAAGGTAGAAACTCCACCTCGATTTTGAATGCTACTCTCCGACTATGAGCGAAGTAGAGATCACGAGCCAAGCGGAGTCGACACCAGTAAACACAGCAGTCCGGTTCACATTGAAGATCAATGGCACCGCGAGAACTCTCCAAGTGGACCCGCGCACCACATTGCTCGACGCGCTACGCGAACATGTGGGATTGAGCGGCAGTAAGAAAGGTTGTGATCAGGGACAGTGTGGGGCCTGTACGGTCCATTTGAATGGGCGTCGCGTACTGGCTTGTTTATCGCTGGCGATTGCTCACCAGCATGATGAAATCACAACCATCGAAGGCCTCGCGCGCGGCGAAGAACTGCACCCCATGCAATCCGCCTTTATGGATTGCGATGGCTTTCAATGCGGTTACTGTACGCCGGGTCAGATCATGTCGGCCGTCGCGATGCTGGCGGAAGCGGAAGAAGGCGTCCCTAGTCACGCGACGCCGGATGTTTCGCGGGCGCCCGGCATTGACGGGCTTTCCCTCGACGAGATCCGCGAGCGAATGAGCGGAAACATCTGCCGCTGCGGCGCATACCCGAACATCGTGGAGGCGATTCAGCAAGCGCGCCAAAGCGCGAAGGGAGGCCGTTGACCATGCAGCCGTTCTCTTATACCAGCGCAGACTCGGTAGCGGCAGCATTGCAAGCTGTGGACCAGCAGCCCGGGGCGGTTTTCTTCGCCGGTGGAACGACACTGCTTGACTTAATGAAACTGGATGTTGTCACACCCGCGCAACTGGTGGATATCAACCGGCTTCCGCTCTCTTCGATTGAGACCGACGACGCGGGAATTACCATTGGCGCCAACGTGCGGAACAGTGATGCCGCGCATCATCCGCTGATTCGCGAGCGCCTCCCGGTATTAGCGGAAGCTCTGCTGGCCGGCGCTTCGGCGCAGCTCCGCAACATGGCAAGCATGGCCGGCAACTTGATGCAGAAAACCCGCTGCGCTTACTACCGGGACGTAAATGCCGCTTGTAACAAGCGGAACCCAGGTTCGGGATGTAACGCGATCAGCGGAGAAAATCGCATGCATGCGGTGCTCGGTACGAGTGAGCTTTGCATCGCCACTCATCCCTCGGACCTGTGCGTGGCGTTGGTGGCGCTCAATGCGGTTGTTCGGACGCAGTGGCAAAACGGGCATGCGCGCAGCATTCCGCTGAATGAGTTCTATCTACTGCCGGGGGACACGCCGAATCGTGAAACCGTGTTGGAGAAGGGCGAGTTGATTACGCAGATTCATATACCGTTCGACTCGGTGAACCGGCGTTCGCATTATTTGAAGGTTCGCGACCGCGCGAGTTATGAGTTTGCCCTTACCTCGGCGGCGGTCGCACTTGAGATTCAGAATGGCGGCGTAGTGAAGGCACGGGTGGGTCTGGGCGGCGTCGGCACGGTGCCGTGGCGCTCGCACGAAGCAGAGAAGGTGCTGCAAGGGGAGCCGGCGGGACGTCACACATTCGCGGCGGCGGCTGAGGCGGCGCTTGCCGGGGCAAGGCCACGGCGGCTCAATGCCTTAAAGGTTGAATTGGCCAAGCGAACATTGATTTTGGCGCTGGAAGAACTGATGGCGCGGAAGGGTAAGAGACAGCAGGAGAAATGATGGCAACCACGCTGATCGGCGCACCCGTCAACCGGGTCGATGGACGAAAGAAAGTGACTGGAACCGCCCAGTATGCGGCTGAAATCGTGCTTGGAGAGATGTGTCATGCGGTCTTGCTGGGCAGTCCGAAAGCAGGCGGCAGAATTCGCGATATCGATGTAACCCGGGCACAACAGCTGCCAGGCGTGCTGCTGGTTCTCACGCATCGGAATGCCGGCAAGTTTGGCGATATGCCGGACGATATGCAGAAGGGTGGGACCACGGCCGAAAAGCGGGCGCCGCTGGCCGACGATCGAATTCTGCACGCCGGCCAATAAATTGCAATGATTGTGGCGGAACAGTGGGAGCAAGCGCGGCATGCCGCGTCTTTGATCCAGGTGGACTACGAAGAAGGCGAATTCGCGACCGCTTTGGAAGACGCCGAGGAGAGCCGTTATAAGCCCAAAGACTTCATGGGAGAGCCGCTCACTTTCGAGCGGGGTGACTTAAAGGCCGGTTTCCAGGCGGCAGACGTCAGGCTGGCTGAAACCTATGTCACACCGACAGAACACCCGTGCGCCTTGGAGCCGCATGCCACCGTGGCGTCGTGGTCTGGCGACAAGTTGACAGTCTACAACTCGACGCAGTGGGTGATGGGCGATCAAGTGGTTCTGGCGGCAGCCTTTCAGTTGCCGCTCGATAATGTGCGAATCCTCTGTCCGTTTACCGGAGGAATGTTTGGCTCGAAGGCGGCAACGGGCGCGCATGTGATGTTGGCGGCACTGGCCGCTCGCCGGCTGAAGCGTCCCGTCAAAGTGGTTCTCAGCAGGCCGCAGGTGCTGACAAACGTCGGGCACCGCACCGAAACGGTTCAACGCCTTGAAATCGGCGCAAAACACGACGGCGTCATCACCGCGCTGAAACATTCGGTGACTACCCATACGGCTTTGGACGACGACTTCACCGAACCAGCCACGATTACCTCCAGAATGCTGTACCGGGTGGATAACTATTCCTCCGAACAGGAAGTTCTGCGTTTGAATGTGATTCGTCCGGCATGGATGAGGGCGCCGGGAGAAGCGCCCGGGCAGTTTGCGTTAGAGAGCGCGCTCGATGAACTGGCGGCAAAACTCGGAATGGATCCGATTGAACTCCGCCGGCGGAATCACGCCAACGCCAGTCCGCAAAATGGCAAGCCGTTTTCGAGCAAGCACCTACTCGAATGTTACGAGCGCGGCGCCGAGCGCTTTGGCTGGTCGCGGCGAGGCCCTACGCCGCGCTCGATGCGCGATGGTGACACTCTCATCGGCTGGGGCGTTGCGACCGCGACTTATCCGGGCTATATGATGGGCGCGGCGGTCAAAGTGCGGCTGGAAAATCACTCGTCCGGTGTGCGAGCGAAAGTGTCTACTGCCGGCAGCGACGCCGGAACGGGCATGTACACGATGCTGGCCCTGACAGTGGCGGACGCGCTAGGGCTGCCACTCGCTCAGGTACACGTGGAACTCGGAAATTCTGAATTGGTGAGGTGCGCGGTGGCCGGAGGGTCAAACTTGACCGCGAGCACCGCGCCCGCTGCCCACGATGCCGCTGCGCGGATCAGGCGCGAACTGCTGAAAGCGGCGGCGGAGGTTCCGGATGGTTTCTCGGCGGCGGTGGAGCGGGAGGTGGAGTTTGTTTTTCAGAACGGGCGATTGGCACATCGTTCGGATCTGGCGCGCAGCATCGGTTACGAAGATCTGATGGCGGCGGCAGGGATGCCCTTCGTGGAAGCGCAGGGCGAGACAAAGCCGATTTTCGGCCAGAACGAGAAGTTCGCTTTCCAATCGTTTGGCGCGCACTTTATAGAGGTTCGCGTCAGACCCGAGATCGGCAAAGTCAGGGTGTCGCGCGTGGTGAGCGTCTTCGATTGCGGACGAATCCTGAGCGCGAAGACGGCGCGCAGCCAATTCATGGGCGGCGTCGTCTTCGGCATCGGAGCCGCTTTGCTCGAAGAACTCACTTACGACAGGAAGCACGGCTACGCGGTGAACGCCGATCTGGCGGGCTATTTGGTGCCGGTGCATGCCGACGTTCCCGAGGTGGATATTACTTGGATTGATGAACCGGATCTCAACTTCAACTCGATGGGTTGCCGGGGAGTGGGCGAGATTGGCATCACCGGCGTGGCTGCGGCCATTGCGAATGCCGTTTACCACGCGACGGGAATTCGGGTGCGGGATTTGCCGATCACGCCCGACAAGTTGATCTGTTAGCGATCAGGTAAAAACGTATTTTTTTCCCGGCTCGCTTTGCCGGTAGCGAACGGTTAAGCCCCATGCCGCTGCGCTCGCGCAAATCTCATTGCGGTAAGCTAAGAATTCTTGGTATGGGGCGCAAGGCACAAAAGAACGATTCGTTACCAGGCTCACTGGACATGTTGATTCTGCGGACGCTCTCGCGAAAAGATCTCCACGGATATGGCATAGTCCAGTTCATTCAGCAATCGTCCGGCAATGAGCTCCTCGTCGAGGAGGGCTCGCTGTACCCTGCTCTCCAACGGCTGGAGCTAAACGGCTGGATCGACGGTGTCTGGGGCGTCACGTCGAACAACCGGCGGGCTAGGATCTACCGGATCACGGCGGCCGGCCGCAAACAGTTGTCGGTTGAAACCCGGAAGTACGCGAGACTCACGCTGGCGATCGGCCGTGTGATGGGAGCGCACTAAGCGACATGTTGATACGACGGCTGAGGTATTGGATGGAGAGCGCCCGGCGCAGCGAAGCGCTGCGCGAGGAAATGGAACTCCACCTTGCGGAGAAGGCTGCGGCGCTGGAAGCAGACGGTATGACGCCGGAGCGCGCCAGGGCTGAAGCGCGCCGGCAATTCGGGAACGTTGGCCTGAAGCAGGAAGAGTCGCGGGAGATTTGGATCAAGCGGTTTTGGTCGGAACTTGGCCAGGATGTGCGCTATGGATGCCGCAACATGGCCGCCAATAAGACTTTCAGCATGCTGGCCATACTATCGCTGGCGCTTGGGATCGGAGCCAACACTGCCATTTACAGCTTGCTGGAGTCGATTCTGCTGCGCTCGCTGCCGGTGGCCGATCCCGGGTCGCTGGTGGTTTTGAATTGGCAGAGCCGGCCGCCCGTTGAGGGCAGCAAGGAATGGGTCCACGTGATGCACGGGGTGCAAGGCATTCTCTGGCCGGGAAGCAAAGGCGCCATGGTCAGCGGGATGTTCCCGTACGGCGCGTTCGAGACGCTTCGCGAGGAGAATGGTGTCTTTTCCACGCTGTTCGGATACTTCGACGGACTAAAGCATAACCTGGCCGTCCGCGGGCAGGCCGCCAGCGTCGGCACGGAGTACGTCACCGGCGAGTATTTTCGAGGCCTGGCAGTGTCTCCGGCCGCGGGGCGTCTGATCGACTCCGACGACGACCGTCCAGGCGCAGCGCCAGTCGCCGTAATCAGTTTTGCGGCAAGCCAGCAGCGGTTTGGGGGACCGTCGAATGCAATTGGACAACAGATTCTGGTCGATAACGTGCCCCTCACGGTGATTGGCGTTGCGCCGCCGGAATTCTTCGGAGTCGACCCAGCGGCTGCGCCGGACCTTTACCTCCCGTTGCATACCAATCTGCTCGTGGACGCAGCCGGCGCGGCTCGTATGTATCACGACGGAAACTTCTACTGGATCGAAATCATGGGTCGTCTGCGTCCCGGCGTAAGCAGGGCGCAGGCGCAGGCAGCGCTCGCTCCGCGTTTCCATGAATGGGTTGCCACTACGGCGAGTACCGGCGGCGAGCGCGCCAAACTTCCCGCGCTGCTGTTGAATCCGGGCGTCGCCGGTTTGGGCAGCTTGCGCCGCGAGTATTCCAAGCCGCTGTATGTGCTCCTGATGATGGTGGGATTGATTCTGGCGATGGCGTGCGCGAACATCGCCAATCTGCTGCTGGCCAAGGCCGCCGCGCGACGCCGCGAGATGGCTGTCCGGCTCAGCCTGGGAGCGGGACGGTTGCGCTTGGTGCGGCAGTTGCTGACCGAGAGCGTGATGCTGGCTTGGCTCGGCGGAGCATTCGGCGTCTTATTTGCGATCTGGGGCGTGCGGTCGCTTACGCTGCTGTTCTCCGGCGGGCGCGAGAATTTTACGCTGCACGCGGAAATGAACTGGCATGTACTGGGCATGACGGCGGCACTGTGCTTGGTTTGCGGCCTGTTATTTGGTCTCGCTCCAGCGATTCAGTCGACGCGTCCGGACGTCATGCCGGCACTAAAGAATGGCCGCGGGGGCGGACCACTACGCGGCGCGCGGCACGTTCTGGTGGTCGCCCAAATCGCGATCTCTTTTGTCATCCTGGTCGCCGCGGGTCTGTTTGCCGGGACGCTCAACAAGCTGCACTCCGTCCCACTGGGATACGCCCGCGAGAACATCATTCTGTTCTCGTTGAATGCGCGCCAGACCGGGCATCGCGACCCGGAGATCGCCACTTTTTACATGGACCTGCGCAAGCGCTTCGAATCGATCCCTGGAGTGAGTAGCGCGACGCTTTCGCAATCCTCCATCATCAGCGCCGGCCATGCCGGGAAGACATACAGGGGAACAATGAAGATCGGCAACGCTACGGTCCTAGGCGCAGGCGCCCTGGTGGTCGGACCGCGTTTCCTTACGACGATGCAGATCCCGATCCTGACCGGGCGCGAGATTGACGACCGTGACCAACCGGGCTCCACGCCGGTGGCCGTGATCAGCGAGCGGCTGGCGCGGACTTACTTTGGAAACGATAATCCGCTGGGCCGGCGCATCACGTTGGTGGACGAAATGCGCGATCTCGAAATCGTCGGCGTGTCCGCTAACCTGCGGTACGGTGGTCTGAAAGAGGAGAGTCCGATGACCGTGCTCATAGCGGTCAGCCAATTTTCTCCGGACGGAATGACCTACGCGCTGCATACCGCGGGTGATCCGCTGAGGCATGTCAAGAGTGTGCATGAGATTGTGCGGCAGGCCGATTCCCGCATACCGGTCACCAACGTGGTCACGCAAGCAGCGGAAATCGACAGAACAATCAGCCACGAAGCCATGTTCGCGAAATTGTGCACGGGTTTCGCCGTTCTCGCTCTCCTGATCGCGTGCGTGGGGCTCTACGCAACGATGTCGTACAATGTCGCGCGGCAAATCGGCGAGATCGGAATCCGTATGGCGCTGGGCGCGCAACGCGGTGTCTTGATTTGGATGGTTCTGCGCCGCGTTCTAATATTGGCGGCGGTAGGGCTGGCGATCAGTATGCCCGCCGCGCTCATCGCTTCCCAGCTTGTCAAGTCGTTTCTGTTTGAGACCCAGCCCAATGATCCGAAGACCCTCGCGCTGGCCGGTGTCGTCCTCTTAACCGCTGCGATTCTCGCCGGCTATGCGCCGGCAATGCGAGCGTCCCGAATTGATCCGCTAGCAGCTCTGCGCTACGAATAAGATGTGGTACTTAGTACCGCCGCTAGTATTTACGCAGGGGCTGTGAGAGCCTGATGGCAAGCGCTATCGAACTCCAGCTCACTCCTGAACGAGGAAACTTGCCCGCCCAACACACGCCCGGCAAATTGATTTGGTCTGTTCCAATATCGCCGGCTCTTGCGTCTCAACATCGATATGTCCAAAACTGTTAGCGAAGTGTTTGTCGAGACGCTGCTTGCGGCGGGTATAAAGCGCGTGTACGGCCTGGTGGGCGATTCGCTCAACGGCCTTACCGATGTGATTCGAAAGAGTAAAGCCATTGATTGGCTGCATGTCCGGCATGAGGAGGTAGCGGCTTTCGCCGCCGGCGCCGATGCTCTGCTCACCGGGCAAATTGCCGTTTGCGCGGGCAGTTGCGGCCCGGGGAATCTGCACCTGATTAACGGCCTCTACGATTGTCATCGCAACCGCGTTCCGGTACTGGCAATCGCCGCGCAGATACCCAGCGACGAACTCGGCAGCGGTTATTTTCAAGAGACTCGCCCCGAGCGTTTGTTCATGGATTGCAGCCATTATTGCGAACTGGTTTCGCAGCCGGAACAAATCCCCCGCGTGTTGGGCATCGCCATGCGCACGGCCATCGCCAAGCGCGGCGTGGCGGTCGTCATTATTCCGGGCGATGTCGCTTTGCGCGCGTGCCCGCATGAGCCGCTGGCGTTGGGGCTTGACGGGCGCGCTTCTACCACGCTTCCTCCGCCGGAAACAATCGCTCAAGCGGCGGAACTACTGAATCACGCGCGCAAGGTCACCATTCTCGGCGGCGCAGGCTGCGAAGGCGCACACGCCGAACTCATGGCCATCGCCGAACGCTTGAAAAGCCCCATCGTACATGCGCTGCGCGGCAAGGAATTCATTGAATACGCCAATCCATACGACGTGGGCATGACCGGCCTCCTCGGCTTCTCTTCGGGCTATCACGCCATGCTGAACTGCGATGCGCTACTGATGCTCGGAACCGATTTTCCCTATCAGCAGTTCTATCCGAAAAAGGCGAAGATCGTTCAGGTGGATATGCGCGGCGAACAGATTGGCCGCCGCACGCCGGTCGATCTCGGATTGGTGGGCACGGTGAAGGAGACCTTGCTGGCTCTCAATCCGCTCTTGGACGACAAGACGGAGCGCGCGCATCTGGACGAATGCCTCGAAGACTACACGAAGGCGCGCCGCGAACTCGACGATCTGGCAACCGGCGAACCCGGACATACGCCCATTCATCCGCAATACGTCGCGAAATTGCTGGATGAGATGGCTTCCGAAGACGCCATCTTCACCTGCGATGTTGGTACGCCCACCATCTGGGCCGCGCGCTACCTGCGCATGAACGGCCAGCGGCGTCTGCTAGGTTCGTTCATCCATGGCTCTATGGCCAATGCTCTGCCGCAGGCCATCGGCGCCCAGTGCGCCTTCCCGCAACGGCAAGTGATCAGTATGTCCGGCGATGGCGGCTTAGCGATGCTCCTCGGCGACCTGCTGACGTTGGTACAGCTTCGTCTTCCAATCAAGCTGGTCGTCTTCAACAACAGCGCGCTCGATTTTGTAGAGCTGGAGATGAAAGCCGCCGGATGGCTGCCTTATGGAACGGAGCTGGTGAATCCCAACTTTGCCAAATTAGCCGAAGCTGCCGGCATCCTGGGCGTGCGCGTGGAAGCGCCTGAAGACCTTCGGCCAGCTCTGCGCACTGCCTTCGCACATGATGGACCGTGCCTGATTGACGTCGTTGTAAATCGGCAAGAACTGTCTATGCCGCCGGCGGTTACCGCCAGCCAGGCAATCGGCTTCAGTCTTTATATGCTGCGCGCCGTGCTGAGCGGCCGAGGCGACGAAGTGATTGACCTCGCCAAAACGAATCTGCTGTTTCGTTAGCGCCAGCTTCAGCGGCGCAGATCGCAACCAAGATGTTGACATCGTCAACATCACCCGTGTATAGTGTTGTCATAGTCAACATCAAAAGGATTCCATGCTCTCCACTCTCTGGCAACAATCCCGCTCCCTCACCGCGACTGCCCTCGTCATGCTCATCGCCTTTGTCTTTTCGCTTATCGGTCTGGCCCTCGATCCCCGCATCGTCACCGCCATGCCGGTCTGGCTTAAGCCCGCTAAATTCGCCATTTCCACCGCCATTTTCGCCGCCTCTCTCGCGTGGCTCTTCCGTTATCTTCCCGACTTCCCCAAAACCAAACGTTTCATTGGCCCCGCGCTCTCTTTCATCCTCATCCTCGAAGTCGGCATCATCGATTTTCAAGCGGCGCGGGGCACCACCAGCCATTTCAACGTAAGCACGCCACAAAATATCGTGCTCTTCGCCATTATGGGCACGGCCATCGGCATTCTTTGGCTCTTAAGCGTTTGGCTCCTGGTTGCGCTGTTTCGCCAACCGTTCCAGGACCGCGCCTGGGGCTGGGCTTTGCGGCTGGCCCTGTTGATCAGCGTCTTAGGCTCCGGCTCCGGCGGCCTCATGACGACGCCCACCCCTGCCCAGCGCGCCGTCATCGCGCAACATCAGCGCCCGTCCGTCATCGGCGCGCACACCGTAGGCGCGCCTGACGGTGGCCCCGGTCTTCACGCCCTTGGCTGGAGCACCCGGCATGGCGATCTGCGGATTCCGCACTTCATCGGCATGCACGCGCTGCAAATCATCCCGCTCCTCGCCTGGTGGGCGCGGCGCAAACGCACTGTTCCGTTCGTGTTTTCCATCTCCGCCAGCTATTTCGTGCTGTACCTCATCCTGCTGTTCCAGGCGCTGGCAGGAGAATCCATTACTGAACCACGCAACGCTGCCCTTGCCGCCCTAGCCATTTGGTTCGTCGCTACGCTCGCCGCGCTCATCCCGTTCAACCGCCGCGCGAATAGCATAGAGGCCGTGTCATGACCGCTGACCAACTTTTCTCACTCTGCAACACCGTAGCTCTTCTCGGCTGGCTTACTCTCGCCATCGCCGGCCGGACCCGTTGGGCCGCGCCCATGATTACTGGCGTCGTCCTGCCTCTGCTCTTCGCCGTCGCCTATCTCGTTCTCCTGGCAGCCCATTGGGGCGGAAGCAAAGGCAGCTTCGCCACTCTTGCCGGCGTCGCCGCTCTCTTCTCGAATCAATGGGTCTTACTGGCGGGGTGGATTCACTATCTCTGCTTCGATCTGTTCATCGGCTCCTGGCAAGTTCGCGACGCCCAATCCCAAGGCATTTCACACTGGCTTGTGCTGCCGTGCCTGTTCTTTACGTTCATGTTCGGCCCCATAGGCCTGCTGCTTTACTTCGCCCTGCGTACGATTCGCATCCGCACCCTCGCCATCTAATGATGCGAACCGAAAAAATTAAACCGGCGTCCTAAAATCATTTTGATCAGCAAATGATCCGTGCCGTGCGTCATGCCGATGCCCACCCCAAAATTGAATTCCCAATCCGGGTTCAAATCCAAGTCGATGGCCGGCACAATCTGTTGTTCTTGCTCGCCGATCGGATCGAAACTGCCGAGCCGCCCGTTCGCCGCATAGTATTCAAAGCCTCCGGCAATCTTTTTGTTGAAGCTATAGGCAACCTTCGCCCCGGGCGCGAATTCCAGCCCCTTGTTTACGCTGGGCCCATGCCAGCTCCGGTCGCAGGCTGGGTTGAAAGCCAAATACCACGGGCCTAGCTGCTTATCCACAATCGGGCGAATCTCCAGCGTCCAGGTATCCGCCGAAAAAATTGCCCGCTGATAACCCGCTTCTAAGGAAAGACTCACGCCGACAGGCCATTTCCATTTTTCCGGCACCCGAACCCGCGGACGAAAGTGATCGCCCACCCACTGATAGCCCTGCCCATTTGGCCCAATGCTCGTGAAAATGTAAAAGCCGGTTTCAAACCAATCGTTCCAGCCCTGCGTGATTTCTACCGTTTCGTGTTCCTGATGGTTGGTAGGGTAAGTGCCGTCGGTGGTGGTCTTGCTGCCCATCGCCGTGAAGTTGCTATGCAGCTCGATCATGGTGCTTCCCGGCGCTACCGTGTCGGAGCCGTAAATCTGCACTTCGTAGTTGCCTTGCGCGCAGGCAGCCCCGCAAAAAATTAGCGAAAGGAAGAAGCGGGAAGTCAATTGCCAATCTTAGCCGAAGTCTCGCGAGCTAGACCGCCGTCACTTCTACCGCGTCCACCACTTGGCTGCAATGCGCACAGCGCCGCGCCGCAATCGGAATCTCACTCAAACACTCGGGGCATTGCTTCGTCGTCGGATCAGCCGGCGCTTCGCCGCGCGTGGCGCGCGCCGTAACGGCATTTACCGGCAGCACCACCAGGAAATAAATCGCCGCCGCCGTCAGTAAAAACATCACCAGCGCGGTAATGATCTGGCCTATGGGAAATTTCACCTCGCCGATATCGAACCCGATCGAATCAAAATTCGGATTGCCCGCAATCAGCGAAATCAACGGCTTAATGAACGCGTTCACCACTGACGTCACCACCGCGCCAAAGGCGACGCCAATCACCACGCCCACCGCCAGATCAATGACGTTCCCCCGCATCAAAAACGCCTGAAAACCCTTCATTTAAAATCCTCCTTTTTGGAAAACAAAACCCGCCGTTTTAGGCGTAGGCCGAAACGTTGCCCTTTTTCGCAAAACCTGGCAGCTCCCGCAAGAAATGCGCGCCAGAGGCGAGCGCTAACTCCAAGTCCGGCACGTTGAGCTGCATGCCGGGGTTTTGCGAAAGGCCATCGGGCGTGCGCACAAAGATCAGCGCCGCCGGGATTTTTTCCGCCAGAATCATGGCATCGTGCCCGTAACCGCTCACCAGCTTCGAAGATGGGCAGCCAGCCAGCCGCAGCGCGCGTTCGGCCACATGAATCAGCCCGGCATGCATCGCCACCGCCTGATGATCCATATGCCGGTGAAAATCGAAGCGCAGCCGCCGCTTTTGCGCTACATGCCGCCCCTTCTCGAACAATCGCGCAATTGTGCCGCTCAGCGTCTTATCCGAATGGTGCCGCATGTCCACGCTCATCGTTACATTTGACGGTATAACGCTGGTCGCACCTGGAAACACCTCCACTTTCTCCACTGTCGCCAGCAAGCCGTTCACCGAGCGCGCCTCCTGCTCCACCATGCCAATCCATTCCGCCGCGCCCGTCAACGCATCCCGCCGCAGCGTCATCGGCGTGGTGCCCGAATTGCTCGGCTCGCCAATAAATTCAACCGTAAAGCGGCTGCGGCCCACAATCGCCTCTACTACGCCCAGCGATTTATGCATACTCTCCAGCACCGGTCCGCGTTCAATGTGATACTCCAAAAACGCCAACGTCTCAGGGCCCACCACCGCCTGCGGCAGATCCGCCGGATCAAGCCCAAAGTCCGTAATGGCCTCGCCCAGCGAGATGTCGTGGTAATCGCGCGTCTCCAGCAATTGCTCGTCAATGCGTCCCACCAGCGCCCGGCTTCCTAAGAACGCCGTGCCAAACCGCTGGCCGCTCTCTTCGGAAAATCCCACCACTTCAATTTCGAACGGACAGCGCTGCCCATCCAAGCCCTCGATGATCGCTATGCCCAAAACGACCCCGAGCACGCCGTCATACGGCCCGGCATCGCGCACTGCGTCTAAATGCGAGCCAATCAGCAGCCGCTCTCCCGAAGCACTCTCACCCGAATAGACTCCGCGCAGGTTGCCGATGGCGTCTAAGCTCACCCGCATGCCTAAATCTTCCATCCACCTTTTCAAAAGTTGATGGCAGGAGCGCATACTGCCCGAAAGATAAGGCCGGCTGGTAATGCCGTCCGCTTCCGTGAAAGTGGCTATTTCATCACAGACTTGAAGAACTTTTTCCGCGAGATTCACTAAGTCTAAGGTAGCGAATCGAATTCACAAAATGCCTGGGCAACGGTTTACCCGCGCACTCAACCTTTACCTTAGGCTATTTCCGCCGCGCCCCGCGTAACGCTTCCAAATTGCTTTATCCGTAAGCATTTCAATAAAAATACCGCCTACCACGGAGCGCGCCTGAAACCCGATTTGCTTGCCCGTTTTCGTGTCGTACCAATCGCTTAACGGCACCCGGCTGGGCGATTCCGTGGCAAATTGGTAAGCCGGCCCAAAGGTTTCCGCAAATTCCGCCTTTGTCGGCGCGAGCGATGCGGTCCACGCCAGCCAGTCGATTTTTGTGTAATTCTCCCGATTATCCAGCGGTAATCCGTAACGATTAAAGTGCGATTTATAAAACGCCAATTCCTTTCCCATTACCGTCGCCGGAAAAATATTCAGCTCCAGGAGGCGGTCCCAAACCAGATTATATTTTTGGCTCCAGGTATCGGGACGGTCAAATGCCAAGCGGAAATGATCCTGATTTGCGGCGAGTTCTACCCAGCGAGCCGCGAATTCCCGCGCTCTATCGTGATAGGTCTTCTCAACCGCCGCATCGCCCAGCATCCCAGCCAACTTGGCATAGGAAGCCAGCGCCAGAATGGCTTTAATCGAAAGGTTCGCGTTGTGCGCCAGGTGACCCGCAAAATCGTCCGTGCACAACTGATTTTCCGGATCGAGCCCCTTATCGTTCAAATACTCGGCCCACTTGCCGAGTAATGGCCAATAGCGGCGTGCAAATTCGGCGTCTCCGCGCACTTCGGCAATGCCCGCTACCATCAACAGCATGTTGCCGCTCTCTTCCACCGGCATCTGATCGTCTTCCGTTTTTTCGCCGCCGCCATATTGCTGGCCATTGGCCAGTGGATAACGTCCCAAATCATGCGGCGCAAACGGAAACGGCCAGCGCGGCAAACTTGCGTAATCCATAATCGGCCGCAACTGCGCCTCGAGCAGCGTGGGGCTGAACAATAAAAAGAACGGTGAACTCGGGTAAGTTACGTCCACCGTATCAATCGAGCCATTGCTGAAATTCTCTTTCGAAAAAAACAGCGGCGCGCCATCCGTGTCCGCCACCAGCTTGTGCGCCGCCAAAGTCTGCCGGTAAGCCAGCGCACACAGGCGTGCATATTCTTCGCCACCCGCCGTCTTGAGATCCGCCATCAGCGTTTCATCGAAACGCGCGCAGCGCTCCTGCAATGTGCTGTAATCGCGTATCGCCCAATCGAGCAACTCCGCGACGCCCGCGCCGTCCCGCCGCCAATACGGCCGCAGCCGCCGATTTAGATATTCAATCGAAAATTCATCGTCGTACGCCAGCGCCACATAGCGCGTTTCCGTTCGTCCGGCGGCCAGCTTGAAATCGAATGCCAGCGCCAACACGGCTGTCGGCTGGGCATATCGCTGAAAAGGGCGCAGCTCGTCGCTCGCCGGCAAGCGCCCGGAGTTCACAAACGAGTTCAACGCCTCCGGCCGCAAGGAAACCACTTGTGATGTCCCTTGGCCCGCCGGCGCAACCGCATACAAATATCCCCAATCAATCCGCAAATCGTCGCCCGATTTTTCGAGCATCGGTTGCTGCTCGCTGCCCACGCGCAGCACATCCTGCCCGTTCACCCTAAAGCGCGACCACACCACCGCCTCGTCGCGCGTATTCACGCTAATCTCCGCGCCCGCATCAAAATAAATCGCAATATCGTGCGCCTTGCCATCCGTGGCCTGTGCGGTCCAAGTCAAGTAAGTCACCGGCCGCGAGAGGACCGCCAGATCGTCCGGCAGCGCCGGCGTCACAAACGAAAGCGTCAGCTGAATCCCGGCACCCGCGAATCGATAAAGCGTCGTCGTCGGCCGCACTTCCACGCTCGTTTGCGCCAACGCCCCAACTCCACGCGGCTCCGTTCCCATCACCCGGTAGCACGTGCCATCCACCCGCACTAAGCTACTGAGCGAATGCACCGTTCCGGTCCAGTGCTTGGTCGGCGCATCCGTTAAGCGATCCGCCATCGACCAGATACTGAAATACGGATCATGCGTTACCAAAGGCACCGCAGGCGGCCGAAAATCTGCCCCTAACACCGGCAGCGCGAAAAGCAAAAGAAGTGAAGATCGTGTCAAAGCTAACACACAATATCACCCTCCGTCTCTCAAAAATCCTCTCAACAACAAAACTGCCCGTTCCTGAATTCCTGGCTCACCGCCAAACCCTTGCAAAAACTCTACCCCTGCCTCATGTCGAAACCACGTCATTTGTCTCTTCGCATACTGTCGTGTCTTCTGCCAGCACTCCTCAATCGCTTGCGCCACCGGCATCCCCCTCGTGAGCACTTCAACCGCCTGCCGGTATCCCAAGCTTTCCAGCGCCTTCGCCGTCGGCGCAACTCCGCCATCCAACAGCGCTTTCGTCTCCTCGAGCAAGCCATGTTCAAACATCCAAGCCGCGCGCCGGTTCAGCTTCTCATAAAGCAGCGCCCGCGGCGGATTCAAACCGATTTTCAAAACCCGAAATCCCTCTAAACCTCGCCGTGGCACAGGCGTGCGTCCGGCCAGTTCAATGGCTCGCATCAGTTTCTGATGATCGTTCGCATGAATGCGCGCCGCGGCAGCTGCATCGCGTTGTCTAAGGAAGCGGTGCAACGCCCCGGGCCGCCGCTTCCCAAGCGCGCTCAACCGTTCGCGTAATGCGTCATTGCGCGCCGGTGCCGGCGACAGGCCATCCAGCAGCGACCGCAAATAGAAACCCGTCCCGCCCGCCACTATCGGCAACGCTCCCCGCGCGCGAATGTCGTTCAGCGCCTCGCCCGCGACCTGCGCATAAACGCCCGCTGTCAACTCTTGGTCCGGTTCCGCAATGTCCAGCAGATGATGCCGGATACCCATCCGCTGCGCCACCGGCGTTTTCGCCGAGCCAATGTCCAACCGCCGGTACACCTGAACCGAATCGCAATTGACGATCTCGCCGCCAAACAATTCCGCCAACCGCAAGGCCAGTTCACTCTTGCCGGCGCCCGTGGGCCCAACAACCGCCACCAACGGATGACCAAAAGAAAACGGAGGTATACTCAAAGTGGGTCAGCCTCTAAACGATCGGTTGGCCATACCAACAAAAAAGTAGTTGAATGCCCCACTTCCACTTTAGATCGCTCAGAGCCAATGTATTTCTAGCCGCCGGGCTCACGGCGACATTCTCCCCCGCGTATGCGGCACAAAAGGCGGATGCACCCGCGCTGCCGCCGGCCATCAAGCAGTCTAGCTCACCCAAAGCCGCTGCCTATTACCACTATTCGCTGGGTCATCTCTACGCCGAGATGGCCGCCTCTTATGGCAACCGGAGCGACTACGTGAATAAGGCCATCGACAATTTCCGTCTGGCCATGAAGGAGGATCCCGAAGCCGGTTTCCTGGTCGAAGATATCTCCGAACTCTACCTGGCCGCCGGGCGTGTCAAAGACGCCGTCGAAGAAGCACAGAGCGCCCTCAAGACCGACCCCAATGACCTTGCCGCCCACCGCGTTCTGGCGCACATTTACCGCAGCCAGATTGGCGGCGACGGCTCGCGCACCAACGAGGGCATGATCCACCGCGCCCTCGAACAATTCCAGTTCATCGCCGACAAAGATCCTAAAGACGTGGAAAGCCTTATCATGGTCGGCGGCTTGAATCGTATGCTGGAAAACTCCGTTGACGCCGAAGCCGCGTTCAAGAAAGCGCTGGCCATCGACCCGGACAATGAGGACGCGCTCGTTGGCCTCGCGGGCGTCTATGGCGAACGCGGCGACACCAAGGCTTCCACCGATTTGCTCGAACGTCTCGCCACCAAGAACCCCTCCGGCCGCGCCTACGCCATGCTGGGCCAGAATTACGAGTCCATGAAAGAATGGGCGCTCGCCGCCGAAGCCTTTAAAAAGGCGGGCGAACTTGAGCCCGGTCAGGAAGAATTTAATTACGAAGCCGCGCTCGATCAAACCAAAGCCGGCAACTACGACGACGCCATCAAGCTCTATCAGGACATCGCCGCCGCCAAGCCCCTCGAAGCCGATCCCTATCTCCGCATGGCCCTCATCCGCGAGGAGCAAAAGAATCCCGAAGAAGCCCGCAAGCTGATCGATAAAGCCAAGGAAATCGATAAATTCAATCCCGAAGTCCGCCGCGCCGATGCCCTTCTGCTGGCCGACGAAGGCAAGCTGCCGGAAGCCATTACAGGCATGAAGGACGTGTTGGATATGACTGCCAAATCCAACTACGACCCTGCTCAAAAGGCTGCGCGCGCGCGTTTTTTTGAAGAACTCGGTTCTTTGTACCGACGCAACGAGCAATACGATCAAGCTGTCGATGCTTTCAAGCAAATGTCCTCGCTCGATCCCGACGAGGCCAATGACGCTGCCGCGGAAATCATCGATACCCACCGCCAATCCCGCGAATACGCCAAGGCCCAGCAGGAGTCCGATGCCGCTCTGGCGAAATTCCCCAACGATCCAACCATCCGCAGCGTGCGCGCCGAGTTGTTCTCCGACGAGGGCAAGACCGATGAAGCCGTCGCCGAACTGCGCAAGATGCTGAACGGCAAGTCAGACTTGGAAGTTCAGCTCCGCATCGCCGAGACGTATCAAAAAGGGCACAACTTCTCCGAAGCGGCCAAAACTCTCGATGACGCCGACAAACTGGCCAAAGACGACCGCAGCCACGCCAGCGTTTATTTCACCCGCGGCGCGCTTTTCGAACGCCAGAAGAAATTCGACTTGGCCGAGAAGGAATTCCGCCGCGTCCTCGACGCCGACCCCAAAAACGCCTCGGCTTTGAATTATCTCGGCTACATGTTGGCCGATCAGAACGTGCGCCTCCCAGAAGCGCAGGATTACATCAAGCGCGCCGTGGATCTGGAACCCACCAACTATGCCTTCCTCGATAGCCTAGGCTGGGTCTACTTCCGCCTTAACAAATTGGACGACGCCGAGCAGCAGCTCGCACATTCTCTGCAGTTGATGGAAAAGGATCCGACCATCCACGATCACTTAGGCGATGTCTACTTTAAGGAAGGCAAGCTGAAGCAAGCGATTTCTCAATGGCAGTCATCGCTGAAGGCGTGGGGCTCCAGTGCCCCCAGCGACGTGGAACCCGAAGAAGTCGCCAAGGTCCAAAAGAAACTCGACGGCGCACGCGTCAAGCTCGCCAAAGAAGAGTCCCCCAAGCGCAACTAGCTTCCGCTTCGTCGATTATCATTAGAGATCACCCCAGAAGTCACTCTGCCCGGGTGGCGAAATCGGCAGACGCAAAGGACTTAAAATCCTTTTTCTCGCAAGGGAAGTGCGGGTTCAAGTCCCGCCCCGGGCACCATAATTGTAGCGTTAAAGTATTTATTATCAACAACTTAAGCGTAGCATAAAATGGCGGGGTTAATAGGGGGTCGAAATTTGCTAAAATCGCCATGTGCTTCGACTGATAAAGCGACACACGGACGCCTGCAACACGGCCTACCGAAAGGCCAACGCTGGCGCAATCAGCGCCAATAAGAAGCCAAAGAATAAGCCGGAAGGCGATTACAAGTGCAAGCATCCGTGTTCGTTTGTGGTGATCGGGCCAAACCCAAACTATGACCCCACATCGTCGGACCCAGGCCGGATAAATTCACGGATCAAGATCACGCTCGACTGCGATAACCTTCCCACCGCAACGCAAAAGATGCGGGACATTGAACACGATCTGATCCTGAATCCCGACAAGCCGCGAGAGGTCACATTAACCGACGCCTTGCGTTCATACCGGAAGGAAAAGGGCACGACCAGCCGGGAGCGCCGGGGCAAACATGAGCGAGTCGTTTTTCGGCGGCAAGTTCTTTTTCTGGGGGTTCGATACGGCCTCATTGACGAAGCCAAAAAGATCGAACTCGATGTGAAAGTATCCAAGGAAGACGAACCGGAACGGGAAAGGAAGATCTACGAAATCGCGGAACAGATTCCCATTCTGAAGCCAACCAATTTAGAGATCGACGACTACCTGAAGACGTTCGACGGCAAGATCTCATCACGCAAAGATAACCGCGCCAACGTCATGAGTTTTTGGCGGTGGGTTTGGGTGAAGAAAATGAGAGCGGACAACATCGCCGCTAGCGCCGCCAGGATCGTCAGTGCCCGCGAAGAGAACCAGGAGAAGGGCAAACGGAGACCGACCTTCACAGCGGAAGAACGGAATGCCTACATGCGTCTTTGTCTGGACCCAAAAGCCTGCGCGGATATTCTGAAACGGGAAAACGAACAAGATCCCGACGCCTCGGAGAAGACGCGGTGCCTTGCGTGGATGCAGGTGGAATCCGCGATGGCGATGGTGGATTGCGTCACGTTCGCGGGCGACGAAATAGGGAAAGAGCTACCTGAAGACCCTGACGCGCTTCCGGTGATTCACAGGCGATGCAAAACCGGACAGATCGCCCGCCCTGTTCTTCCGAAGGTTTTGGTGGAACAGATCCGAAACACTTTCAAATGGGATTCTGACCGGTATCCGTTTTGGAGCGGCGACGGTGATCCCGAAAACCGTGGCAAGACTTACCGCGACCGGCTGAAAAAACTGTTCGTCGCTGCCGGGATTCGGGTTTATGAACGGATGAAAAAAAGGAAGTCGGGCGGCGTGACAAAAGATGAGCCGGAAAACGTTTTCGATTCTCACGGCGATCCGCATTTCTGGCGGCATACGTGGGTGAGAGATGCTTATCTGGAGGGAACGCCAATCGAAGAAATTGCAGAGTACCTCGGCGATGAGGTTGGTGCGGTCAAAGAATACTATTCATGTTTTGATGATTTACGCCACGCGAATCTTGTAAAGAATGCCCGCCTTGTTCGGCAGCGGCGCGCTACGTCTTACGCATCGCAAGCCTGATCGCGGCAATGTCGGCGGGGGTGATCTTCCATGTCATGCGCGTGTTGGTTCCTTTTCTTTTTGATTTGTTACTAGGGAAGATCACCTCATCGCCCGCACCGCATGAGTAGCGGGCGCATCCTTGCGTCAGGCACAACCGCCTCGCGGCCTTGTAACCCACGTTCAATTCTTTCGCCGCTTGGCGCAGATTGAACTCCACGATTTTTTGGGGCTCATCCCCATCTATCGAGACCACTGGCTTCCGCTTTGGTACCCGCACCGGCACAGGGATCTTGGCCGGTTGTTCCGGCGCGGTTACGCGCATGTCGCGCAAGAAATTTAAAATCAGAGCGTGTCCTGCCATACAACGCTGAGTGCCCGCCCGCCGCCGATCATCTCACCCAAATTTAAGCTAAGGAT
>Ga0302140_10003057_pt1 | contig 21619 bp, 16 predicted proteins | sample I_Bog_E1_1_FD_202095 | JGI IMG/M metagenome (GOLD analysis project Ga0302140, IMG submission 202095) | Peat permafrost microbial communities from Stordalen Mire near Abisko, Sweden - I_Bog_E1_1 | ecosystem: Environmental > Terrestrial > Soil > Wetlands > Peat | place: Sweden: Abisko, Stordalen... | reverse complement strand
GCGAACCCTTGCCGCCGAGCACCGTTCTGCTATTCACGCAAACCGACGGGCGGCAGAGGTGGTAACCAGATTCCCGCTGGTGGGTCCCAGAGCACTCACCTTCCGCCCGTCGGTACCGCCTGCGGCGGACCATCCCATTAGCCATTTTACCGGCGGCTAAAGAAGGACAATCACGGCATCCTTCCGGTGGCAGTCCCTGAAACCGTGCCACCGCTTTGCAGTGAGCGAAATAAATCGGGAAGGACCTCCTAATTCTTACGTCTAAACCACTTCGTCGCTCGATCAGAATGAATTCGATGCGCTGCGCGAGATGAATGCCTCGACTTCGGTAGGTCAACACAATACCATGAACATCGATCGGCTCCTTTCCGTTGGGCTTGTGACAATGTTCGCCTCTTTCGCGGTGGCGATCTGGTGGCCACTGCACGATAACGTAGTGAGCGTAGGGGACACTGCGCCAAAATTCAGCGTGGTAGCGGACACCGGCGAACGAATCTCGGTACGGAACTTCAACGGAAAGGCGCTGCTTCTGAATTTTTGGGCATCATGGTGCGATCCATGCATAGCGGAGACTCCATCATTGAACGCACTCTCGCGCGCACTTCAAACTCAAGGTTTGGTTGTGCTCGGCGTGAGCGAGGACGAAGATCCGCAGGCTTATAGTAGTTTCATTCGAAATAAACAGATAGGCTTTTTCACATTCCGGCAACCAGACAAATCCATTAAATACGACTATGGAACTGTAAAGATTCCAGAAAGCTACCTGATCGACCGCCACGGCAAAGTTCGGGCGAAATTCATATCCAGTCAAGATTGGACCTCAGCTGAACTCGTCGCGCAGGTGAAGTCCTTGCTCTCGGAAACCCTAAACTGACCCACTAGCAGGCTGCTGAAATTCTAACTGAAAATAAGTGACCTGAAGAACCGGGAAGACGTCATTTCTGTATGCGCGGAGCCGACTTTCAGCAACACGATTTATTCAGTTATGGGTCACTGGAAGACCGGGTGCCATCGGATCATCCTTTGCGTCCGATCCGAATCATGGTGGACGAAGCACTCCGCGATCTGAACGATCGTTTTGACAAGTTGTACGACGAAGATGGCCGGAAGTCGATTCCGCCGGAACGCTTGCTGCGGGCACTGCTGCTGCAGATGCTCTATTCGGTCCGCAGCGAACGGATGCTGATGGAGCAATTGCAATACAACCTGCTATTCCGCTGGTTCGTGGGAATGTCGGCAGATGAACCGGTCTGGCATCCGACGGTGTTCAGCAAGAACCGGGACCGTCTGCTGGAAGGCGCGGTGGCCGAAGAGTTCTTCTCGCTGGTGGTGAATCAGGCGAGGAAGAAGCGTCTGCTTTCCGATGATCACTTTACAGTGGACGGCACACTGATCGAAGCGTGGGCGGGACAGAAGAGCTTTCAGCGTAAAGCCGGCGATCACGATTCGCTGAATCCGCCACCGCCGGATCGTGGCAGCAACCCCACGGTGAACTGGCATAAAGAGAAGCGCTCGAACGAAACGCACGAATCGCTGACGGATTCCATGGCCGGGCTGTATAAGAAGGCGCGCGGCGCGGAGGCCAAACTGGCGTATCTGGGGCATGTAATGACGGAGAACCGGAATGGTTTGGTAGTGGATGTGAGGCTGACCCAGGCCAGTGGAACGGCGGAGCGCGAAGCGGCGCTGGAGATGCTGAGCAATAAACCATCGTCGAAGCGGGTGACGCTCGGAGGAGACCGCGGCTACGATACGCGCGCTTTTGTAGCGGGTACCCGTGCACTGAAGACGACGCCGCATGTGGCACAGAACGACACCAACCGGCGCAGCGCCATCGATGGCCGCACGACCAGTCATGAAGGGTACGCTATCAGCCAATACAAACGAAAACGAGTGGAGGAAGTGTTCGGCTGGATGAAGACAGTAGCACTTCAGCGCAAGACCAGATTCCGCGGACGGGACAGAGTCGGATGGATGTTTACCTTTGCCGCCGCAGCTTACAATCTGGTCCGTATGCGAAATCTAATGGCGACGGCTGCCTGAAACGCAAGAAATCGAATGCCTGAGGCCTCAGGAGCGCCCGCGAGGTCTCATGCGGACGCATAAGTTAGCGTCTTAATCCCGCTGTGGATCAATAAATCCCAGCCGGCAACTTACAAAACACAGCTTTTCAGCAGCCTGCTAGTGCGGGATCCGTAAAAAGTCTCAACTATTTTTCAGGACCGCAGGTACACGGACATGGATCTCTTTCCCGCCCATCGGACAGACGCGCAGGATTGTGCCGGCCTTCGGCTTCGGCCCCTTCTAGAACGGATCGAGGAAGAACTTCACGCCCTTGCGGACCGCGTCATGGGACGAGCTGGCCTCGACGTTGGTGGCGTACTGCCCGTCAGGGCCAGCGATGTAGATGGTGACTAGCGGCAAGACACCTCAGTCTGCCATACCCGGGGTGAAGATCTGCTGCCATGGCGCGGATCGTTCTGGCGCTAAGATTGGCTTATGTCTGACATTTCGCTCGCCGATCTCGCTTCGCCCGATGTCCTTTGTCGAGCCCGAAGGATCAAGCTATTCCTTATGGATGTAGACGGCACCCTAACCGATGGCGGTGTCTGCCTGATCTCCAGTACCGCCGCCGATGGTTCGGGCGCCGCGAGTGTCTCGGAGATGAAGATCTTCGATGCAAAGGATGGACAGGGTCTTTCTCTTGCTAACACGATGGGGATCAAGACGGGGTTCATCACAGGTCGTCGCTCGCCTGCAGTCTCGAAACGTGCGGAGGAGCTAAAGGTTACCTTTGTCTACCTTGGGCAAGCGAAAAAGATGGAGGCATTTGAAGAATGCATCCGGCAGGCGGGCGTCACCGAAGATGAGGTGGCATACATGGGTGACGACTTGCCAGACATACCGCTAGCCAAACGCGCTGGCCTCGCGATTTCTGTTGCAGACGGAGCAGATGAGTTGAAAGCAGTCTGCCACTTTACCACTCGCCGGCTTGCTGGGCGCGGCGCGGCACGCGAAGTGATTGAATTAATTCTCAAGGCGCAAGAACGGTGGGAACAAGCGGTACCGTTGGCTGTCGCGTAGTCACGTGGACACCCCGAGCAGAGTCTGTTGTGGATCGCAGAGGTCTATAATCGCTGCAACTGGAAGAAAACCACGATCGGCGCGCCCCCAGTCGCAGTGCGGTGATATGAACAAATATCGCTAGCCATTTTGGAGGCTTCTTCTCACGGGTCGCAGTTACGTCGTCCCACATTGATGGTGGGAAGGATTTGTTGTCGCCAGCTATTCGGTAAACGCTGCGCGACCAGCGAAGACCTATCACTGAGAACGTCAGGTTCGAGATGACTTGCAGGGCCACGGTACACTTCATGTGGAAGGTGGATTCTCGGGCCGCCAGCGTTTTTCTGGCCCCGATTCGCGGAGTTTGCACTTCACCACAAGGGCCATGGGTTAAACATCGCATCCATTTTTGGCGTCAACCCGCGAAACGTCCCGAAAAGCTGGGTGTTTGTCCGTATTATGGCTAGCAAATCCGTGATAAGGCCCTTGGCTGTCCATATAGAGCCTTGCGCCTGAGGAACTTCGCATGCGCCGTTTGCTCTTCACGCTATTGTTCGCGGCAACCATCATCGCCCAGCCGATCCGCCAGGAAAAATCCCTCACACTTTACACTCCCCCGCCCTCCACGCGAAGCGAGCCGCCCACCGCCCGGGTCCGAGCCTTGATCCGCCAGCTCGCCGCGTCAAACCCCGATGCGCGCGCCGCCGCTGAGCGCGAACTATTGTCCCTTTGCCCGGCGATCGAGCCCCAACTTCGCTTCGCCCTCGCCCAGGAAGAAAAGTCCGCTCCCGCTCCATTGCCCATGTCTGCCCTGCTAAAACAAGGCTATGTCCGCGGCGGCAGCTTCTACCGCTTTGAGCCTGCCGACCTGCTTCCGCGCCCGGTTTTCCACTCACTCGCGGCACTGCTGGAGCGCTGTGGCGAGCTTCGTCATACCAAGCCGACCCTCGTAACCATCAACGCCACCAACGCGCCTCTCGCCCAGATTTTCCAGCAGTTAGGCGAGCAGACCGGCGCACCCGTGAATCTGGTGGCCCGCTCGTATTATGCGGCAGTCACCTCCGCAGACTTCGACTGGTTTCAGAGTGCGCGCGCAACGGTTCGGCTTCATCGCGTCCCATACTGGTCCGCCCTCCGCACGATATTGGGCGCCATTTCTTCGCCTGCAAGGGGCACGGAGCTCTTCGTCAATATTGGCAGCAACCATTTGCGCCTCATCCCGGCAAGGTCTGACAGCGCCGATGTCTTTCGTAATCCGGAGGCTGTCAGCGCCGGCCCCATGTTGCTGCTTGCCGGCTATCAGACGGGTTCGCAACCCCGCGTCATCATCACCGCGGTTCTGGACCCTGCGCTCACCGGCTTTACCGGTGATTCCTCGCTTCAACTGGCATCTGCCACCGACGCCAAAGGCCGTTCCCTGCTGCACGAAGACGACCACACGAGCAATTCCGGCGGCCTCGAAGACAGGGACTTCGACGCCGCAATCGGCTACGCCTTCAACCCTGCCGATGGCCAGTTCTCCTGGCGGCAGTCGATACCGATCCAGGTGTCTGACTCCGGACAGAGTGCCGCTGCTGTCGCCGGCGCCTTCAGTATCGGATTTGGGGTGAATCGGAAGGACGACGGGCTGCCCGAGGTCGGGCGGGCACCTTTCAGCCAGCACATCGGGATTCCACTGGCACCTTTTCACCCTGAATCTCTCGCTCCCATACTTGCGGAAGAGCAGATCTACGTTCTGCAGGATTGCAAGATCCTTCAGCCGCCATCCGTTGATAAACCTGTCTACGAGCATGAGCAACCCGATTGTGCGACTCGCGGTATCGAACGCAGCAGCGTTCCCGCAAGCGGCGAAACAATCGAAGCTTCCGTCCTGACCCTGACCAATCATCGCGACCATCCGGTTACCTACGTAGCCGGACTGACCTACTTCAATGACCCGGCGCCCGGTTTCCCCAAGCCGGACCAGATCGTCGAGTACGTTGGCATCTACCACGCGCACGCCGAACCAGGCGAGACGGTCGAGGTCCGCATGGCCACCGCCTACCAACCCGGTACGCGTTCTCCCATCCCGCAGGTTCCCGACCGGCTGCCCGCACCGCCCAGCACGGCGCCCGCACAGACTGTGGTCTGCGATGGCTGGCGTGTCAGCGTGCTCTCGGTTAGCCGTGCGGGCGAGGCCTATCAGATCGCGGGCCAGGTCGTTATGCCCACCGGCGGCCCCTACGGCGAGAGAGGGGTGGGGGTCGATCTCAGTCCCCTCGACGCGCAAGGTTGGCAGATCGAGTCCTATCCGCATTTCAGTCGGATGCGCCGTGAAGGCGACCACCTTGTGGAAGACTTCAGGGTAGTCACCCGCGAACCTGGCCGCATTCCCGCGAACCTCCTCTGGCGAACCCCTCCAGCGACCCACTGGCTATCGAGTCCGGTCGAAATCCGCCACCTCAACGAGTTTCACTCAGCGGCAAGGTAGTTAGCCAGCTGGCAAACTTTGATAACGGCGCGGGAACTCTTACGTTTTTGCGCGGAGGATTTCGGCTGCGCTTGTTTTGCCTCAGCTGGAAATGGAGAGAGCGTTCCGCCGTTAAGATAACGGAGAGAGCGCATGAAAAAGACGCGGAATCATTACTCAGCCGAGGAGAAAGTAGCCATTCTGAGGCGGCATTTGCTGGATCACGAGCCGATCTCGAAGCTGTGCGATGAACTGGGGCTTCAGCCAACGGTCTTCTACCGGTGGCAAAAGGAATTCTTCGAGAACGGGGCGGCGGCCTTCCAGACGAAAGCGTGCACCAACCATCAACCCGAGCGGGAACGCATTGAGTATCTGACGAAGAAGATCCAGACCAAAGATGAGGTTCTGGCCGAGCTGATGGCGGAGCACATCGCTCTAAAAAAAAGTCTTGGGGAGATCTGATCGGGGTCTGGGTCCCGCACGACGTGAGGGACCAGATCGTGGATTTTGTCCGGCGCTGGGCGGAAAAGACCGAGATCGGCGCCGGACGTTTCGTGGAGTGGCTCGGCATCGCGAGCAGCAAATTCTACGGCTGGCGGGAGCGATATGGAAAAGTGAACGAACACAACGGTTGGATACCCCGTGATTTCTGGCTGGAACAGTGGGAGAAGAAGGCGATCGTCGATTATCATTTGAAGAATCCGCTGGAAGGTTACCGGCGATTGACGTTCATGATGCTGGATGCCGGCATCGTCGCGGTAAGCCCATCCAGCGTCTGGCGGGTGCTGGGGCAAGCAGGGCTGTTGGCGAGATGGAACGGCCAGGCGTCAAAGAAAGGTACGGGCTTCCAGCAGCCTTTGCAGGCGCATGAACATTGGCATGTCGACGTTTCCTATGTCAACATCAGCGGCACGTTCTACTATTTGTGCAGTGTATTGGACGGCTTCAGCCGGGCGCTGGTGGACTGGGATCTGCGCGAGTCGATGACCGAGGCAGGGATTGAAGTCATTCTCCAGAGAGCGAAGGAAAAATATCCGGAAGCGAAGCCGCGGATCATCTCCGATAACGGTCCGCAGTTCATCGCGCGGGACTTCAAAGAGTTCATCGGATCTCCGGCATGACGCACGTGAGAACCTCACCGTACTATCCGCAATCCAACGGCAAGATCGAGCGCTGGCACAAATCGATCAAACGAGAATGCATCCGGCCCGGTACGCCGTTGACGAAGGAAGACGCGTATCGGCTCATCGGGGAGTATGTGGAGCACTACAACACGGTGCGCCTGCATAGCGCCATCGGCTACGTCACACCGGCAGACATGCTGGCCGGGCGCCAGATGGAAATCCTTGCCGAACGCGACCGCAGACTGGAGCAGGCGCGCCTGCAGCGACAGGAACGTCGACGACTGGTGGCATGAAAATGCGGGTTACAATGATTTTGAAGGGTGAAACGGAAGCTGGCGCTGCAGGGATGCAACCATGCCGAGGGATAGCCTGGCGGGCTCATCGAGACGATGTTCAAGGGTGCGGAAGTTCTTCTTTCGCGCTCTTCCCGGAACACATCGGATCGGTAGACCCGAATGCCTCGAAAATCCCCGCCCGAAGGGCGGAATACTCACTAACGGATAACGCTTCTCCTCCCGTTCACGCTGAACCGGCACAGGATTAGTTCGACTACTTACACCGATTGCCGCACTATCCACAAAGTGCGTAACCTAATGGCCCACAATCTTGACGTCAACTCGTTTGAAGATGGGCACAAAGAGCTTGCTCTAATCGACGTGCTCCAAGCTTCTACGCTACTGGCGGGAGCGACACGCAGGGACCGCTTTGTGATCGCTGCTGTTTTTGCCACGGTACGCCTCTGGTCGTTGATCGCCGAGTCGAAACAGCCAACTCCAGTTGCTGACATCCCGATAAGTCGCAGCCATTGAACCTTTTGATGGTGAACTTGGTTATGACCTGAGAGTACAGTGAGCCTAGACCTTCGGCCCGTGTCATGTTTGCCGTTTTTGTCACGGTGCCCGGCTGCCTGACGCTTAGTCTTAGGTATTCGCACCCGCGCGTGCGCTCCGTCAGGTGGGTCGCTTCGTTGGCCGCACTGGGTGCCGAGCGGGCGCATATCCGGACGACGGGACGGTCGCCAATCTCCGGCTGATCTTTCAGGCGCCTGGTAAGACACTGCGATTTGAACTGCTTACTGTGAGGCCGAAGACCTGGAAACAGTCATGATACGCTGTCGAAGTGAATGTCGCCCAACTCAAGCTATGCGTCGAAGGGATAATTAGTCAATTCCCGCCAACTCCGATTCTCGGGCTCGAGCCTCGATCCAAGAGGAACTCGGCCTCTGTCATGCAGCGATCACGGGAATGACGGCCTTCAAGGCTATTCCGCCAGGAGGCAAGCCCCCTTCTATTTAGATCCACCTTATGGCGGCCCACGATCTGATCGAGACTGCGATTGCCAAACTGAAAAGCGACGACCTTACAGGTATGGCGGGCGACTTGCGAAATGCCGCGCGGTACCTGGACGAACAAGGCAAAAGCTAAACGTACCTCCAGAGGACACTACCAAAGCACCCATCCCTTTGCCAAGAATTTTCGCTCAGCCGCTGTCAGAACGAAAACAGCGGCACACCAGGAGCCGGAGCCACTTCCGGTTCAGCCTCCGCCACACCGCCAGAACCCGCTGAAATCGCCTCTTTGACTTCAGCCGGAACCAGATTAATCGGCCGGTAATACAGCCCCGTTTCACCCAGATAAATCTCAAGATCCGCAGGCTTCGGCAAGCTTCCCTGAATCAGAGCTTCCGAAAGCGGGTCCTCAATGAACTTCTGGAGCGCACGGCGGAGCGGACGAGCTCCGTAATTCCGGTCGCCGCAGGTCTTCTCGAGAATATACTTCGAGGCATCCACATTCAGGCGGATGGTGATCTGCTTCGGCTCCAGATTCTTGTTGATACCGGCCACCAGCAGGTCGATGATCTTCAGCAGATCGGGATCGGTCAGCGACGTGAACAGAATGATATCGTCCAGCCGGTTCAGGAACTCCGGGTTGAACGAGCGCTTCACTTCCGCACGCACCTGATCTTCCACTTTCGACGCCGCGCCTTCCACCTGCGGGGCCGAGAAGCCGAGATTGCCGCGCTTTTCCAGCAATCGCGCGCCAATGTTCGAAGTCATGATGATGATCGTGTTCTTGAAGTCGATCTGGTTGCCCAGACCGTCCGTCAATTGACCGTCTTCAAACACCTGCAGCAGAATGTTGAAGATATCCGGGTGCGCCTTCTCGATTTCGTCGAGCAGGATGATCGAATAAGGGGCACGCTTCACGCGTTCGGTGAGCTGGCCGCCTTCTTCGTAACCCACATAGCCGGGAGGCGAACCGATCAGCTTCGAAACTGCGTGCTTCTCCATGTATTCCGACATGTCGAAGCGAATCAGATTCTTCTCGCTGCCGTGCAGGAACGCCGCGAGCGCACGCGCCACTTCGGTTTTGCCGACGCCGGTGGGTCCCAGGAACAGGAACGACCCGGCGGGACGGTTGGAGGCTTTGAGGCCGGCGCGCGAACGCCGGATGGCACGCGCCAGAACCGTAATCGCACGCTCCTGGCTGACCACGCGCTTGTGTAGCTCCTCTTCGATGCGAAGAAGCTTGGAAATTTCTTCCTCTTTGATCGCGGTCATGGGAACGCCGGTCCAGCGCGCCACCACTTCCTCGATATCGTCCTTGGTCACAACACCGGTCGAGGTATCGTCCAGATTGTATTTCTCGCGCAGCTGCCGCATGTTTTCGCGCTCTTTGCGCTCTTCATCGGAGTAGAAACGCGCCTTCTCGAACTCGTGGTTCGCAATAGCGTTTTCCATCCGGTTCACGATGAACTTGATGCGCTTCTGGATATCGGCCAGATCGGAGGGCAGGGTAGTCTGGCGCAGTTTCACGCGGGCACCCGCTTCGTCGATCAGATCGATCGCCTTGTCCGGCAGGAAACGATCCGGAATATAGCGGTTCGACGCGATCACGGACGATTCAATCGCCTCATCGGTATAGCTGACCGCGTGGAACTTCTCGTAGCGGTCCTTAATGCCATACATGATTCTGGTGGCATCGGCTTCCGAAGGCGGCGGGACTTTGACAGCCTGAAAACGGCGTTCGAGCGAGCGATCCTTCTCGATCGACTTGCGGAATTCCGCCGGCGTAGTGGCTCCGATACACTGAATCTCGCCGCGCGACAGCGCCGGCTTCAGGATATTCGCCGCATCGAGCGAGCCTTCGGCCGATCCAGCGCCGACCAGCGTATGCAATTCGTCGATAAAGATGATGGCGTTCTGGTTTTCCATCAGCTCTTTCATGATGGTCTTCAGCCGCTCTTCGAACTGGCCGCGATACTTCGTGCCAGCCACGATGAGCGAAAGATCCAACGCCAGAATGCGCTTATCGGCCAGGAAAGAGGGCACATCGCCATCGGCAATCTTCTGCGCGAGGCCTTCCACGATGGCCGTTTTGCCCACGCCGGGCTCGCCGATCAGCACCGGATTATTCTTGGTGCGGCGGCACAGAATCTGAATGACGCGTTCCACTTCGCCATCGCGGCCGATCAGCGGATCGAGCGAAGTATCCATGGCGGCCTGGGTCAGGTCGCGCGAAAATTCGGCCAGCAGCGAGCTTTCCTTCGGTCGATTGGCGGAGATCTTCTCCGATTGCGTGCGCTGCAGCTCTTCGCGAATAGAAGACAGGCGCAGCCCGCGCTCATGCAGGATCTCGGCGGCGAAACATTTTTCTTCGCGCAGCAGCCCCAGCAGCAGATGCTCGGTGCCGATGTGCTTATGATTCAGCCGCTCGGCTTCTTCCGCGCCATACGCCAGGACACGCTTGCATTCGTGGCTCAGCGGCAAATCCACCGAAGTGGAAACTTTCTCGCGGGCCGTGGTGTGGCCTTCAATCTGTTTACGTATGGAATCCACGGCGGCGTGAGAACGCAGGAAGCGGTTGGCCAGTTGCTTATCTTCCCGCAACAACCCCAGCAGCAAATGTTCCGTCTCGATGTACGGGCTGCCGAACTGGCTGGCCTCGTATCTCGCGAAGAAGATGACTCGCCGGGCTTTTTCCGTGTATCGCTCAAACATTTAGGATGCTCCCTGGTACTCCTGGTCCACTCAGTCTGCGCCGGTACAGGGCGCCGACCCCAACCACAAATATTTCACCGACTATATATTAAAGATACTCTGCGCGACACTTTGGTTGCAAAGCCCATCATCAATAATTGCAAAGGACGCCGCCTTCCAGTTTCAGTACTCGTCCGCACGATTGCGCAAAGTGTTGATTATGAGTCACCAGAATCGAAGTCAGGTTCCTTTTGCGGCGCAAATCCGCCAGCAACGCAAAAACCTTTTCTCCGGTGCGCTCATCCAGATTGCCGGTCGGTTCGTCGGCCAGCAGCAAAGAAGGGTCGGAAACCAGCGCCCGCGCGATGGCCACGCGTTGCTGCTCGCCGCCGGAAAGTTCCCCCGCCCGATGCTCCGCCCGATCCGCCAAACCGACCTCATCCAGCCTTTCTTTCGCCACCCGGAGCGCCTTCGCCCGGTTCTCTCCCCCCACCAGCCTCGGCAGCATCACGTTTTCCGCGCAGGTAAACTCGGCGAGCAAATGGTGCTGCTGCCACACATAACCAATCTCACGGTTGCGAAAAACAGCCACTTCCGCTTCCGATAGCGACGCGATATCGCGCCCGCGCACACGCACAGACCCGCTGGTCGGCCGGTCCAGCCCGGCAATCAGATAGAGCAGCGTACTCTTGCCCGCACCGCTTTCGCCCATCACGGCCACCTGCTCGCCCTCCGCCACGTCCAGCTCCAGATTGCGAAAAACGGCGATCTCGCTGGCGCCCGACCGATAAACACGCGTCAGCTTTTCCAGCTGAATGAGCGGCTGTATCGTGACGGGAGCCATGGGCGTGGGCGGGACCAACCCTCAGCTTACCGTTAATGTAGCCATATCGGCTGGCGGCGCGAAACTGAGAGCGCAAACGCGCGGCATCTCTGCGCTATTCTCGATTCTGCATGCTGAACTGGCTGGTAATCGGAATTGGAGACATTACACGAAAGCGCGTGATCCCCGCCATACAGGCCGAACCGCGCAGCGTGTTTCACAGCGTACTCACGCGGTCGCCGGAGAAAGCGGAGGCGTACCCCGGGGTTCGTGCGTATACGACGATCGAAGCTGCGCTGCAGGATGAAGCGATCGACGCCGTCTATGTGGCCTCGCCCGTGGCGCTGCATGCGCCTTATAGCATTGCCGCGCTGCAGGCCGGCAAACACGTATTGTGCGAAAAGCCAACGGCGATGAATTATGCGGAAGCGCAAACGATGGCCGCGGCCGCGAAGGATTCCGGGCGGCTGTTTGGCGTGGCGTTTTACCGGCGGCTGTTTCCCAAGCTGATTCGCGCGAAACACTTGCTTGCCGAGGGCGCCATCGGGCAGCCGCTGCTGGCTGAGGCGAATCACCACGGCTGGCTCGAAAGCGAAGAGCGCGGCTGGCTGCGCGATCCCGCGCTTGCGGGAGGCGGCCCTCTTTACGACAAGGGCTCGCATCGCATCGACGCATTCAATTTTCTATTCGGACCGCCGTTGCGCGCCACCGGGCTGCATTCGAATGCGGTGCATCAACTCGGTGTGGAAGATTCGACTACCGCACTAATCGGGTACGCCGGTGGCGTTCACGCCGTGGTGGACGTGCGCTGGAACTCGCGCATCATTCGCGATCAGTTCCGCATCGTCGGCACGGAAGGCGAACTCGATCTCGATCCGCTGAACGAGCCGGGGCTGCGAATTATCGACGCATCCGGAAGCAGGGAAGAGTCATGGCCGACTCACGCAAACGTTCACTATCCGATTGTTCTCGATTTTGTGAATGCAGTGCTCGATGGCTCACCGCTGGCGTGTCCGGGGAGCGAGGCAATTCAGGTGGATTGGGTCACGGCGCGAGTGATGGGAGGGTGAAACGAGCCTCCGGATCCGTTGCTGCAACGATACGACGCCATAGCTCTCTGAACTCGGCGTAGCAATCCCGTACTGCTTCGGCGTGCGCTCCGACAGCGCCATCCGCGGGTTTGAGGAGGAACATCGGCTTGTGCGCTTCCAGCGCCAGAGGCACCAGGCTCCGATAGTTCCTAAGCAGACCCAGGCAGTGCGGATCTTTCTCCGCAGGCGGAGGATTCGGTGTTTCCTCTTCTGAGACCCATTCGGAGTATTCGGCTGGAATCTGGCAGACCCAGCGACTCTGAGATCTTGTGTTCCGCGTTATGACATAACCCGCAGGCTCCATTTCGCCGGACTCCGGGTAACCGCTCTTGTCACGCAGGTCCTTCCAGTCCGCGCGCAAGGTTTTCAATTGCAGCCCCAGATGTCTGATTGCTCGCGCTGAGTAAAGATCCGCACCGAGAGGAATCACCACGTGCGTTGACGCAACGAGCGCTGCTCGATTGATAGCTCCGAGGTTTGGCCCCAGGTCGATAAGAACAACCTTCGCATTTCGGCTATCCGCCGCGGCACGGATCGCGCGGTAAAAGACCGTTATTGCACGGAAGGCGGACTCGTCGGCGACGTAACATCGCGACCAGGCTTGTGAGAACAGGTTCTCAGAGCCAGACAAGTCCAGATCGCCAGCCAGCAAACCGATTTGGGCGGTAATCCGCTCAACATGAGGTGCCGCGATTTCACCGATTCCGCGCAAAATCGGGTCTATCACACCCTGGATTGTAAGCGGATGCCCGCCTGGTGGCCAAAGCTCTTCCAGGCGATCCTCCTCCAAAAACATGCTGGTTAGATTGGACTGAGGATCCAGATCCGCGGCCACGACGTTCACTCCCATTTCGGCAAACATCCAGGCGAGGTGATACACAAGCGTTGTCTTGCCCACCCCACCCTTATTGTTGAAGAACGCGATAACGATCATTGGATGGCCCGCAGCGTCGCACAGACGTAGTGGTGGTCAAAGCGGAATTCGGCCGGAGGATTCCCGTTCCTCGCCAGAGCTTCCTGCGCCCGCACAACGCCTCGTCCGAACCTGTTGACGAAGCCGAGAGTCTTCATCGCTTCCGCCAGAATCGGATTCCGGTAGCTATTCTGATTTGGAAAATTTTCGGGAGACGATACGCCATACAGTCCGCCTGGACTTTGGATTTCCACCCGGTCGGAAAACCAGTACACACGAATGGGCGCCGTCGATTCATATGAACGGTGCATCACCGCGTTCATAGTCAGTTCACGCAACGCAACCATCGGATAGTCTGAGGCCATTCTCTCCTGGAGCGCCGACACGGCCACGGGGCGCTGTTGCAGATGCAATTCGAGTAACGATTCCAGTTCCCGCAACACGGTCAGTAAATCTCCGGAAAGATCCTTCTCAACCAGGACATCGCCGGTGAGCGAAGTTCCCTCCAGGCGCAGGAATTGAATATATGCGCCGGGTATCCATTCGAGCGGATTCTTGCCGAACAAAAGAATTCCGGCGTTTGTCGGGCATTGCCGGCTGGAGTCAAAAAAGCGCAGTGAAGCCAACTGAGTGGCGAGGTCGCGGTGATTCTCTTCCAGAATCTCTGGCGCAACGGCCAGGGCAAGGTAATTAATTCGGAAGACGTCAGTCGCCAGATCATTAATAGAACTATCGAGACAGGGCAGCGCGTCGAAAGTCTTTGCATGAGCAATGCGCTTTTCGGTGAGGGTTCTTTCTTCTTGTTCGGTAGCGATGGCTCTGCGGGGACCGACCCGGACACTAACCTGGCCTTTATAACGAACGGGCGGAAGGTCGGAAGGAAGCACTTCGACTACCGCAAGATCGCCATCGGGAAGACTGAACTTCGCCACATTCAGAGACGGAAGCGGTTGTACATTGCCATCGGAACGCAGTGCGGAAAGGTTCAGGAGCAGTTGATCGGTCACGTGCAGTCCGCTCAGGCTGCCATCGTCGTTTGCACCAATAACGAGATATCCGGGGAGTCGATGGCCGGGGAGGTCGTTGGCAAATGCCGTCACTGCTTCAGCGAACTTATCCGTATTATTCGTTGAAATTGTTCGTTCGATGCGATCAGTCTCACCTGCTGCAAGAAGTGCGAGCAATTCGTCCGGCGTGATCATTTGTGAAAGCTTTGCCCTATTGTCGCATTGAGTGTAATTACTGCTTCCCCAGTACCGACTTCGCCGCCGCGCTGATGCCCGGATTCGCGCTCGCGGCTGCCTTCTTTAAATACGGAATGGCTTCGTCTTTCATTCCGCGCCCGTATAACGTGACGCCAAGATTGAACTGCGCGAGCGCCGCTTGCGGATCGCCCGCAACCGCCAGCCGATATTCGCGTATCGCGTCGTCAGGCCTGTTCTCCGAGGCGAAAACCGTGCCGAGATTATTGTGCGCTCCCGCCGTCTGCGCCCTGAACGAAGCGCTCCACGCCTGCAGCGCCTGCTGCTGGCTGCCCGTCGCGAGAAGCGCGGCGAACCACGCGCCCTCCGCTGTTTCAGCGCGACCGCCAATGCGAATCGCTTCTTCCAGTTGCTCCTGTGCCTCGCGAAGCTTCCCTTCTTTGATCAGAGCATCGGCCAGATTCATGCGCAGCGAACTCAGTTCCGGCTGAATCCGCACCGCTTCGCGCAGCGCGTCCTCCGCTTCTTTCAGGCTGCCGGTACGCAGTAAAATGCCGCCCAGATCGTTGAACGCCGCCGCGCTTTCGGGATTCCGGCCGACGGCAGCGCGCAGCGTTCGAATGGCCTCGGTGAGTTTCCCCTGCCTCGCGTAAGCCTGGCCAAGAGAGAACAGCGCATCGGTTTCCCACGGCGTCAGAGCCGCCACTTCCGCAAAGGTCTCGGCGGCTGTATCCGGATGTCCTGCGGCCATCTGCGCGTTGCCCAGGCCGGCAAGCCAGACCGGATTATCGTGCGATTTTAACAGCGCCTGCTGGTACCACTGAGCCGCCTTTTGCGGCTGCGCCAGCAGCAGGAAAGCATGCCCAATTTCGGCCGCAACGTCAGCTGGCCGCGCGCTATCGCTCGCCGTGAACTGATTCAGGCGCAGCAGCGCTTCCACCGGATTCGACTGCACCTGAGCGATCGCGAGAGCGAGTTCGTTTCCCGGATTCGGCGCCAGCGATTTCGGATAATAGAGCGTCACTTCGCCCGCATACGGCTTTGTAGTCCGGGCATCGATTTCTGCGCCAGTTGGCACGGCGGCCCGCGGCTTTGAGATGTAGTGGTCGGTGATCGACGCGTGGATGACATCCGCCGCCCGCGTGCGCGGCATATGACACGCCACGCAATCCTGCCTCGCGGGATGCCGGCCAGAGAGCGCGGGATGGCACGAAGCACAAATCGTCTCCGTCCTCCTGACAGACTCTTCGGGCGACCATGCAACATGCGGATCGTGGCACGTCGTGCAGGTGAGTGGTTTGCACGCGGATTTCGCCAGACGATACGGCGCGCTCACCAGTTCGACGCTATCGGCGCGATCCGCCTCCGGAGCGCGATCCAGGGCCAGAATGAAATCCTCCAGCGGTTCGCCGGGCCGGTACGAAAACACGCCGCGTCCCGTTCGCAGCAGCGATGCCGGAAGCCTGCTGCTGGTGGTTTCGAGATGACATTGCAGGCAGACTTCCTCCTGCCGCTCCGGGCCGAGTCGCTCCGGATTCACGATACTCGCACGAATTTCCTGCGCGGATTTTCCGCGCGCAGCCGCGTCCACATGACTCTGCCCCGGACCGTGACAGCGCTGGCAATCGATTCCCTGCGGCAGTTGCGCGGGGAAAACGGTTTCGCCGGGAGAATCGCTCGCCAACGCCGCCTGCGGATAGGCGTTGTGACAAAGCATGCAGGCGAAACTGACTTCGCGGCTGAAGCCCGGGTGATCCGGCCGGTCGTACGCCGGGCTCATGCCCCAGTGACCGCCGTCTGCGCCACCCTCCGGATACCAGGTCACCGGAAACTCGGTCAGTTTGTTATCGCCCGTGCGATGCAGGAAACTGATGGCCTGCTTACCGCCGCCGATCGCATAATCAACACGCTGTTCGAATACGTTGATTTCCGCGCCCGCGGGATCGTGCTGCGAACGTCGAATCCAGGGTATGCCATCGCGCAGCGTGAAGGTAAATGATTCCCGTGACGGCGCGTGAACGAAAGTGCTGCCATCGAATTCGCGCTCCGCGACCGCCTTGTCCACGGCGCGCAGCGAGCGGCCCATTCCGGTCCGCGCGTAGCTCTTAGCGATCTCCGGGTGGCAGCCCGCGCAAACCGCGGAATCCACGTATCCAGGCTGCGCCGCCAGCAGCGCGGCAGCGGCAAAAGGTCCAGCCATCAGCGCCATCGGCCATCGAGCAAGTCTCCGCAAAATCAGCCCCAGCATAGTATATGCGGTACCAGTGCGGGAAAGAGGCTACCATATGCTCCCGGGATCGGGTACCATAAATGTTTGAGGAAAAAGTCTAATCCTGCGGCGGCGGCGACGCTCCATATCGCCGAGCCGCAGCCTGTCAGCCTCTCCACCCGCGCCTACCAGACCATCCTCAAAAGGATTCTGCGGGGCATGGTCCCGATTGGCGGGGAGCTGTCCAGGCGAAAGCTGGCGGTGGAACTGGGGATGAGTATTCTCCCGGTTTCAGAAGCTTTGCAGCGTCTGCAGAATGAGGGTATTGTGGAAAGCCAGCCACGCGTCGGCACGCGGGTTCGCGTCCCCACCGCAGTGGACGTGCGGGAACGCTATGAGATCCGCGAAGCCCTGGAATGTCAGACCGCGCGCCTGTTTTGCCGTCACGCCAAATCGGCGGATCTGGCGGAGGTTTTGAAGGCGGCCAAACAGGTGGACGCTTTGTACAGCCGCTGTTTCAGGCGAACGGAAAACGATCCGGACTTCCTCTATCTGGTGCAGGACACGCACACGCGATTTCATTTCCACATCGCGGAGGTGAGTGGTTGTCTCGCGCTGCGCACGATGCTCGAAGCCAATCAGGTGCTGACCTTCAACTGGTTGTATTATGTGGCGGCGCGCCGTCCCGCGCTGCCTGCTCGTTTTCATTCCGAACTGGCGGAAGCGCTCTGCGCCAGAGACGAAGAAGCGGCTGACCGCGCCATGCGAGCGCACATCCGCTTCGGTCTCGAAAACGTAATCAACTGCATCACCCCGGAGCTGGTTGCAGCCGCGGCCGCTCGCTAAATTGGGCGATTACGCCGCTAAGATCCGTCCTTCTTCGGAAAGAAATTGTAATAATCCCTATTGACATTGGCTGAGCCTTTCAAATAAACTCCCCATAAGCTGACATTTCAGGATCTGGTCCGGATCCTGGAGGTGGTCGAAGGCTTCGAAAGAGAGGGGTTCTCAATGTTGAGGAAGGTCCACGTCGTTTCGTCCGTTTTTCTGGCGGTGCTGTTTTCGGTACCCGCCTTCTGCCAACTGGAAACCGGCACCTTTACCGGCCGGGTCAACGATCCCAGCGGCGCCGTAGTTCCCAATGCCACCGTGAGTGTCGTGAACAGGGACACAAATTTTTCCAGCGAAACGAAGACAAATACCGACGGTTTATATCGCATACCGTCCATGCAGGCAGGCAATTACCGGATGACAGTCGCTGCCACCGGCTTCAAGCAATCGGTTCACGACGGCCTTGAACTACACGTCGCCGAGGTTCAGGAAGTCAATGTGGTCGTCGAGCTTGGGGTTGCCACTGAGACCGTCAAAGTCACGGGTGAAGTGGCGCAGCTGCAAACGGAGACGTCGGCTTCCGGTCAGACGCTGGAAGGCGCGTATCTGGAGCAACTTCCCCTCTACCAGCGCTACGTCGAAGACGTCTACTATCTGACACCGAATGTCGATATGCAGGGCATTGCGTACGGCGGCAATCTGAACGGGTTCCACATCGACGGCCTCTCCGACACGAAGGTTGGTTTCTTCCAGGACGGCGTGTATGCGGCGGCGAGCGACGGCGGCACAATATACACGGCGCAGGCCATCCAGAGCACGGTAGAAGAAGTCAAAGTGATGTCCACCATCCTGCCGGCGGAATATGGCCATTCGGGAGGCGGCGCGCTGGTTGCCGTGCAGCGCACAGGCACCAATACTCTGCATGGCGAAGTTTCCGAGTTCGGCCGCGTGAGCGCGATGCAGGAGCGTAAGTATTTCGATGAGTATCGCTTCGGACAGCGGCAGCCTGGCCTGACGAATGCGCCATCGGAGCTGTTCCAGCAGCCGAACGCCACGCTGAGCGGCCCGGTCTATATCCCCAAAATTCATGACGGACGGAACAAGACATTTTTCCTGTTCGCGGTGGAGCGCGTGATCGAAAAACAGGGTAAGCAACAGGCGTATACGGTTCCGGATGCCAACGAGATTGCCGGAAACTTCAGCTTCGCGGGCAACGGCGGACCGGCCGCGAATCAGATCTTCGATCCGCTGAGCACCGCACTGGTGAACGGAAAATACCAGCGCACACCGTTACCGGGCAACATCATTCCGCCTTCGCGCATCGATCCTGTAGCGGCGAAGTTCTTCAGCCTGACGCCGTACGCTCCACCCAACACAGCTGGCACATACAGCAATACGGGCCCCGCAAACAATTTCAACGGTACGTACCTCAAGAAATATTTTTCCGAAAATTACACGGGCCGGCTCGATCAGCAGTTCACCCCGACTTTCAAGATGTATGGCAACTGGCTGTACAAATCGATCTACCAGAGAAGCCCCAATCCGCAGATTTCCAATTCTCTTTTCGACAGCAGTCTGGTAGCTTCGCACGATTACGACAACACGGCGACACTGGGCGCAACGAAGATCATCGCTCCGACCCTCGTCAACGAAGTAAAACTGGGCTACAACCGTTTCATCGACGAAGTGACCAGTCCCGATCAGAACGCAAATACGGCTCAATTGCTGGGCATTCCCAATGTGTCGGGGGCGGAACTGCCGGGCGGTCTGCCGCTGGGCGTTGGCGGTCCGAGCAAGAACGTCATCGAGAATTTCACGTTCAAGGACGATTTCAGCTGGGTGAAGAACAAGCACAGCTTCAAGTTCGGCTACGATCTGCTGCATATGCGCCAGGACCAGTGGAGCGTGGGGACACCGAGCGGCAGTTTCAGTTTTGACGGCGGGGCCGGACTCGCGGGCAACTGCCCGGCCAATAATCTTTCGGGCGCCAGCACCTGCCCCAACACCGGCGGCATCGGCCTTGCGTCATTCATGCTTGGCTCGGTAACTTCCTACAACGCTTCTATCCCGACGGCGAGCTGGCTGCCGCGGGAAAACATCGGCAGCGTGTTCTTCCAGGACGACTGGAAGATATCGCCGACCCTGACCCTGAATATCGGGGCACGCTGGGTCATGGAAGGACCCTGGCATACCAAGTATGGGCAGTATTCCGTTTATAGTGCGACCACTCCCGATGACGTGGTCGCCGGCGACATGGGCGCTACGGTGCATCCCGGCGGAAACATGACCAATCGTGAGTGGCAGCGGCCTGAACCGAGAGTTGGTCTGGCATACCACCCGTTCAATAAGGTCGTGATTCGCACTGGGTTTGCACTGATGCACATCGACCGTGGCCTGGCGCCGAGCGAGCTTTCCGAATACAGTATTGCAGCCTCCGAAAACGAGCCGAACGGCAATCCGACGCCGCTGTTCCAGCTTCACAGCGGGCCGCAGCCGCTCGTCTTTCCAACCCTCCAGGGCAATGGCTACGAACCCTACGTCGGTTGCACCACCGGAACCCTCAGCGGCGTCACGTTTCCCACCTGCAGCGGGCGCAGCGCAGTCGATATCGATCCGAACCTAAGAGATCCGTACTCTATGACCTGGAGCTTTGCGATCCAGTACCAGCTGCTCCGCAATACGCTTGTGGAGTTGTCGTATGACGGCTCGGCGAGCGTAGGCGATCTCGAATCCCCGAACATAAATCTTCTGCCGAATAACTACGATGCGGGCAATAACACGCTGCTTGCCGCCGTCGCCGGCAACGGGCAGGTTTACCGGCCGTCGGTTAATTTCGGGACCGTCAGCTACATGACCAACATCAGCCATTCGAGCTACAATTCGGGCACCGTGCATGTGCAAAAGCGGCTGGCGCACGGGCTGCTCTACGATTCGTTCTTCACTTATTCGAAAAGCCTGGACGACAGCGGCATCGCCGACGCTTACCTCAATCCATTGCTCTACAAAGGACCTTCGGCGTTCGACCGAAGGTTCCATTATGCCGGCAACTTCAGCTATAACCTTCCGATCGGCAAAGGGCAGAAGTTCCTGAATCAGGCCGGCGTGCTCGACAAAATCCTTGGCGGTTATAACCTGGTGTGGCAGTACGATACCTATAGCGGAAACCCGGTGACTCCCGGTGTTACCAACAGCCCGAACTCGGGCCCCCCAGGAGTCATCGCCGGAATTAGCGGGCGTCCCAACCTGATCGGCAATCCCGGCATGGCCAATGACTGGCAGAATCTGGGCAACGATCGCTTTAATCAGGTTGGCCTTGGAGTCAACTCGTCGGTCTGCTGTCTGTCCGACTTTGCCTATCCGGCGGCCTATGTTTTTGGCAACGAGGGCAAGGGCGTCCTATATGTGCAGCGTACGATTGGCGCGAGCTTTTCTCTCCGCAAGGAATTCGCGCTGAAGGAAAGAATGAAGCTGCAGATTCGTCTCGATTACCAGAATCCGTTCAAGTGGTATACGCTGGGTAACCCCGGCACTACGGTCGATCTGAAGAACGTGGTGTCCGGTGCCGCTCAGAATTCCATCGCCTCTGAACTTCCCGGCAACGCGTTCGGTAAGTTTTCATCCGGCAACGAAGGGACCACCGTGGCGGATGGCGGCGTGCCTATGATGAACGGCACGATTAAGCTCACGTTCTGAGCGGACGTGGTTTGCAGGCAGGGCAAACGGGATCTGGTGCGAACCCGGGTCCCGTTCTTTGATCCCATTCGCGAACGGTCGTGTCACCCGGTAGCGCCCATTAAGCGCGTAGAGCCCGCATGGAGCGAGCCTGCGGCGTGACTCTGTGAATTGGTGCCCGGGGTGGGAATTGAACCCACACTCTCCTTGCGGAAAAACGGATTTTAAGTCCGTTGCGTCTGCCGATTTCGCCACCCGGGCAC
>Ga0302140_10003055_pt1 | contig 21641 bp, 20 predicted proteins | sample I_Bog_E1_1_FD_202095 | JGI IMG/M metagenome (GOLD analysis project Ga0302140, IMG submission 202095) | Peat permafrost microbial communities from Stordalen Mire near Abisko, Sweden - I_Bog_E1_1 | ecosystem: Environmental > Terrestrial > Soil > Wetlands > Peat | place: Sweden: Abisko, Stordalen... | reverse complement strand
TACTCAACAACAGATCTTGAATGATCATCTTATAATAGAGGCTGATCGCAACCAGTTCAGGGTGATGTGACGTGAGCCATCTCTGGCCAGCTTGATCCGGGAAGTGAATGGCGTTGAGCTGCTTGTTTTCGAAGGCGAAACGGGCGTGGATGACGGTATTGCAGAGCAATGCAGCGTTGGTTCTGAGGAACAACCGCAGTGTTGAGGAGGTGTGGGTCAGATCGAAGAAAGTGGAGAGCGGCAGGTTGACCAAGATCTTCACTAAGAGGTCGAATGGAAGGACGGTAAGACGATCGCGAGCTGGAACAGCGTTGGGAGCCGATGACATTTTTCTTTGCATGTCATGCCTTTTTGCCTTACGGCGAGCCATTGTGGGGAGGATGATGGTAAGAGCGAGGTCTTGGACTCAATCAGTAGTTCCTCGAAGCTATTTGCACGTAAGATCGACTGAGTGGAGTTTGATATTTTGCGGACCGATGGGCCACGAAGGACATCTCCTTGTTAGCTCGATTGGTGAAAGGTGAACTTAACAGTTTGCAGCCAGCTAGAGGTAGTTAAATTTGTCCTCATTAGGCTCGTTGTGCCTTTCCATACGTAAATTGATCCATGTGGAGAGGACGTTGACTATCTTATAATTTGTTTGCGCCAATGCCCGGATGAAATGGGTTTCGAAATTGTGGATATGGAGTCATGGCTAAATTTCCAAACATTCAGCATGCACTTTGATATCTCACTCATGACTCTTCCTACTCTAGCTAATTTCATCATTACCAAGTCTTTATAAACGATGCTGAAAAGAAATAAGGGTGATCGTCACAATTGAAGCGAATGTAAAAATTGGTGCGAAGGGTCCTGATTTTGACCTTGCCATTTGTATAAGCAAGTCAATGATGCTATGAAATCTATGCTCTCAACCGAAAGTCTCTATGGGACTCATTCTTCAGGAAAATATTCCCGATTTTCTAGCCCATTGTGAAGCAAAATATGCATTCAACATCCTCCTATCCCCATGATTTATCAAGTCTTTCTTCGACGATCCCAGAAAGCCAACTAGCAAGTACCCACTGCTGCTCATGCTCATCTTACAGGTATTGCTCGCCTTTGGCAATAGAAGTGCATGTGTTCCAGAGGCAGTATTCGTAGTCGCTCACTTCTTCTCCACTTTGTAGTACCAAATCAACTCTCGCGGAAAGCTAAATCTTTCGAACGAAGATCGGTCGACCCTTTCCACCCAATGAGCACTACCATGGACCTTTGCCATGAACGTCTGAAAAGCGGTAATAGAGATGTGGAAACCGTATTCATGTCCGAATTCGCCAGGGGTAATGTGCTTCGAATCGCAAATCCAAAGCATCTTCTGCTCCAGAAAATAGAGAAATTGGGGGCCAGGTTCAGCTAAGTTCAGGAGAAGGTTTCTTCCACCCCTCTTGCCGAAGAATCCGTCGTAATATGGTCGGTCCCCGACATGGAAACCTATAGGGTGATAATTCGAGTAGGTAGAGTAGAACGCATGCTGGCGCTGCAGCACCTCATCGCCTGCAACGAGCCAGCCCAACTTCGACGTCGTTAGTAGAAGTTTTGCATCGTCGTTGTGGATTGATCGAATTGCTTTGTTGCAGATGGCGGCGCCATGGACTTGTAGGAAGTGTTTGAAGAAACTGGATGTATGTTTGAGGTCGAGGAAACATTTCAGTGGAAGGAGGGAGATGATCTCAATGAGCAGTTCCGCGTGAAGCCTTGACAGGTAATCTTTGCCTGTGGAAGCGATAGGAGTATCCATCGTCCACTTCAGGGCGATTCGGAGTTCTCTAGGACAGGTGAATAGCATTCGTGTGTGGACGGGGCATGAGGTCCTCAAAAGGTTCTCTACGTCGTCACGGATGAAGGCTTGGTGATGGGAGTGGATCTTCCTTCAAGTTCTCACTGACTCCTGGTAGCCTGCTCCGAAGTCATTAAGCAATCTTGATGGAGATTGAGATGTCAAATGGAGTTCCCTTTGGTGAAGTAGAAATCCCAGGTCTCGGTGGAGTGTTTGTGGACACAAGGGAAGAAAGGTCAGAGATTTTTTACGTAGGCAGTCGGAGTCATTCTGGGAAGATCACAGGCGAGAATCGGCAACACTTCGGAAGCAGAGGTTGTCCGATGTCGTAATGCTCGAAGCTTGCTGTTTTGGTGAATCCATGGTATTTGTTTCTAGAAGACAAAGGAGTGGAGTGTGATTCATTATTTACATAGGTCTTCAATATGCAAATGCTTCACCCAACGCCAGAAACGATGCCAGTTATAGTCATGCTGCGCGGTTTGAGGTCCCCCAGTCTTGTCCGGAGCCATAATACCAAATCAATTCCCTTGGGAATCCCAATCTAGCAGTTGCCGACCTCCCATGCCTTACACACTCGCCACAAGTAACCCGTCGATGAAACTCTTTCATGAAATCGTTGAATTCCTTCCTGAAGATGAAGACCGGCTCTTCGCGGTACCAGTACAGCACTCCAGCCTGCAGAAACCCTTTCTGTAAGAAGAACAAATACTGAGGTCCAGGATCGCTGATCAAAATCTGAAAGTCGCGGAAGTCGGTGAGACTCTCAAGTGGTGCGCATTTGACTTTACTGATGGGGTTGTGTTCACAGAGGCGGCGATCTCGCAGATTGACACCGAGGCAGTCTGAAAAGAAGTCCTCTCTCCGTCGAAGTTCTTCATGTGTTGGGACAAGCCAGCCGGACCTCTTCTCCGTCTCTAATGTCTTGGCCTGATTTGGATAATATGCTGTGATAGCGTCATTGCAAATTACTGAAGAATGAGTCTTGAGGAAGTATCGCAAGAAGCTGGAGGTGTGTGACAGGTCGAAGAATGATCGAAGTGGTAGGTGAGGAAATATTCTGAGAAGTAGCTCAGCCGGTAGGGCAGTCAGATAATCTTTGCCTTTTTCGTGCGAGATCTTCAGCGGGGAGATCGTTGCAGATGTCGAAGCCGGGGTAGCGGCGGTGGCCGTCTTGTGAGAGGACACCCTCTTCCTGACAGACACCCTTGCTTTCCAGCTTTGGCAGATGCCACACACCATTGTTTCAAAGACTTTTCTGGAACTGAAGAGGTAAAATATGAAGTTGGCGTCTGAAAGGTCCCCATTACTTCTGGGAGTTGGTTTGCTTACGTTGGAGAGAAGAGGTTGGGGGGTCAGCTGCGCAGGGCAGTGAAGCCCGGCGCGTACCTGCAGGTGGCTTGCATACGCACGTGACAGAATCAAACATTATCCTTTCCTTGAATGACAAAATCGAGATTGTACAGGATATATCAAGATGAAAAGGTGGTGTAATTGGTTACTTTGCATCGTGGCACTCAAAAATGTTTTGCTTTCCCGTGCAGAGACTATTCTTGAAGTCCTGCTATGCTAAAGTTACAAACTAACTTTCCAGACAATCAATCCATCCTAGTACTACTCTATTGTTCTCCTATGTATGTTTAAGAACAAGAAACAAGAAACACGATTCAATTCTTTATTCAAGTCTCAAGTCCATTAATCTCCTCCACTTCGTTTCCTATTAGTCTGTTAAGCAGAGACCTACACAAAGAACACACACAACAACGCACTTCAGCTCTGTGGCACGCCATAGTACCAAATCAATTCTCTCTTTCATAGTTCCCTCGGTGTTACCTCTTCCTCTGCTGTAGTTGTCAATTCACAATTCAACAGCTTCAAGAACTCCACAACCTCTCGACGGTTGAGAGACGGCACTTTTTCCTCCGTGTCAGCTGGAGTACGCCGTGAGAAGATTTTACCCCTCTGAAGCCACATCAGATACTGAGGTCCCGGGCGAGAAAGTTTGATTTGCAAGTCTCGTGTGCTAGATTCTTGCTCTGCACTCGTACCAGCCATAGCGTCATCGATGTACTTCTTCTTGTCAAGTAAGTATCGCTCGAGGGCATCAAGATCTGGGTGAGTAGGGACGATCCAGCTATTAATCCTCGCAGATGGGATCATGGAAGCTTCGAGAGAAAATCTGTTGCCAATGATCGCATTGCAGAGTCGCGCTCCGTTCATCTTAACGAGCTGTCTCAACGGACTCGACGTTTGCACAATGTCCACGTAGGATTCGAGAGGTACGTGGGAAACGATCATGACAAGGAGCTCTAGAGGGAGGCTGCTTAGGCAGTCTTTTTCATCGCACAATCTGGCGCCTTCGCTGGGTTTTCTGTAGATCGTAAGGTGCAAACACTCGGAAAAGTGGTTGGAGGAGCTGTAAGTCTGAACAACCATCGCTACATCGCGCTTTTGAAGTGAGCCTCGCTTTGGACCGACCGAGGAAAGAGATCGGGGCGCCATTTCAGACGTGACGGAAATGCGATAGCACAAACGGCAAGTCCTGTCTGTCTTTGACTCTCGAGGGTTTGAGGTTAAGCTTTTTGCAATGGCTCAGATGGTGGTTTTGGAATGTTAAAGGAAGGTTTCGCCTCTCTGCGATCTCTTATGTGTGTCCCACTGAAAATTTACGAGTTATGCACCTTGAAAAATAATCAAACTTTGATCTTTCAGGCCTATCGCCGTGCCTTAAACAATTCATGGAAAACAATTAAGCTTGAGCTTGGTAGCTGAAGGTGTATGCGGTACCTCGAGCTGCACGCGCCTCTTGCAGACGTACAACCTGGTTTACAGAATACTTCAATCCCTTCCGACGTCATCCTTGCCCTCATCGGCATTGGATCAAAGCCTTTCCCATGTACTGGTGTTCTGCATCTTCTTTCCATCCCCAAGGAACAGTTCATTCGCCAAAGCTCGAGGCCAGGACAGGTTGTTATACCACGGGAATGTTGAGAATTTCTGATCCTCACGCTCCCGTGACCACGCCCCTTTGCTCACCCTCTGCTCAGGCCCTGGCTCAACTTCGACTCTGGTCTGCCCAGGTGTTTACGCGACGTTACGTAGCCAAAACTAACCTCGCCAGAAATTATCAACTTTTAACGAGGGGCTCAAAAAGGTCCCTGAGAGAAAATATGTTACCACTATACCATGCCAACAGATATGGGGACCATAATCTAGGAGGATATTTCCTCCCTTGTTCTAAAAGTGGCCGTCTTCTCTCCACCTTATCTTCCATAGCTCTCTCAGTTAGGTTGGGAAAGTGCTCATCGTCCGCTTGTTTTTATACCTATCTTGTCAGCAGTCTCTGTTCTAGATAGCCTCATGTCACGACGGCCGTCCAGGTAGTTAAAGCCTCCTCCACTACCCTAACGCACTATTCAAGCTCCGCCGTGACTCTATCTCGGCTTCATAGACGCTCCAGGCAGGACTACAGGTTCCCAACATGCACCGTGGGGAGGTGAGAGTCGTCGTATCCATTTTTCTTGAATTATTTATTCTATCCATATCTGCTGTACAGGTCTCTACACATTTCCTGCTCTCCTGAAATCTACAATCTCCAATAAATGCGAGCGTCAAAGGATATCTCAAGCTCGAATGTGCCCAAACTCTAAACTCCCAACTCCGTCGAACTACCTCAGAAACTAAAGAACGGCAATCTCTTTGCCAAAATATATCCCCAATACAACGGCGCAACATCTCCACTTGGCAATCCAACCAGATTCCCAGCAATTGCACCTAAAATCCAATCACTATACAACGCAGCCAATATACTCGTTGCACTGCCTGCAACTAGAAACACCATAATCCCAATGGCCACAGTACCCTTTCCCAGATTCTCCATCGACGAGTTGTTCACCTCCTCTTTTCGACTCCCACAACACTGTGAACACATCCAGATGATACCAACAATAAGCATTATGCCTGCTGGGAAAGCAATCACAATTCCAAAGACCTCAGTAATGATTTTAACATGAGCGTTCCGTCCGATTTCCTTGAAAAATAAAGACAACAGCCCTGAAAGCCCAGCAACGACACCCGGGACATAGAGCAGCAACCACCAAAGGACCTTCGTATATTCATTATTCTCAATAGCATTCGCAGTGCTCTCCAAATGTCCCAATCCACTGTACTGATATTTCTCCTTCGGTCGAACCAACATCGCAGCATGGAGACTCAGAATACCAAACGTGACACTTAGGACTAGCTTCCACGTAGCCATTACAACAAATTGCCATCGATTTCGACAACGGAGGATTGTAAGGACGGTGAGGATGATAGATGCGACAAGACCAAAGATAGAGAGGGTGATGTCAATCCATTTGTGATGATTCTTTTTCCACGGCATCCAAGGGCTTCGTTGATATGAGAGCATAATGATCGTGTAATACGTTAAGACATGGGAAGCAAATCCAATTCCACCATAAGGAAGTCCATAGCATTGAAGTTCCTGAGCGAGTGTGGCATTTTTGTATGGATTCTCGTGCAGCCAATCATTGAGATTAAAATGGGTTAAGGAAGTGTCGTTCATAGTGATTTTCGGTAATGATCTGTAGCGAGAGAGACGAAGGGGTTGCGGAATATAAGAATGGCAATAAGGCTGCTTCGAGGGTGACTGCTGCACTGTTTTGGTGAAGGGTGCCAGCTTCACAGCCTCGTGGCGGCTGTGCCGGAGTCCTCATTCTGTCTCAGCACTGCACGACCCTGAATTGGGGATCTGAGCCGAGCATTGGTGGCCAAGAGAAGACTTGAACCGCGAGAATTACCAAGTTTGAATATTTATCAAGCCACTATTTCCCTTCAATCATTCTCCCTTTCAATGATTGAATCGAAAGAAAGTCGATACTGTACTTCAGTCTCAGGTCTAGTCGCTGGTCGATGGTCGTGATCTTCTAGTAGCTGCAAATAAGATTTGCACTCATTGCCATTGAGCCGCATCGCTTTTGTTCATTGCAAAATTACTTAACCACGAAACCTCGTCAGCTCATCGCACTGCGCCCTCGCGACAGAGCATTACGATTGGAATCACACTCCCGAAGTCTCGATTGTGCTGGAGATATTGCGGCTTGCGGCGAGGCATCTTCACAGCTCAGCCCCCGCCTCACCGGATGCAGCGCCATGCCACCAATGTCCTTTTCGGCTGACAGCCCAATTATTAGCTGACAGCCTAATTTGGTTAAGGCTCTTTTAGCTGACCAACTATTTCAAGCTGACAAGCCGACTTCACCTTTTTTGGCACTCCCCTTTACGGAATTGATTCTTATTAAGGTTTATTATATACGATTTCAGTAAAGAACAATATTTCTCCGTACAGTATCGCATAGCAAACTGAGAAAAGGCGCGAAGCAGTTAATATTTTCCAGACTTAATACCAAGAAACTTAATCAGAAATGAACAACTCATAAGTTTTAAATGCAAAGAGTGTAAGGGTGTTTAATTTTGCCTTTTTGCTTTCCCATTTTTCTTTTTGTCGATGTGCGTTATTGTGACTGGGAAGGTTTTGGCTTGTTGGGAAAGCTAGCTGTTGTGGCGTTGAGCATGTGAAACTAAGGCATGTAGCGGCAGCACGAGGAAAACTCACGGTCTTGCCCACATCTCAATTCAGCAACGGCCTAGAGCAATAGTAAAGCTACCAGGGCTCGCGGCGAGATCGAAGCATTAGCCATGATGGCTCCAGCTCGCAGACGAGTCGCAGGTCCCCAGTTATTCCCGAAGCGTCCTCGAACTTTCTTCGTCGACTGTCACGATATCTAGACCGCTTTGTTTGCTGTCTTATCCCTTAGGCTATGTTTATCCCCAATAATCGTCCTGATATGGGCCAGCATCGGCTACGGCGAGCGCAAACACTCCTCTCTCTCCGAGTGTGCTGCTCGATCACACTCTCCCGATCCAGGCTTCATAGGCAGCCCCGACTTCTAATGGCTTAGGAATTCGAGTCGGCATCTACTTTCAATGGGTTGTATTTGTAGTCCAATCAAATCTACAAGGTTCTGCTTTTCCTCGATACACCAAACAACCAAGTCGAAAGGATGAGTTTGTATTGATTTCTGGACCGAAAAAAATATATAATAGTGCTTTTTCATATAGTGCTCAGTTCTAGAAGGCATTCGTTGAGACATAAATCGAGTGGATGGAACAGGCGGCTTTAGGCAAGCAACCTAATTGTTATACATTGTGCGAATTAAAATCAGCCTAACCTCGTAAATAGTCAAGTTCTCCTTCTCATCACTACCTGTACATTATACGGGTCTTGAATTACCAAACTACGAGATTTTGTCTCCTATAGATCCAAAAATGGTTCCGAGGAATCCTCGTCGGAGCCAATATAGGACCCGCCCCTAGAGACAAAACGAGAAAAGTGTAACCGGGGGTTAAGGGAGCCAAAACAGGCCTTTCGATACTAAAATGGCTCTTTAATGCATACTCTGGATTACTTAGCGTGTGCTTAGGCAGTGCTCAGGAATGCTCACCCATGGCTCAGGCTAAAGCAGCGGCAGCTCAAGTCCAGAGACGGAAGTGGAAAATGTCATGAGAACATTCCCATATGAAATACGCTGTTACAGAATCGTTTCTTGCCCAATGAAGTCGGACCAGGTTATCATCCACCCACTTGCTAGGAAGTTTCTGTCAACACCAGGAGTCTAGGTCCTCTAGGGTTAGCCGTTGACTTGGTTCAGTGCTGGATCGGATTCCACTTACATTCGACAGCAGAGTTGCTTGGCCAAAGCCCATCTCAGATCCGATCCACGCAAGACATGTCCGCATGTACTTTCGTATCTGCTCGGAGACAAATGGCAATCCCGAAACGATATATAGTGGATGGATGAGCAGCAGGCCTCCGAGGAACTTCCCTGGGTCCGTGATCTTTAAGTTCTGTGATATCGTAAGAAGAAAGGCTTGTAGATTGTCTGTTAAGTGGTATGGGATAGAAGCAATTATATCCTCGACGATGCAATTAGCAGTACGGAGATACTTCACATAGCTGTCATGCTCCTCGCTATGGTCAGTGAATCTGGTGATGAGAGAGATGAGGAGAAGTCTTGCGACGCGGAAGACGTTCCATACGCCTGCGACATACAAGTCGAAGTACGTATCCACTTTCCTTGGCGAACATCCCGTCCCAGGCGGCATGTCAGTCTTGCTTTGATCGATGGTCCCGATTGTAGTTGGTTTAAACTCTGTAAGTCGAGATTCTTGCCATTGATTAAACTGTTGCTCTAGAGATGTGCTGGCTTCTTTGAGTTGAAGGAGATCAGTCGGTGAACGCGGTGCTTCGGACCTCAGCGATAACGAATGGAGACTGAGTAATAAGTCATTGAGACTGTCACCTGGAGGACCTAAAGCGGGGGCAGAGAATATGCCTGTGGTCTGATTTAAGCATTAGATTGTGTTCAATATAGGCATATAGGAATTTGAACCTTGCTGGGACATAAATCTAGAGTCTCACCCAATTTGTGATTGGATTGGCAGATTCCCAACAGGCTAAATGGCGAAGGCTCAGTGTGCATTAGGGCCGCCAGTCCCTTGGCATGAATACCGTGACTTCCATAATCCGTCTCGTTATCCATCGCAATCTGAATTATTCCTTTAGTACAAGAGCTAACGATTTGACTCATCGTGAGACTCAGTACCTGATAGACGCCTAGCAACATGACAATATACCTCGTTTCTATCGCATCCACACAAGTGGGATTTTCAAAAGCCTTGGCGACGGAGCCGAGGAGGTCTTGGTAGAAGAAACCAGCTTTTTCTAACAACTTGGGCCTATTCAAAGGCTTGCCATGAGTGGCAAATGATACAGCTTGGCAAGCTCTCACGAGGTTAGAGTCGGGTTCTTGATGACGAGTCATCATTTCCAGACCAGGAAGATAGCTTTGAGAGAGATTCGGGTTCGTTGAGATGACACAATAGTCGTGAAAGAAAGCTCGCAAAGACAACTTGTTGCTATCGTCTTGTGACGTTTCTATAGGCAAGACGTCTTCAGGGAGGAGAGTCGTGCCCGGAAATGGGACACGCTTGGGCATGGTGCATTTGCGGGCTGTTGTGATGAACCTTGACGGTTGATTGACAACACTTGAATCGTAGAAGCGAAATGCGGAGAGTCCAGGGTCTTCGTAGCCACTGCATGCTCGCTTTGCGGTTATGCACCTCATGCACGACTGTTCCGTGAGCTCATGCTCACGGCAGTTTAATGTATGGTGATGGAACATACCGGACGGGTACTGTCACACTATGAAAGAGAGATAATGTATCAGGTCAGCCCAAATATTCTTTTCTCGATGTGAAGCAGCTGTGAGTGAAGCGGACCTTCTTCCTTCGCAGCTTGCACGAAGTGCATCCACGAGAGGAGCCGTGATACACCATTAGACGAGGTCACTAGGTAGCCTTGCAAATGGACACAGTGGGCTCTTTTAATTTAAACACAATGGAGGGTTCTCTCTGATAATCTAAAGTGATCGGTGGTCTCTGGATTTAAGGAGATGGAGAAGAAAGTCGGATTTAATTGTTAGACCCGACTATTTAGGGGAAGCGAGAACTTCTTACGGTTAGCGTTGCGCCCATAGAGACAGAGTAGCCTTGACTCTTGAGCCAAAAAAAAAATATTTAGTTGGTATAGTTTGGAATTTCCTTTCCCAAAACTTTATAAAAGTAAATATTGCTTCGAGGTACAGTTGTTAGGGCTTTTGAAACACTCAGAGGGAGTAGATCGTTAGACACAACGGATCACGTGGAGGTGTGAGTACCACGGTAATTAAACCTTTCTCCTTGCAAATTGCAATGCATAAACACCTTCACGTGGGAGGACATGTTACTTTATTACTCTTACCATATCTAAGTCATCCAGCTGTTCGACTTCCTTTGTTTTATTTCGGCGATTCGTCACGTGCGTTCACCTACCAGAAAGGGGCGTTGGCGTGGGGGGTCGTCGTGACAGTTCCCTTCGCACATTGAGTATTTCCAGAAAACCTTGCGAACTGAACCACACATTGGCACCAACAGCAGCGCCCAACTCCTGGCTCCTGCCGCTCGCATGTGACTCAAGGTCACAGCAGCTTTTAGTGCAGGAATCTCACCATGCAAGGCTACCCAACCGCGGTCCAATTGCGCCCAAATATGGTTAGGGTGCGCTGCAGCAACAGTGAGGCGTGTCGCCAATTGGCCTTGTTCTGCCAACTGGCACCCGCCACGCATGCAGAGAGCCCAGGTAACTGCTAATTTGGTGTCGACACAGCCGAGAGAAAAAAAAGTGGTTGGTTTCATCGTGAGTCTTCATTTCACTTCCATTTCCTTCTCTCTGTTCGCGAAATAATGATAATTCAAATGTGTATCCCAAATTCGGAAGGTAGGCAGTGTGAACAGTATGTAAGAAGGCGACATCATTGATACTGACTTTTGTTTAGTTCAATCACAGAGTTTCCCAGGCTCCTGGCCGAGGATCGATCCCAAATGGCGACAGAAACCTTGATTTTCATGCCGAATGGCGATGTGACGCTGTCACTCACCCGCTACATCCTGAAGGAGGATGAGAATTCATCCAGAAAACTGTTAGATTTATCAAAACCACTAGATCAGAAAGCGCCCCATAGAGATGGGCAGCTTGAATCCGCGACTGATATCGAGGCCGAGCTCGAGGCGCTGGCTGCAGAAGACGACGAGAGTGTTCTGTTCTTTGCGCCAGATGCGCCCGAGATCCCCGATGGGCCAACCTCTCCCCCACCTCCTCGTGCTAGGCGGGGATCTAATGCTTCCTCGCGCCGAGATCGTTCTGAGAGTCCTCCTGCTTCGTTTTGGGCCACGCTGAAGAGACAGGCTGCAAGAGTGGCTGAACCGGAGCGACCTCCGACCCCACCGCCCGCAATGAAAGCAGAAAGAATTGTCTTGTCTAGCCATGAGGTCCACTGTGTCGTCTCATCAAGACATTTGATGCTCGCATCTCGATATTTCCTAACAATCTTGAGCGGGGACTTCCCCCAAGCGACCACCCTTCGATCCCAAGGACATGTCACGATTGCACTTGAAGATGACCTAGACTCGATGATCATCCTACTCAATGTCATTCATGGCGCCGGAAGGAAAGTCCCTCGTCAAGTCAGTCTTGATGACCTCAGCAAACTCGCAGTGCTGGTCAGCAAGTTTGAGATGCTGTCTACGGTTGAGTTCTTCTCAGACACTTGGATAGACAACTTGCAAAGAGGCGGGCTTCCTAGGAGCTACAACGAAAATGTTCTACCATTGGTGTTTGTGTTCTGGGTGTTTGATAGACCGGACGAGTTTAGAGACATGACGAGGCTCGCGCAACGAGAATCTACGGAGAAGTTGGAGGAAGATTTGGGAGAAATGCCTATTCTACATGGAATTATTGGTACGTCTCATACGAAATGATTGGAAGGAGGCCAGGCTGACATTCGCAGATGCAATTAAGAGAGACCGAGAGTTCGCTATCGAAACGGCCATCACAGTCGTCCAAGCACTTATTGATCGGTATATGGCTGGTCAAGCTATCTGCGACAGCGCCCTGGACGATGAGCTTCGCTATGCGTGCGATTCTATGGTTCTGGGATGTCTGATGACTAGCTCTCGCAAGATCGGAATCTGGCCCAAGCCAGTCGCACCTTTCAACGGCAAGAAGTTCAGAGACCTTGTCAAGGCCATTCGAGGAATCAGAATCTTGGATGTCTGCAACAAGACCAGCAGCAGGAAGTGGAACTCCCACGGTCCATCACCTAACTGTCATGGGCTGGAGGACTCGATCGAGACGAGCATGAAATCCATTGAGGCAGGCTTGGATGGCTTGAAGCTGGAGGATTATCCCAAGTTGAGGTAATAATATCTGACATTGTGCTCTGTGGTGATTACTGACGATAATAGTGAGGATTATTCTCTCACACTTCAAGCGTCTCTGCCACCACCGCCAGTTGAAGATGTGAAGGAGCACCCAAAGGAGGACAGCCATGAGAATCTCCTCGTCTACATGAAAGAAGAGACCACACCAGCACCAATAGAAGAGATCAAGTTCAATCGGCAAGAGTTTTCAGTCCCATCACCATATTTCTCACCCCGAATCGACTCCTCGAAAATGACGGAATATCCCAGACAAGAGGCATCTGCACCATCACCTCATATCTCACCACGGCTCGAATCGCCAAAGAGAGCAGAATCTCCCAGACCAGAGGTTGTGGGAGGGTCATCCTTCTTTTCTCAGCGCGTTGGCTTTCCTCAACGGGAGGCCCTCAAGTCCGAAACCTCAGTACCATCTCCTCCATTTTCCCCACCAGTCGAGTCGCGGAAGCCAGTCGAGATCGTCAAACAAGAGGTAATCGCTCCTCAACCACGCTCGCCGCCCTATCAGTCTCCTCAAATTGCAGTCTCTCCGAAACAAGAGTTCCCAGCTGCCAACTACTTCTCCCCACGCGTCGAGGCCCAGAAGGTGGCAGAGTCTCTCCCTATTCAAGCACCATCGCCACGATACTCTCCCGTGGTCAGCCCTCCCAAGGTAATCGAATCTATGGTATTAGCACCATCGCCACCAACCCTGCCACGTACAAACCCCTTCCGCACGGCCGAGTCTCCCAAGCAAGAGTTCTCCGCGCTCTCACCTCGCTTCCCTCCTCAAGTCTCCGCTCCAAGACCAGCACCGAGTCCAAAGCTCCAGTCACCAATCAACGGCTTCGGAGCATCACTGAAAGAGGAAGCAAGAAAGAGATCGCGAGAACGAGATGAGTCCGCTCAGGAAGGCGTGAAAGTTTCTCCTTCGCCTGTAATGAGGAATTATTCGCCGTCGAAGGAATTCCAGCAATCTAGAGTGCCGGTCAATCCTCGAGGCAGCAATCAGAAGATTGATGACAGCGATGAGATGAAGCGCATCTCAACCAACTCCCCGCCTCCGGTTTCGACGCAAAATCAGAGCCAAACGCAGAAATTCAGGATGCTTGCTAAAGAGAGAGGGTCGGATTCGGAGCGAGAAGAGGGGCAACGCGCACCGAGTGTGATTTCCAATTTGAGTATCGATGAGATGTTGATGGATATCCCAAGCCCAGTGATGGAAGTCCGGAACATCAAAGAAGGGCGAGGCATTGTGGGAGAAGTGAAACCTGTAGAGAGGAGTAATACGAATGGTAATGGCAATGGTGTCGTGAAGGAGACGCCAAATGCTTCGACCACCACTACCGAGGCAGAGGAGTCGTGGATCCCACCGAAGGCTTTCAAGATGAAGAAGAGCAAGAAGACGTTCTCGACGAGGTATTGAGATAGACTACGAATCATGGAACAAGATGTTGTCACGATAGGAGCTGGATGTTGAAAAGCTTGGGTAATAGATGCATGTCCGGGGTTGGAAAAGTTGGATGGTTTCATTATTTCTTTTGGCACGATTCATGGATTTACGAATAACGAATGATGGATGATCGACGATGTTACGAAATTATGGGGTCGAAAGATGGATTGGTGTATGCATAGTAGAGCGTTATCCCTTTCTCACAATCATGAACACAGATTTATTTATCACAGGAATCTTTACTGCTAGGAAGGAAATTCAGTAGTAACATTCTGTTATTCCAGTGGTATTTGTGAGGAACTATCTGGTAAATGAATGGTTTCTTCTTGGTCGTGGCTTCGGTGTAGTTAGTGTCTTGCGTGACGTTATCCGGTTATATCCATCGCAAGTACAGCCAGAAGACCCAAGCGAAGCGTTCCCAGACCAGGACGATGGAAAACGACAAGCTTTCGAAGTTCTTGGCAAAAGAAATCGGTAACACGGAGACAGCGCCGAGTGCCGGCGGCTGGGATGCTGGGATGCTGGGAATATACCATGTAGTAATCTTACAACCCATCTCTTCCAGATTCGGGAATTTCATCTGCGCTTATCAATTATGTGGCTGACGATGACAGAGCATTCTAAGTACAGACAGCTTTATCTCATTGGGCAGTCTGTGGAATTCGTGTCTCGCATTCCTTTCTAAGTAGTGGTATCGCGGAAAGCTTCCTATTCTCCCGCTGCACCCCGCGGCTCGCTGCAAATTAGCCGGCAGACCATATGTGCAAAAGGTTACCTCAGCGGGATTCATAAGAACACTATTCTTATCTAGGTTATATTATGATGATACTCTTGACCTGACGCGGCCCATGAAATCGATGGCGTGAATAATAAGGGGTCCTGTCTGTGCCCCTGGATCTCGAGATGACTTTGTAAAAATGTAGTCAATATGCAGCCACAAACGGGTTGCTAACTACATGGAAGACACCTTAGTCATTGTTGCACCACATGTCATTTGGCGCTCCATTGATAGCTCGAGCCTCCTTGTGCTACGGGACTTTGAGTCATAAAAGAAGACAAAGATGGGACGATTTCCAATACTTTTTGTTAAGGAACCAGTACTTCTTGAAACTCTTCCCTTGATTCCAGTCAGACCTGAACCTCAAACAAATCATCAATCATGCATCTCCAGTTTGAACAACTCGTCGGTGTCTGGAAACTCCTTTACATCAATGTCACGAATCCAGCATTATATGTCGACTACGGTCCAGACCTCTTCGGTCGAATCATCATCACACAGGACAGCTACTTCAATGCAATGATCACCGACCACGGGCCTGGACTTCCCGCTAATGTATCTTGGCAAGATGCTACAGACGCCGAACGAGGTGCGATAGTGGACAAGATGACAATCTACGAAGGGCCAGTCACCTTGGTGCAACAAGGCAACTTGACGTTCACGCATACCCAGATCCAGACTGCTGTTAATCCGCAGTGGGTTGATACTCTTCAAGTCAGGGAGGCAGTCTTGGAAGAGACGCCGGAGAAGAAGATTTTGACTTTGATCCCCTGGGCGGTAAGCCTGACGTCCTTTTCTGGACGAGAAATATTGAACGAGCTGATTCATCTGCAGAACGATACGTCGGGCGTTTTGGCTCCGGAGGGAATCTCTCTAACGTGGCAGCAGGTACTGCCTGCATTGTGATGATTTAGGAAGGTTCAAATGCCACGTTCTGCAATGGTACCTTAATTTACATTAGCCGGCTGCATCTCACCGGCCCTTTTTGCATAGAATGCAGGCATTGGAAATCCCAAACATGCAAGAATCAAAAGACGTCTACTGCGGTCCTCATGGTTCCCAATGTTGTAGTTCACAATTGATCGGCGATGGACAAATCGCAATTTCGTGCTTCAGCACGGGTAGGAAACCCTCTGTAGGTTTTCAGTGTGGTGTTTGAAGTTTGATTTTGGGATGTACTTTCAATGTTACACACACCAGCAAAGCTGACTTGCCCCAACCATCCACGGACCCCTCAAAATTTGGTACTCATATTGACCCCACCCCTTCCCCTTCAGACTTCCCTCCACTACTTTTCCCCATCTCCCAACCTCTCCCCCTATATCTCTTCGGCCAAATCCCAGACTTTCCCGGGGCCATTATTCCCTTGGGATCCAACGCGTCCTTCAGCCTTTCATTGAACTTCATGAGAGCGTTGTCGTTCCAATTATAGGTACCCGCCACCTGATCCATAAGTACCAGATGAGTTCGATACTCACCATATCCCTCTTTTGCCGCATCATCAATCATCTCTCTCAAGCAATCATTCGCAGCCTTTCTCTTCACTGAATCATTCTTATCATATACTATTTCGACAATGAGATGCATTTCTCTCAATCCCACACAAAAGGCAGGTAGGAAGTCGATCCCGAATTCATCGTGACGACCTTTGCCAAGATTGAACAGCTTCATGGCATCTACGCCACGGATAGGTGACACAGGACTAAATGCAACGTGAGCACCATTCGGAACCCAATTTACCCACAGCAGCTCCACGAGATCTGGCACGCCAGCAGCGATTCGATCACGGGACCAAAAATATTCATCTTCCGGCAGAATCGCAGGGTCGACTTTCCGAGCTCCTGGGATCTTCTTAAATTCTTTGTCGATGATGTCAAGTTTATATTGCCTGATGTGTGGAGGTCCGTAGGACATTCCATAGTAGAGCCAAGTGTGGTCTCCGATAGGCATCTTTTTAAGCTGTTCGCGGACGATGTGTTCGGGTATTGGGCCATCGCCTGAGAAATACTTGGTTCGTGGGACGCCCTTGACCGCTATTGTTTGAATTGCGTGTCTGACCTGCGCTACGTTCTCCAAGATATTTCCGATGCGAAGAGGGCGAATGATTTCCATCTAGACATGTAAGCTGTACGTAAGATTTTGATCAGGTAGTCATTGTCTTACAAGCGCTTCAAGATCTTCCTCTTTCTCAAAAGCATACATCTAGATGTTGTTAGTAGAATGCTTGAAACGAAATGTACAATACAAACAAAGCTTTCGTGTCCACCAGGGTTTGGCATCAGAGTCATTCCCATCTTCGTGACAATCCCAAAGTTCGACTGTGAGAACAAACCACTGTAGAACTCAGCACAACCTTCCAGCATCTCCTAGGTGAAGTACAGTACTTACTCCGGATAAGGACCAAACCCATAGGGAAACGTTTGCCAAGTATTATTTCCAGGTAAAGCTCCCATCCCAGTTCGTATCACCTCTCCAGTCGGGAGCACAACCTCTAGGCCTGAGTGATAAGCCCAATGGTCACCGTAAGGAGTGTAACCCACCCCTCTATCCAGCGTGTTACCAACAACGGAACCGCCTCCAAGATCGGGCGTATCGATCCACATGTGATCAAATCCCTTTGCTTGAATAGCTTCGTGCAGAGCATAGAATGAGACACCTGGCTCAACCAGACACGTGTAGTCATCCGGATTGATATCCAATATCTTGTTCATTTGCTTCCCAAGATCAATAACTACCGAGCCTCGGACTCTTGGTGCAGCTCCTCCGTATCCCACTAGCTTTGTTAATATAATGTTGCGAGGCATTGACGTTCGTCTTACAGTTTCGTCCCATAGATATGGGAAATATTGGAATGGAGTGTTCATTTGCCCAGAGTACGATTTTTTGGACTTCTTCGGTGCTGCTTGGGTACACGACTGCGGAAGCGACCAGCTCTTCGTCGTCTAAGATGGGCATCATGTCATGAGTATTGGGATCTAGGCTTCAGTCAACAATAACTCTGAATGAGTTGTTTAGATTCTGCAAAACTCACGCTCCATGTACCATCCATCAACCAGAGGCTTATCATTGACCTCCACATTTTCCGTTCCTAGCTTGTCTGCCAGTTCTTCAAGAGCACGAATGAAAGTCTCTTTCTCTACACCTTGAGGGATGACCGGCAGTCGATGTCTTGTATTCTGTTCCTTCGTTCTTGTCTCATAAATCAAGGCTTTCGCATTCTTGGCCTTTTCGAATAGATTTTCTGGAATACCAGAATGTTTTTCGGAAAGCAGAGGAACCTCGGAGATTGATCCCATGGCGAAACTCTGGTGAAGAAAATCTGAGGTTGGAGTCGTAATCAGTGAAGTGAGCTAGGTTTATGAAGTATGAGTTGACTTTGTTGTAGCTGTTAGAAAAGGGGTAAATCCGAAGAATAGCGGGGTAATTTCGAGGTGGGGCCAGCCCCACGCTCTATCCCCGCAAAAGCTATTCGGGGGCCGATTCAGGCCTACACCATTCATACGTTGTTGGTAGTTGTATACTTCACAAATCACGATTAGTCCTTGAGTATAACCGACTTGGTACGGTACTTTGTAACAGAGACATCTACACGTGACCTCGCTAAAATAAAGGGGGAACGCCAAGTCGAATTTGGATAAGGGTATGTTGTACCAAAATCTATTTTCCCCCAGCTAGGTATTCATCGATCAGTATGCTAAACCCATCTCCAGACTCAATCTAGAAAAAGAAATGGCTATTTCGTGAAACCTCCTTGGCCATAAACCATTTGCTCAACAATACCTAACAGCTTACTGACAACTGGAGTTGCGTTGTTAAGATCAGGCCCTGCACTGATTCTCCCACGAATTAATGCCCCCTGAAAATTGAGGCGTTGTTGCTGATGCCTGGAGCCCAACCTGGACTAGCAACGCCTCGCTAGATTGATCCTGACATCTCGAACTTCAATGAATCTGAACAAAGGGCTTCTCCACAACTTTGACCAGGGGAGATTCTTCACCTACATACTTACTAAGACTAAAACTGGTCGATCAATTCGCCCGAATCTGATACCATCAGCCCCTCGACCTCCAAATGCCAATTAGGGCGAGCATAGCACAAGACAGTCGACCACCTCCTCGCCATGCCTTCTTCATGTCTATGCCCTCTCATGCGCTGCTCGTCAAGCGGGCAGAGAATAGTCAAATTCGTGAGAACCTCATCGTTTTCAACCTATAAATCGAGAAATACATCTGTCTACCAGTCCAGACTCTTCATCACAGGAGCAACATTACTGCTCGGCGTGCCAATCGGCTACTCAATCGGGAAAGGATCCAGCAAATCTTCGTCACAACCGCCAGAGAACAGTTTCGGAAAGTTCTACGAAGGATCACTCAATTGGAAAGGAAGGTTCGTTCCTGCATTCACGATGAAGGATGTTGAAGCATGGCTCGTAAAGGAGCAAGGCATTCATAGTGGACCTGCTGGTAGTGGCGTTAGGGAATGGCACAGTTCACGTCACGCGAGTAATTCACCTTGTGAGGATGAGTTGATCAGTTCAAGAGTGCATCTTACTCAATCATCCGATGAGGGGGCCCAGCCTTGGATGTTCTGGGGTGTGTTCGATGGACACGTGTAAGCTCTTTTTAATATCCTTGCGGGTTTTTTTCTAGCCCTCAAAGCAACCCGCCCTCTTTGTGATACTATCCTCCTCCTCATTTATGGCTCACTGCTGATCACTGAAACTGAATAATAGTGGCGGAACAACATCTGCAGTCCTTCGAGAATCTTTGGTCTCTTACGTAGCCAGTTCGCTTTCCCAAATATTCAAGTCAAGACCAGAGCCTGAAGCACTAGGACTCAACACACGCGAGGAAGCCGATCTAATTCAAGATGGCATAAAATTCGCATTTAGACATTTAGATGACGAGTTCATTCAAGCAGGCATAGACGCCTTGAAGACGGCAAAGACTACCACCGAAGCCTTATCCCAACTCGCTCCAGGACTGTCAGGGGCATGTGCTATTCTTTCAATATACGACCCAAACAGAAACATTCTAAGAGTAGCAAATGTGGGAGATTGTCGGGGTGTACTAGGGAAAATTGACACCATGACCAATAAGTATATCACGACGCCCCTCTCAATCGACCAGAACGGCTTCAACAAATTAGAGGTAGCCAGAGTTAGAGCCGAGCATCCAGGCGAGGAGAATGTAGTTGATGAGAAGACCGGACGTACCCTCGGAATGGCGCCGTCAAGGGTTTTTGGGGACGGAATATGGAAATGGCCAAGAGACATTGGGATGGAGCTGTACGAGCACTTTTGGTCTTTCAAGCCGCGAGGCGAGAAAGTATACTTGACGCCTCCTTATCTTACTGCCGAACCTGTTGTTACAACTACGAAAATTGAGCGGAAGGGTGAGTTTATGATATTGGCGACTGATGGTTTGTGGGATTGCATGTCTAATGAGCAGGCGGTGAAATTGGTGGAGATGTGGTTGGAGGCGAAGAAGACTGGACTCTTCAAGGGGAAGCCGAAGTCAGAGACCAAGAAAACCGGTTTGGCGAAGAGAATTCCGAAGGATAGGCGGGTCAAGGAGGAAGATTTTGTTGTGCTAGATGAGAATTGTGCAACGCACTTGGTGAGAAATGCTCTTGGTGGTCGGGATGAGGAGGTATTGTGTGCAATTGTTGGTGCAGCACCATCATTCTCGAGGGATGCGAGAGATGATATCACGGTCCAGGTCATCTTCTTTGATCACTGATGAATGCACGAAAATCCTCTTGAAAATCGACTTCGAGGGAGGATGTTATTACCGATCTTTTCGTCAAGACCGCTTGCGGCTGCTATGGCGCTAATTCCTTTCAGGGGTGTCCTCCGGAAGTACTTCGAGTAGCCGTTTTTTCTGCTTGAGAACTCAAAGCAGCATAAGCACGCTTGGACGGTTCCGACTTCAGTCTCCCGGCCCGGCATTCTGATTTTCTTTCACCGAAGTCTCCCGACTTCCCATCCTTCTCCTATGGCAGATTCTTCTAGTATTCCCCTACCCTATTCCCGTGACCGACATTCATCGGCATTTTATATTTCCTTATTTCTATATCTTGTGCCAAACAGAGTTTATATCTTTCAACGCTTCAAGTTGTAACTCTTGTTGTCGATTGAAATCTGTTCCTATCGGGCTTTGGCAACCTCCGCGGCGTTAGCAAAATGTGAAGAATTGGTAGAATTATCTTCAAATTTCACTGAAAGCGGAGTATAAATATAGATTCAGGAGTAGATAGGATCATTGCTATTGAGGCTTGAGCTTTTCTGACATAAACCCAAGCGGTTGAGGTTGAGAAGACAGGAGGCGGCTGGGGAGCTGGTCCGAAGTACTCACCAACATTCTGAATTGGCCAACCTATTAACCTATTGATCAATACCCATGGGTTTTGACCAATAAAAAATCGTTCGCCAATTAATTACTTTTGCGTAAGGATATATTTCCGACTTCTCGATGGGGTCTTACGAGCCTAGCTTATAGGCAACTAACCTTCCTAATTTATACCCGCTTTGACAATTATTTTAAGCCTATATAACTTTATTATAATCACTATATATTATTAGGTGTCTCGTGTAACTACTATATGAAAATCTATACCCGCGAGAAAGTATCACTAAAAGGCCGGGAAAGTTGGCTGCTTGCTATTATAAAAATTGAACCTTTTATTATATAAAGTTTAGGTAAACATTACGAATTAGCTTCATTATTACCTAA
>Ga0302140_10003054_pt1 | contig 21641 bp, 18 predicted proteins | sample I_Bog_E1_1_FD_202095 | JGI IMG/M metagenome (GOLD analysis project Ga0302140, IMG submission 202095) | Peat permafrost microbial communities from Stordalen Mire near Abisko, Sweden - I_Bog_E1_1 | ecosystem: Environmental > Terrestrial > Soil > Wetlands > Peat | place: Sweden: Abisko, Stordalen... | reverse complement strand
GCTTTTCCTTGTTGTTTATAACCTTGTATCATTCTATTGACGTGTCTAGGTGTGCAATTAAGTTCTAATGCAGCTCTTTTCTTATTTCCATTTGTTTCAACTAATTTCTTTATAATTATATATTTTTTATTTTCATCCATTGTTAGATCCACCTTTCTAATTGTGTCCACCTCATCTCTTATTTTTCATGAGGTTATTATACTATTAGTTATGTTTTATTTGGGGACATAATCAAATGTGGCATAACAAGACATTATCATAAATCAATCAGATGTAAACATAATAAAAAACAATGTGCTTGACAAATATAAAATAATTTGAGATAATTACCACAGGAAGAGCAATCGATTACTCAAAGACGCATTTAACTGATAAATGTTTTTAAAAATATATTTGAGTAATTAATTAATCATAAATTAAATAAAAGTGTAAATGGAAAAAAATAATGTGCTTGACAAGTATAAAATAATTTGAGATAATCTCGCATATAAGAGCAAACGATTACTCAAAGAGCACATTTAACAAAATAAAAATGTAATAAATATATATGAGTAATCGATTAATCAAAATTTACCTAAAGGAGAGATTCGATATGGAAAGAATAATTTGTCCATCGATGATGTGTGCAAACTATGACTCATTAAAAGAAGAAGTAATAAAGCTAGATTTAGCGGGAACAGATATTTTTCATGTAGATATAATGGATGGAAGTTTTGTACCTAATTTTGGAATGGGAACTCAAGATGTTGAATGTATAAGAAAAAATACAAAGAAGTTAGTAGATGCACATTTAATGATTGAAAATCCTGGAGATTATGTAGAACTATTTGCCGATTTAGGTTCAGATATAATTTATATTCATCCAGAAGCAGACAAGCACCCAGCTAGAGCACTAGGGAAAATAAAAGGGAAAAATAAATTCGCGGGAATAGCAATAAACCCAGGAACTTCAATGGAAACTATAGAAGAACTTTTACCACTAGTTGACTATGTAATGGTAATGACAGTAAACCCAGGTTTTGCAGGACAAAAATATTTAGATTTTGTAAATAATAAGATTAAAAAGCTTGTTAATTTAAAATCAAAATTTGGATTTAAGATTACGGTAGATGGAGCAATATCACCAGAAAAGATTAATGAGCTTTCAGATTTAGGCGTAGATGGATTTATATTAGGAACATCAGCGTTGTTTGGTAAAGATGAAAATTATGAAACTATTATAAAGAGACTAAAAAATAATCAATATATTGCAAATTAGAAATATATTGAAAATTAGATTTAATATATGAAATAAAAAATAATTAATGTATTTGCGGAGGGATAAGAGATGAAAATAGGAATAGGAAACGATCATGTAGCTTATCAATTAAAATTAGAAATTGTAGAACATTTAAAAGAATTAGGACATGAAGTAGTAGATTTTGGACATCACAATGAAGAAAGAACAGATTACCCTATTTATGGAGAAGCAGTTGCAAATGCAATTGTAAAAGGGGAAGTTGATTGTGGAGTTTTAATTTGTGGTACAGGCGTTGGAATATCAATTGCAGCTAATAAAGTTAATGGAATAAGAGCAGTTGTTTGTAGTGAACCATATTCAGCAATGTTATCTAAGCAACATAATAATAGTAATATAGTAGCATTTGGTGCTCGTGTTGTTGGAAGCGAACTTGCTAAAATGATTGTTGATTCATGGCTAGATGCTTCGTATGAAGGCGATAGGCATGGAAGAAGAGTAGATTTAATAAAGGAAATTGAAGAGAAACAAAAACAAAAATAGTTTATAAATTATATCTTAAATAAAAGATAATTTATATATGCCCAAAGTTGAAATATATGCTTGATTAGACTAACACTCAAAATTTCTTTGATAAAAAATAAAATCATTTTTGTTGAAACTATAATTTTTTAATCAAAAGTTTTCAAGTATATATTTAATTTTGGGTATCAATTAAATAATAAAGAAAAATATTTGTGAGGATTAATTTTATGAGTTTAGAACTAATTAGAAATTTAAATAAAGATTTAAAAATAAGAGAAGTAGAGGACTTAGAATTCAATCAATATGGAAAAGTATTAAGTGAATTTGATTTTTCAGAATTAATTAAATATGCAGAAGAAAATATAGAAATACCTAAAGAGGGAAATTTGTATTCTGCAAGTGTAGAAAAAATTGAAAACGTTGAAGTTATAAAAAAATTAAAAGATTGTATTTATGGGACTTTAGAAATAGAGGCTGGAGAATGTACAGGTCAAAATACAGGACTAACTGGTGTAGAGTATCATCAAGGAAGCGAAGTGACTATTGCAGTAACTGACTGTATTTTAATAATTGGTAAACTTCAAGATATGGAGGGAAATACGTATGACTCAAGCAAGACTGAAATCTTTTATTTAAAAAAAGGTCAGGCTGTAGAATTATATGGAACAACTCTTCATTATACACCATGTAAAGTTAATGAAACTGGATTTATGACAATTGTTGTACTTTTAAGAGGAACTAATTCACCTATTGAAAAGACAGAGTGTGATATATTAACAAAGAAAAACAAATACTTTATAACACATTTATCTCAAACTGAAAAGGTAAACAGTGGAGCATATCCAGGATTAATTGGAGATTTAATAAATATAAGAATAAAATAACAAACATGATGTATTAAAAAAATAATAAGCAAACATTTTTTATGTAAACAAATATCAATATAGTTATATACGAGCAAACTATTACTCAGAGCAATAAAATATCTTTATTTAAATAACCATCCAAAATAAGATTAGGAGGATTTATTATGAATAAGCCAGAATTAGCAAAAAAATTATTGAAATTAGTTGGTGGAGAAAGTAATGTAGTATCACTAACATACTGTGCAACAAGGTTAAGATTTAAACTTAAAGATGAAAGCAAAGCAGATAAGACTACAATAGAAAAAACTGATGGTGTATTATCAGTTGTAAGAGGAGCAGGACAGTTTCAAATTGTCATTGGAAATCAAGTCGGAAGCATTTATGATGAAATTACTAAAATTAGTAATATAGGTGCAACTTCTAGTGAAACTGAGGTTAAAGATGAAGGGAATATAGTATCTAGGTTCTTTAATGTTATATCAGGTATATTTACACCAATTCTTCCAGTATTGGCTGGAGCCGGAGTTTTAAGAGGAATTTTGATCTTATTAGTTAAATGTAATTTAATATCAGAAGCAAGTGGAACTTATCATATTTTATTTTCAGCAGGTGAAGCAGTATTTTACTTCATGCCAATATTTTTAGCTTTTACAGCAGCTAAAAGGTTTAAGGTAAATCCATTTATTGCAGCAGTAATAGGAGCATCATTAATTACTCCTAGTATTACAAGCCTTGTAACTGGGAATGGAAGTACAACAACATTTTTTGGAATACCAGTAATATTAATGTCATATGCGTCTACTGTTATACCAGCAATTTTAGCTATATGGTTTTACTCTTATATAGAACGTTTTCTTAAAAAATATATACCAGAAACATTTCAACTAATATTTGTACCTTTAATTTCTTTTGTTATAGTTGTACCATTAACAATGATTGTATTTGGACCATTTGGAGTATATGTAGGTAATGGAATAGCAGCAGTTATAAATTGGTTGCTTGACAAAAATGGACTTATAACTGGAGCTATAATCGGAGGAGCGTGGAATGCATTTGTAGTATTTGGATTACAATGGGCAGTTAATCCAATGATGATAAACAATATAAGTACTTTAGGATTTGATTATATAGTACCACTTACAGGAGCAGCAAACTTTGGGCAAGCAGGAGCAGCATTTGGAGTATTCTTAAAAACTAAAAATAAGAAAACAAAATCTATGGCAGGATCTTCAGTTATATCAATATTCTTAGCAGGAATAACAGAACCAGCTATTTATGGTGTTACAATACCACTAAAGAGACCATTTATTGCTTCAATAATTGGTGGTGCAGTAGGTGGTGCATTTATCGGTGCATTCCATGTTAAAGCATTAGCCTTTGTTTTTGGAGGATTAACTACATTACCAGCATTTATATCAGATACTTTTATATATTATGTAATTGGTTTACTTATATGTTTTGTTGTATCAGCAATTGCAACAATAGTTTTAGGATTTGAAGATAAAGAAGAAGATAGTGATATAGAAACAACTTCTCAAATAGAAGTTAAAGAAGACACTTTAGTTTCACCAGTAGATGGAAAGATAGTTAAATTATCAGATGTTAAAGATGAAGCATTTGCAAGTGAAGGTCTAGGAAAAGGAATAGCAATTTATCCAGAAAGTACTGAAATAGTATCGCCAGTAGACGGAGTTGTTTCAGTTGCATTCCCTACAGGGCATGCTATAGGAATTACAGCAAAGTCTGGTGCAGAAATACTTATTCATATTGGAATTGATACTGTGAAATTAAATGGAGATGGATTTGACACAAAAGTTAAACAAGGAGATTTAGTTAAAAAAGGTCAACTTCTTTCAATAATTGATGTAAATAAGATAAAATCAGAAGGATTAGATCCAACAACTATGATTGTCGTAACAAATTCCTCTGAATATAGTAGTGTTAAAGCTTGCAAGGATAAGGATATAAAAGCTAATGAAGAATTATTAGTTCTTAAATAAAGCAACTATAAATACAAATATTTTTAAGACGTTAATGTAATTTATGAAGTGTTAACTTTGTTAACACTCCATAAATTTCTTGCTTTAATTAAAGTGAAAAATTATATATAGTAGATTAATTTTAGAAATAATCATAAAAGTAAAGGATGGGAGCTTAATATGACAAGAGGTTTTCAAAAAGGATTTTTGTGGGGAAGTTCTACAAATGTACAACAATTTGAAGGAGCATGGAATGAAGGTGGCAAAGGTGTCAGTATTGCAGATGTACGTGTGATCCCAGATATGCCAGAAGAAGCTAATTTTCATGAGTTTAAAATAGCAGCAGATCATTATCACCGTATGGAAGAGGATATTGCATTATATGGGGAGATGGGTTTTTCAACATATCGTTTTACTATAGCTTGGTCTCGTATTTTTCCAAATGGAAATGATAAAGAGCCAAATGAAGAAGGATTAAGATTTTACGAAAGAATGTTAGACGAATTAGAGAAATATAATATTGCTCCTGTAGTTACTTTATATGCATATGATTTACCATTGAATCTATTAAATGAATACACAGGATGGATGTCTCGTCAATGTATTACAGACTATTTGAATTATGTAAAAACTGTAGTGACTAGATTCAAAGGAAGAGTAAAATTCTGGGTGCCATTTAATGAACAAAACTTTCTTAATTTAGATAGTGAATATATGACAGGTTATAAAGCTAAAAATGATTTGGAAATATTCCAATTAGAACATCATTTTAATCTTGCTTATGCACAAGCAACAAAGTTAATTCATGAAATTGATCCAGAAGCGAAAACTGGAGGAAATGTAGGTACATCATGTTTATATCCTGCTACATGTAATCCACTTGATATTGAAGCTTATGATATTTTGAAATACAAAATTACTTATAATTTTGCAGATATATATTTTAGAAAAACATATACAAAAAAATATTTAAATATTGTTAAAGACTGCGATATATCAAAAGTATTATTAGATGGTGATTTAGATATTATCGCTAGTGCAGAGCCAGATTTCTTATCTACAACTTATTATATGTGTAGTATTGCAAGTTCAGAAGGAACGACTGGCGATAAACCTTCGAATGGTTTAAAGATGAGAAATCCTTATTGTGATGCAACTGAGTGGGGTTGGAGTATAGACCCATATGGTTTCAAGCACTTCTTAACTGACTTACATCACAGATATCAATTACCAATACTTATTCTTGAAAATGGACTAGGACATAGAGATGTTTTAGAAGAAGATGGAACAATAAATGATGATTATAGAATCGATTATCTTGCTAAACATATTGAAAGAATGAAAGAGGCTGTAGAAGATGGAGTTGAAATAATTGGTTATTTAACATGGTCTGCAACAGATTTATATTCTACTAGAGAAGGTTTAGAAAAACGATATGGTTTTGTGCATGTGGATAAAGATGATAACTTTAAACGTAGAAAGAAAAAGAGTTTTTACTGGTATAAAAAAGTAATCTCTTCTAATGGAGAAGATTTAGAAAATAACTAGATTACAGTAAGAAGAGCTGAAGTATCAGCTCTTCTTTATCATAGGAAAGTATAAAATTAATGAAAATTCAAAGGCTGATTAAATCTAGATTCGAGCTTTGATGGTGCAACCGTTGGAAGTGTTACATAAGAAAATATGAGATAAGTCTTTTTATTTATATTTAAATCAGTAGTAATATAATCGTCAATAATATACACATTGTATTTTTCTGCTAGGTTAATAATTTCTAGTTTTTCATAGTTACTATATGAAGTTCCAGTTTGATTAAGCAATCTGGGTATACTATAGAAAAACTTAATGTTTCTGTATTTAAATAATTTCTCTAATTCATATAAATTAATTCTTCATATTTTAACAAATTGAGTTCCTTTTTCAATGTTGTACGAATACAGATTATAGTTTAATTTGTTGATATATATAGAATACTATAATACCATGATTGTATATTAAGTTAAAAATATAAATTTAAATAGAGGTGTGAAATGATTACAAATCGCCAACATAAAATATTACTTGAGTTAATACAAAAAGAAAATGAATTCATAAAATCAGCAGAGTTGGCAAAAGAACTTAATGTAAGTTCAAAGACCATACAAAATGATATAAAAATATTAAAACTTGAATTAAAAGAAAGTGGTGCTTCAATATTAGCTGAGACAAGTAAAGGTTATTGTTTAAATATTATCAATAAAGATACTTTTTTTAAGTATAAAACAGATATTAATAATTCGAAAAGTAATACATTTGATTTTAGTGAGCAAATGGTACGTGTATCATATATATTAAAGATTTTACTGACAGCAAATGATTACATTAAATCTGAGCAGCTTGCAGATAAAATGTATATTTGTCAATCTAGAATAACAGTAGACTTACAAATTGTTAGAAAAATATTAAAAAAACATGATCTTGAAATAATTCATAAACCTAATTATGGAATTAAAATTTCTGGACTAGAAAAAGATAAAAGACTTTGTATAGTCAAGGGAAAAGTTCCAATTTATGAATTAAATAGCATAATTAATATAAAAAATAATGATAATACTCTATTGTCGGAAATAAGTGATATAGTAGCAGAGATACTAGTTAAGGCTCATTATAAAATTTCGGATATTATTTTTCAGAATCTCCTATTACATATTTTTGTAGCAATAAAACGTGTCAGTAATAATGAGTATATGAGCAGTGTTAAAGAATTTAATGAAGCTGAAATTTTTGGACATGAAATTATTATAGCAAGAGAAATTATGAAACAACTTAGTCAAAAGTATAACTTTGAGTTAAATGATTCTGAAATTAGATATCTAGCCTTAAATTTGCAAGGTAAAAGAAATTATGAAAATTCAGAGATGATTTCTGAACAAACAAATAATTTTATTACAAATATGTTAGAGGAAATTAAAGCTAAGATGGGATTAGATTTAACATACGATGTGCAGCTTCGTATTTCATTAGCTTTGCATATAATACCACTTATATCAAGAATTAAATACAAGATGCAATTGAAAAATGTTATGTTGGATGAAATTAAACAAAATTTCACTTTAGCTTATGATGTTGCAACTCATGCTGCTTATTATATAACAAAATTATATAATATAAAACTTACTGAAGATGAAATTGGTTATTTAGCAGCTCATTTTAATTTAGCACTTCAAAATCAAACGTTAGAAGAAGACCCTAAACGTATTTTAATTATTTGTTCATCACGTAGAGGCGATACATTACTTATGAAACATAATTTATTAAAGCGGTTTAAAGAAATGATATCTCAAATAGATATGATTAATTTAATTGAAATATGTAATGTAGACTTAAATCAGTATGATGTTATTTTTACTACATTTCTAAATAATGATAATATTCCAAGTAATGCAATAAAAATAAATTATTTTCTTGATGAAAGTGATTATTATAGAATTGAACGTGCCTTAAAAGGTGAGCCATTTGGAAATGAGTTGCTAAAATATTTTAGTAAAGATTTAATCATCGTTTCTGATGGAAATAAAAAAAGAGAAGATATTATTAAAGAAATGTGCAATTTAGCTAAAAAAAAATATGACTTAAATGATGACTTATATGATGCAGTAATTCGTAGAGAAGAACTTGGATTTACCTCTTTTGGAAATATGATAGCACTACCACATCCAGATGTATTAATAACAGAGGAAACTTTTGTAGTTGTAAGTATTTTAAATAAGCCAATTATATGGGGAAATGAAAATGTAAGAATTATTTTGCTTATAAGTGTAGAAAAAGGAAATAAAAGAGAGCTTAGATCATTATTTGAATGTATATCTAAATTGATTAAGGATAAAGACACTGTAGAGAGCATTGTAAAATCACCAACTTATGAAAATTTAATAAGTTTATTGGAAAAATGTTTAGATAAAAGTTGTAATTGAAAATTTCCCTAAGCTTAAGGAAATTAGAAATGATGTAATGGATTACTCTAGCGTATATAATAAGATTGTAAACAAAAATAAATATAAACATTTGATTTTGAGAGCAATAAGAAATCATTTTAAATAATTATAGCATTCAGCAAATATTAAATTGCTTCAAGATCTCAATGTTAAAAAGGAGGTAAAGTTATGGACGATAGCAGTTTTCAATTAATCTTACATTCAGGAAATTCAAGATCAAGTTCAATGGAAGCTCTTGAATGTGCAAGAAACGGAAAATTTGAAGAGGCAGAAAAAAAATTAGAAGAGGCAGAAAAAGAATTGGGTGAAGCACATGATGCACAAACAAAGTTATTGGTTGAAGAGGCACAAGGTGTTGAAATGAAACCAAATATTTTATTGGTTCATGCACAAGATCATTTTACAGCGGCTATGGTAAATTTAGATTTATCTAGAGAGATTATTCACTTATATCGTATGTTACTAAATAAATAGAAAAGAGGGAGAAAAAATGAAGATATTATTAATTTGTGCATTAGGAATGTCAACTAGTTTATTAGTTCAAAACATGAATAAGTTTGCAAGTGAAGATGATTTCATAGAAGCTTTACCAGAAGGTAAATTAGAAAGTGTAATCGATAACTATGATGTTGTTTTAGTAGGACCACAAATCCGATATAAATTTCCTAAGATACAAAAAATAGCTGAAACTCATAATAAAAAAGCGGAATTAATAGATATGAAATCTTATGGAGCAATGGACGGTGAAGTTGTTATTAATCAAGCAAAAAATTTATTTAATAAGTAATAGGAGGGAATATTTATGCCAGAAAAAAGAGGTTTAGGAGATAAAATTAATGATTTAACTATGAAAATTGCAGAACCACTTGGCATATTTGCTGAAATTCCAGCAGTTTCAGCAATACAAGACGGTTTAGTCGGATGTATGCCTATTATTTTAATTGGTAGTATATTCTTGATTATAGGAACACTAGGTACTCCTGCAATTGGCACCTCAGGTGCGCCGCTTATAGGATTTTTAGCTCCAATTGCATCTAAAATACAATTTGTAAATGGTTTGACTATGAATTTTCTAGCATTATATGCATCTATTACAATAGCCATGGCTTATGCTGAAAAACTTGGGGTAGAGCAAAAAAGTTCAGCGGTTTTGGGATTAGGAACATTTTTGCTTATGACTATAAATTCAATTACAGATGGTATGATGGTAGTAAAACCATTTAGTGCTAGTGGCTTAATAGTTACTATTATAACTTCTTTAGCTGCTGTAAAAATTTACAAATTATTTTTAGATAAAAAAATTGTTATAAAAATGCCAGCAGGAGTTCCACCAAATGTTGGAAATGCATTTTCGGCATTGATTCCATTTATGTTTATTTTTACAATAGCTTGGACAATACGTACTATAATTGGATTTGATATTGTTACTTGGTTGGAGGAAGCTTTAAAACCAATATTCAGTGCAGCTGATAATATTTTCACTTTTACTTTATTCCAAGGGGTTAAAAGTCTTCTATGGGCTGCTGGATTACATGGAGATAATATGTTGAGTGGTATATCAACACCACTTGTAACTTTATGGCAAACACAAAACTCAGAAGCTTTTTTAGCAGGTACTGCAGCAGTAGATTTACCACATATATGGACTGATGGGCTTATTAGAATTTGTTCATGGACATCTACAGTTTGGCCATTAATTATATTACTTCTTACATCAAAGGTAAAATATCATCGTACTTTTGCAATTACAGCTATACCAGCAGCTATTTTTACAATTGTTGAACCTGTAATATTTGGATTACCATTAGCTTTAAATCCATTCTTAATGATTCCATTTATTTTGACAACAATAGTATCAAGTGCTACAACTTACTTGATGTTCCAATTAAAATTTGTTGGACGTTTCTTTGCTCAACTTCCATGGGCTACACCTCCTTTCTTAAATGGTCCTTTAGGAACAGGCGATTGGAAAACACTTATTGTTATAGTTATAAATGTTGCAATTGGACTTGTAATATACTATCCATTCTTCAAAGCTTATGAGAGTAACGAATTACAAAAGGAGCAAGAAAGAATAAAAGAAGTCAGTAAATAGAAATTAAAATTAATTATTATGAAAGAATAATCGATTACGCAAGAAACGTAATTAAAAAAATCAAAATATAATAAATATTAATAAAGAAGATAATTTAAGAAAGTGAGGAATAATAATGTTAGATAAAGGTTTTCAAAAAGGATTTTTGTGGGGAAGTTCAACAAATGCACAACAATTTGAAGGAGCATGGAATGAAGGTGGCAAAGGTGTCAGTATTGCAGATGTACGTGTGATTCCAGATATGCCAGAAGAAGCTAATTTTCATGAGTTTAAAATAGCAGCAGATCATTATCATCATATGGAAGAAGATATTGCTTTATATGGGGAGATGGGATTTACAACATATCGTTTTACTATAGCTTGGTCTCGTATTTTCCCAAATGGAAATGATAAAGAGCCAAATGAAGAAGGATTAAGATTTTATGAAAGAATGTTAGACGAATTAGAGAAATATAATATTGCTCCTGTAGTTACTTTATATGCATATGATTTACCATTGAATCTATTAAATGAATACACAGGATGGATGTCTCGTCAATGTATTACAGACTATTTGAATTATGTAAAAACTGTAGTGACTAGATTCAAAGGAAGAGTAAAATTCTGGGTGCCATTTAATGAACAAAACTTTCTTAATTTAGATAGTGAATATATGACAGGTTATAAAGCTAAAAATGATTTGGAAATATTCCAATTAGAACATCATTTTAATCTTGCTTATGCACAAGCAACAAAGTTAATTCATGAAATTGATCCAGAAGCGAAAACTGGAGGAAATGTAGGTACATCATGTTTATATCCTGCTACATGTAATCCACTTGATATTGAAGCTTATGATATTTTGAAATACAAAATTACTTATAATTTTGCAGATATATATTTTAGAAAAACATATACAAAAAAATATTTAAATATTGTTAAAGACTGCGATATATCAAAAGTATTATTAGATGGTGATTTAGATATTATCGCTAGTGCAGAGCCAGATTTCTTATCTACAACTTATTATATGTGTAGTATTGCAAGTTCAGAAGGAACGACTGGCGATAAACCTTCGAATGGTTTAAAGATGAGAAATCCTTATTGTGATGCAACTGAGTGGGGTTGGAGTATAGACCCATATGGTTTCAAGCACTTCTTAACTGACTTACATCACAGATATCAATTACCAATACTTATTCTTGAAAATGGACTAGGACATAGAGATGTTTTAGAAGAAGATGGAACAATAAATGATGATTATAGAATCGATTATCTTGCTAAACATATTGAAAGAATGAAAGAGGCTGTAGAAGATGGAGTTGAAATAATTGGTTATTTAACATGGTCTGCAACAGATTTATATTCTACTAGAGAAGGTTTAGAAAAACGATATGGTTTTGTTCATGTTGATAAAGATGACAACTTTAAACGTAGAAAGAAAAAGAGCTTTTACTGGTATAAAAAAGTTATTGCAACAAATGGGGAAGATTTAAGCAACGAGTAATATAATAGTGAAATTAGCAAGATAGTTTAATTGCACATTGTAGAAGAAACTATGATAATGGAATGTTTCTACAATGTGCCTATAATAGGTTGGATTATTAAGCTAATGTTGCTAGGAATAAGAAAGTTAAATTTAGTTGAAGAAAAGGCCTGAAAATATTTAAAAAGTGATGTATTAATACAGTTGTTTTTTTGAAGTGACATTTGCAAATTATAAAGTTAATTTTTATAATGGCGGCGATCTAACAGAAAACAAAGAAAATCGATTAATGCAATTCAAAGGTCTGAAGTTTGATAAAATGAAAGAAATCTTTGAGTATGGTCTGACGAAAGATGTCTGCATGCATGTTTATACAAAAGACAGATTATATATTTATAATTTTTCGCAAAATGAAAAAGAGCGGATTGAAAATCAGAAATTGGAATGTACTATTATGGAGCAAAATACAGTAGATTTTCTGGAACATGACAAATTGCAAAAAGCCTGTACCAGAATGTGAATGTACCATATTTAATGACTTTGGAACCAGACATAAAAGTTATTATATACGATTTCTGTGCAGTCAGTTATTCATCAAATCGTTATGAGTAGCCGCTGGTAATGCTGTTGAAGCTGTAAAAAAAGTATGTCATTATACAACGAAAGCTGAAAACAACGAAGGAGGTGCCGAACTTATTAAAAAATTTATATTTTAAAAAAATTAAGTACAGACTGATTATTGTGCATCTGAGGAGTATAACAAGGATGGTTGAAAAAAATTAATGAAAGAGGTATTTTATGTTATATAAATATATTGGAATTATAGCGGCACTCCTTACAACTGCTTCGTTTTTACCACAAGCATACAAAACAATAAAAACAAAAGATACAAAGGGAATATCTTTAATAATGTATATTTTGTTCACAATGGGTTTGTTGCTATGGCTTATTTATGGAATTCATATTAAAGATATGGCAATTATATTAGCTAATGCCATTACTTTGATTTTTGCATCTGTAATCTTAAGTTTTAAAATAATAAATATTAGAAAAGGAAAAGAGAAATAAAAAAGCAAAGAACCTGTAGTATCTCTATAAACTGGTACCTTTGTCAAGGACAATTTAAAAAAGAGCGTTAAGCATATAAAAGATGATTTATATGGGAACACTTTATATTACACTCCTTGTAAGGTAGAAGAGAATGGATTTATGACTATTGTAGTTTTACTATAGCTTAGTCTCGTATTTTCCCAAATGGAAATGATAAGGAACCAACTGAAGAAGGATAAAGATTTTATGAAAAAAATATACAAGGAGGAATTTATAGTGATTAGTAATGATTTTTCTAATATGCCTAAGATGGGTTTTGGACTGATGAGACTTCCGTTTATAGGGCAAGAGGTGGATATAGAACAGGTTTGTCGTATGGTAGATGCATGCCTAGAAAAAGGGTTCAATTATTTTGATTCTGCATATGTATATAATAAAGGAAAATCTGAATGTGTTATGAAGGAAGCATTGGTTAAGAGACATTCAAGAGAGTCATTCATGTTAGCTACAAAACTCCCAGCTTGGGAATTAAAGTCAGAGGCAGATGTTCAGCGTATATTTGATGAACAATTGGAGCGTACTGGTGCAGGCTATTTTGATTTTTATCTTTTACATAGTGTAGAAGGAGGTCACCTTCCAAAATATGATGGCTTTAATTGTTGGGAGTGGGCTATGAAGATGAAAGAAAAAGGACTTATTAAACACTTTGGATTCTCATTCCATGATAGTCCAGAAGTATTAGATAAGGCTCTTACAGACCATCCAGAAGCTGAATTCGTTCAATTGCAAATTAACTATGCTGATTGGACAAATAAGATAGTACAAGCAGGAAAGTGTTATGACGTGGCACGTAAACATAATAAACCAATTATAGTAATGGAGCCTATTAAAGGAGGAACTTTAGCAGCTTTTCAACCAGAGTTGGAGGATATGCTTAAGAAACTTCGTCCGGATAGTTCTGTGGCTTCTTGGGCACTTCGCTTCGTTGCAGCTAAAGAAGGTATAATGACAGTTTTAAGTGGTATGTCATCCATGGAACAGATGGAGGATAACCTAAAGACAATGATTAATTTCGAACCTCTAACTAAAGAAGAAAGTAATTGCCTAGATGTAGTAACTAAAAAACTATTAAGTGCACCTAATGTTCCATGTACTGGGTGTAGTTATTGTGTGGATGGATGCCCTCAAGAGATAAAGATACCAGATATTATTCGTGCATTGAATACAATTAAGACATATGGTGATGATATGCGCCCTCATTTATTTTATAAGGGACTTACTAAAGATGGACATAAGGCATCAACATGCATTCAGTGTGGTCAGTGTGAATCAGTATGTCCGCAACATCTGGAAATTATAAATGTAATGAATGAAGCAAAAGAAGTATTTGATAAAAAATAGTGGATGTCATAAATTTAATGGTAGCCAACTCTTTTGTATATAGAATTGAGTGTGTGACAAAGGCACGAAAAAGCTTTGGTACACACTTTCAATTCAACTTCTATTTAAGCTTTACTTTATTGATGAGTTCCTAAACGCACAAGTGAGTGGTTTGATATTCATGAGGAACTTAAAAGTCTAGATAAATATGAAAATTGTTTGAAGATATTTATAAGATAAGTTAAACAACATATGTAGAAATTTAATAGATTAAAATAGTTCTTATAACAATTAAATTTATTGTTATAAAATATAATAAATGAAAGAGAAGAATATTATGAATAGTTTTCCAAAAGGATTTTTATGGGGAGGAGCTACTGCAGCTAACCAATTTGAAGGTGCATACAATGAAGACGGTAAAGGATTATCAACTCAAGATATAGCTCCAAAGGGAGTAATAGGACCTATAACTTCCGAGCCAACAGAAGATAACATGAAGCTTATTGGTATTGATTTTTATCATAGATACAAAGAAGATATAAAGTTATTTGCTGAAATGGGCTTTAAGACTTTTAGATTATCAATTGCATGGTCAAGAATATTTCCAAATGGGGATGATAAAGAACCAAATGAAAAGGGATTGCAATTTTATGATAATGTTTTTGATGAATTAGCTAAATATGGGATTGAACCTTTAGTTACAATTTCACACTATGAAACACCACTTGCTAAGAATTATGATGGGTGGGTTAATAGAAAGCTTATAGGATTTTTTAAAAACTATGTTACAACAATATTTACTAGATATAAGGATAAGGTAAAATATTGGCTTACTTTTAATGAAATAAACTCAGCAATTCATGCCCCTTATATGAGTGCAGGTATGTGGACTCCAAAAGAAAAACTAAGCAAGCAAGATTTATATCAAGCTATGCATCATGAATTAGTTGCAAGTGCACTCGCAGTAAAAATTGGTCATGAAATAAATCCAGAATTTAAAATTGGATGTATGATTTTAGGAATACCAAACTATCCATTAACTTCAATGCCAAGTGATGTACTTAAAGCAATGGAACAAGATAGACAAAATCTTTTCTTTGCAGATATTCATGCAAGAGGAGAATATCCAAGATATATGAATAGATTCTTTAAAGAAAATAATATAGAAATAAAAATGGAGCCAGGCGATAAAGAAATATTAAAGAACACAGTAGATTTTATTTCATTTAGTTATTACATGAGTGCATGTGCAACTGCAGATCCAGAAAAGATTAAAAAGGGCGCAGGCAACCTTATTCATGGAGTACCAAACCCATATTTAAAAGCTTCAGATTGGGGATGGCAGATAGATCCAGAAGGATTAAGATACATACTTAATTTATTTTATGATAGATATCAAAAACCATTATTTATTGTTGAAAATGGCTTAGGAGCTGTTGATGAATTAACAACTGATGAAAATGGTAATAAGACTGTAAATGATGACTATAGAATTAATTACTTAAATGATCATTTAGTTCAAGTAGCAGAAGCAATTGAAGATGGTGTTGAACTTTTAGGATACACTACATGGGGATGCATAGACTTAGTTAGTGCAGGAACTGCTGAATTAAAAAAGAGATATGGTTTTATATATGTAGATAGAAATGATGATGGCAGTGGAACTTTAGATAGATATAAGAAGAAGAGTTTTAATTGGTATAAAGAAGTTATAGCTACAATGGAGCGAGCTTAAAAAAAGAATAGAATGATTATTTAAAGGGGCTGTCGCAATAATTGATATGTGACAGCCCCATTCACTTTGTGTACTATCTGAAACATATGATTATGGTTGTTACATAAAACCGTACAAAGCAATTTATACCGATTTTACTCTTTAATATTAAACCAACCAGGAGTTGATTTAATTACATTTAATAGGTTATCTGGAATACAGAGATCTTCTTGTTTTGAAACATTAAGTACAGTAGCTATTTGATCTTCTTCTCCATTAGCTAGCATTTCAACAAATGTTGGGTTCATAATAAGTGCCTGACCTAAAGCAACCATTGATGGACCATATTCAATAGCTTTAGCTAAATCAGCTGGAGTTCTTAGAAAACCAGCAACAATAAGTGGTACTCTGCCATTTACACGATTAGTAACCAATTCTATAAGTGCTTTTCCATCTTGGGCATCTACTGGCTTTGCATTAAGTGCATCCATTAGTGAAGCATGTATATAGTCTACACCTTGTTCAACTAAGCGGTCAATTAATGATTCTGTATCCTTATAACGTAATCCGCCCTCGTTCGGTTCATCAGGGGATATTCTGTATCCTAGAATAAATGGTTTTTTAGCATGTTCTTTAATAACGTTCTTAACCTCTTGAACTACTGCAATTGGAAAACTTAAGTGGTTTTCTAAGGAGCTGCCCCATTTATCTGTTCTTTGATTGAATAATGGAGATTCGAAGTTTTGTAGTAAGAATCCATGGGCACCATGAATTTCAACTCCGTCAAATCCAGCTTCAATAGCTCTTATAGTTGTTTCACCAAAAGCATGGATAATATCAAGAATTTCTTCATGTGTAAGCTCCCTTGGCTTAGAAGTCTCAGCAAATACAGAAGCTGCAGTTTCTACTGCGCTTGCACTTACTATTTCACCGTTTGGAATAAGTGATGTAACTGCTTTATTGCCTGCATGAAAAATTTGAAGTATTGCAGGTGCACCGCTAGCTTTCAAAGTATCAGCCAATTTCTTTAAGCTTGGTATAAATTTATCATCATATGCTAAAAATTCATCTGAAAAACCAATTCCGTTTGCAGTAACAGGGGTACAACCGGTAATAATTAATCCAACACCATGAACTCTGCTGCTATAATACTTTAGCTCATCATCGGAAATAGTACCGTCTTCATTTGATGCCCACGTGGTCATAGGTGCCATCACTAATCTATTCTTAATTGTAATTCCATTTGGAAGTTTGAAAGGTTCAAATAATTTATTGTATTTAGATTTCATTTTACACAGCTCCTTTTATATAAAATTATAGATTGTTAAATATTATTATCTAACAATTATTATTGTTTAATCATATTCTAGAGCATTGGAGCCACTCTAAGTCAAGCATATTTTTGAAAAGTATTTTTTGACTTAGAGTATATTCTAAACATTAATATCCTGAATTATTCAGGATATATTAAAAGTCATGCTATATATGGCCAAAACACTTGTTTTACATCATTATAGATTTTCACTTAAAAAGTGGTCAAAAAACATATGCAAAAGTCTCTGATTGGATAAATGGATGCCTTCGACTGCTTATTTTATAATTTACACCTGTTGAAAAAGGAGGAAATTAAAGTACACCCCAAATGTTAGATATATAAATCTAATATTACGAGGTGTATTTTATAAACGGTGCTGATTTAGAAAGATATAGTGATTTTATTTACGCATTTAATCTAATAGATTAACTAATTTATATGATTATTAGAAAAATATATTATTGCTTGTCATCCAGAGAAGCTGCTTTGCAGTTTGTTGGATTCCAGAAGTCTCCATCATCCGCTAACAGTTCTTCGTAATAATGTGTTTTCTTCTGCAACATCTCAATGCGCTTTTGCATATTTACTAATTCTTGCTCAGCTTTTTCTTTTTGGTCTAGTATAATATGGTATCGTTCTTCAGCGGTACTTTTACCAAGTTCACATAGTTCAAGATACCTTTTTATATCTGCTAATGACATACCAGTTTCTCTAAAACAATGAATCATATTAATCCACTCTAAGTGATCTTCAGCAAATAAACGTATATTGTTTTCATCACGGGGCACGTATGGAAAAAGTCCCTTATTATCATAAAATCTTAGTGTATATGCAGAAATACCTGTAATTTCTGCAACTTGTTTTACTGTATACAAAAAAATCAACTCCTTAATAAAAAATAAATAAAAAAACACTTGACTTAGAGTCGCTATAATGCGTTAAGATTATTTTATAGCATTTGAAGAAATTTTGCAAAAGGAATGAAAGAAATTAATTTTAAATATTTAAAATTATCGATATAAAGTTTATTAAATAAAAATACTTAACTTAGAGTTACTCTAATGTATTAAGATGATTTTATCACATTAAAAGCGTTTTGTGAAAACATAATTCAAATGTTTATATATTAAAAGTAAGAAGGAGTGTTTTATAAATGAAAGTATTATTAGTAAATGGTAGTTCACATGCAAAAGGATGTGCATATACAGCTTTAACTGAAGTAGCAGGTGCATTAGAGAGGCAAGGTATTGAAACAGAAATATTTCAAGTAGGTACAAAGGCGGTTTCAGGATGTTTGGGATGTGGTGCTTGTATGAAAACAGGTAAATGCTTTATGAATGATCCAGTAAATGAATTTTTAGATAAGGCATCGGAGGCAGATGGTTTCATTTTTGGTTCACCTGTACATTATGCTTCTGCATCTGGAATGTTAACTTCATTTATGGACAGAGTATTCTTTACAAACCAAACTAATAGACAATTAGCAAATAAGCCTGCAGCAGCAGTAGTAAGTGCTCGTCGTGCTGGTACTACAGCTACATTTGATCAGATCAACAAATATTTTACAATGAGTAATATGCCAGTTGTATCATCACAATATTGGAATATGGTTCATGGATATACCCCAGAAGATGTAAGACAAGACTTAGAAGGAATGCAAATTATGCGTACACTAGGAAATAACATGGCATGGTTATTAAACTCTATTGAAGCAGGAAAAGCTGCAGGTATACCGTTACCAGAAAGAGAAGAAATAGTTTATACTAACTTTATTCGCTAATATATAAAAAGTATATTAAAGGCTAAAAGCAGGATTTATCTAGCTTTTAGCCTTTATTTTTAGTAATATTATATTTTCATTTTATATGATTAGCAAAGCTTACTTTAAACATTTTATATCAAGTGAAACTTGATTCAGGTGGAGTTTTATCTCCATCTGAATCTTAGTTGAACTTATCTAGGGTCGTGCCACTGCTATCTCCCACATTAGAGGATGGGAGTGTTACAGTGGCTAGACATCAGATAAAAAATAGGAGGAAAAAATTATGAAGAAATTATTAGCATTAATTCTTACAATGATGATGGCTTTTACTTTAGCTGCATGTAGCAATAATAACAACGGGACACAGAAGGAAGAAAAAACTACATCATCTAGCGAAAGTACTCAAACAGAAACAGGTACATCTAACGAGAAAAATAATAAAACACAGTTGGATACTGCAAATAAAAAAATTCTTGTAGCATATTTTTCATATTCTGGAAATACAAAGAAGGTAGCTGATCAAATTCACAAAAGTGTTGGTGGAGATATTTTTGAAATTAAGACAGCAGATCCATATCCTACTGATTATAATGCTGTGGTAGATCAGGCAAAGAAGGAACAGGCAGATAACTACAGACCAAAACTCGCAACAAAGGTAGAGAACATGGACTCCTATGATGTGATTTTCATTGGGTATCCAAACTGGTGGGGAACTATGCCAATGGCAGTATTTACTTTTTTAGAGGAATATAAACTTTCAGGAAAAACAATTATTCCATTTTGTACACATGATGGTAGTGCTTTTGGTAAAAGTGTAGAAGATATCAAAAAGATTGCCCCACAGTCAAAAATTCTGGATGGCCTAGAGATACTGGGGAAAAGTGTAAAAGATGAAAATAAAGAAGTGCCAGAGTGGCTCCGTAAACTTGGAATGATAAAGTAGAAAGAGGCGAAACCTTTGAATCGAAATATGTTATTTAAGATGATCATTGACTTCATCATGACAGTACTTATGATAGCTGAAATGACTTAGTGCTTTGCTGGAAATATATCCCATAAAGTAGCTGGAGTTTCCTTATTTGTATTGTTTATTGTTCATAATATTTTAAATAAACGATGGTATAAGACAATTTTTAGAGGAAAGATGAATGTGCGTCGTATTCTGAATATAACAGTTAATATACTTCTACTTGTAATGATGGTAGTACTTATGATAAGTGTTATGCCGATATCTCGTACCATATTTGCATTTATGCATATACAAAACAACGGATTAATTGCACGTCAAATTCATGTTCCGAGAAAACGTTATTTAGCTAAATGTACATGCCTTCTTTCTGGTAATTGAGTTTTATGCTACTGATGATGGCGAAGGTGTTAATGTTATAAATGCATATTCTGTTAATCGAGATAAGGCTGCATATGCATATAAGAGTTTTTGGTGGAATGGGGAAAGGGTAAGTAAATGTTAATGTTTCTCTCATCTTAACTGTATACTTTTAATGAACTTCAAAATCCTAACTCCAGAAAGAGTCAATCTGTAATACTAATCCGCTCTGCTCCTTAGTATTACATTGACACTTTCTTCTGCAATTACTTTAAGTGTAGTGTAAGGATTAAAGGCTCGCCTTCAATCCTATAGTTAATTGAGTTTTATAATAAGGATTATAGAGAAGGTCCGAATGGGATTGTGTATATAATATGGAGAAGTCATGCATGTGCATAAAGGAAAGGGGTGCCTTGAACTTGCCCTCACAAGGATAGCGATAAAGTTTGTTGGAAGGTGAGGGCAGGTTCACAATATACAGGCTTACCTGCTAGTCCTTTTTAGTGATGGCGTTATTTCCGCTTCAGGAATCCAATCACTAAAAATAATTAAATCTTATAGTTCAGGGAAATTATTTTTAATGATACGATTTCTTCAGCTTCAATAACACTTATCACTAAAAAGGACAGGCAGAAAAGCCGGTACATTGACGGCACCCCTAGGTAAATTATGAATTAGATAATATTCTTTTAAATGAAGGTCATAGTAGATTTATGGTGTAGGTTAATACCAATAAGGAAATTTTAAACAAGCTCTATTAATATAGAATTGGTTAAAATATAAGTATTTGATTATATGGAGAAATAATATGTATTTTAGTTTAAGTTATAGAGCTTATCTAAAAGTGCGACTTGTTTCTAAGTGAAAAGCTTAGACTAATTAGTTGATTAAATTCAGAAATTAGAACTGTTATTACGAGAAATCAAATGATAGGGTAACGCCTTGAAGGGTT
>Ga0302140_10003051_pt1 | contig 21644 bp, 13 predicted proteins | sample I_Bog_E1_1_FD_202095 | JGI IMG/M metagenome (GOLD analysis project Ga0302140, IMG submission 202095) | Peat permafrost microbial communities from Stordalen Mire near Abisko, Sweden - I_Bog_E1_1 | ecosystem: Environmental > Terrestrial > Soil > Wetlands > Peat | place: Sweden: Abisko, Stordalen... | reverse complement strand
CGAAAAATCTCAGTCCTCGCCATGGCCATGCTCCACAAGACGCAGCAGAGAGGATTGTCGCATCGTGTTGTCAGTAACTTACCAAGTTACGCGCCAGAGACTCGTTGGAACCACCAACGATGGCGACAGAATTGCACTCAGTAAGGCAGCAAGAGGTTGTACTCCTCGTCGAAGTTAGGACGTCGAGGGCAAGGCGGAGTGCGGTTGGTCCCGCTTCCGGTAGTAGCAAGGGATTGGATTCACTTTGAAGTAGCTGAAAATTATCAGGAGGCTTCACCTTTTATGAAAAAGTTCATGTTTATTCTTCTGGCTGTTGTGATGCTCGCCAGCCTAGCAGCAATGGCACAGGTTGCCGCCGGCACCGCTACCTCTTCTGGCGGAAACGGCGCTGCCGTCCCCACGGTTGACGTTTTGGGCGCCCACAACAACTACGGCCGCGGCTGCGCTGGCTGTCACGCTCCTCACAGCGGCGCTCGCGGTGCGGGCGGCAATGCTGTTGCCAACGGTACCGTCATCGATCCTTACACCGGCGCCAACGCTCTGTTTGCGCAGGACATGGGTCCTCTCTATGGCGCGTCCTTCGACTTCAGCGACCTCTCGAATGGTGCCGCTGCCGGTGGCGCCACCTCAGGTGTTAGCTCCAACAAGTACATCTTCGTGGCTCCCAGCAGCCTGGTTGGTGCGACTGCACAGGGCCTCAGCGACATCCGTGGCATCGTAATGTGCCTGGCTTGCCATGACGGCGCGAACGCCAAGGGCGCGATGATGCAGAACCACGCTTATGAACAGCAGATCAATGCACTGCCCACCAGCTACGGTGGCGGAGCAATCCCGACCCTGCTCGGTGCGGATGGTTCGAGCAGCGCGTACCACAATGATCACCCGGTGGGCGAGAATGCCACTATTTCTGCAGTGTTGGGCACCGCTTACGGAACCGGAGCCGCCACCAATGGTCTTAACTACACCATTACCGGCACTACGCCTTCGCAGGGAATTAGCGCCATCGCAGCAGTGGGACAGTATTCCACGTTCATGACCAGCTACGGCGCCCCGGCGCTGATGAAGGGCGCTCACAGCTACGGAACACCGGTCAACGCTGCCGGCGTGCCTTACGTCGTGTGCACCACCTGCCACAACCAGCACAGCATGAACATTTACGCTTCTTCCGCCACCAGCCCGATCGCTGGCGTCACCAACGGCACCTACGCCACCTACTTCTTCATCAACGGCCCCTACAACGTCAACGACACGACCCATATGTCCGGCGGAGCCGCGATGGCCTCGACCGCACAGTCCACCACTCAGTTCTGCCGCCAGTGCCATTTTGGCGAGTCGAACGAAGCGGCTGGCGCAACGAACATCAAGACGACGTTCTAACTTTAGTACCTGTTTCACCGGGGGAGAGAGAAGTTAATCTCTCCCCTCTTTTTTGAACCTGTGAGGAAATATGAAGTATTCGCTCTATATCTGCGCCGTGCTAGTGATGGCGCTTTCGTGTGCCAGCGGTCAGATGGTTTCCAGTCATACTCCCACCGCCATTGGTTCAGAGGTTACTCCACTCGCATCGGCGGCCGGCATTCAGGTTACAGGCAAGCCCGTCGTTCGGGTGAATGGAGTTGCGCTGACTGACCGTGACCTGGTACGTGAGATGTTCGCACTTTTTCCATACGCAAAATTGCACAATGGCTTTCCCAAGGAGCAGGAACCGGCAATCCGGAGCGGGGCCTTGGAAATGATTATCTTTGAAGAGCTGGTTTATCAGGATGCGGTCCGGCACAAGATGACGATTGCTCCGCAGCGGCTGGACAAAGAAGAAACTAAGTTCAAACGGCAATTCGGCACTCAGGCGGAATACAACCAGTTTCTGGCGTCTGAGATGGATGGGTCGAAGGCCAAGCTGCGACAGGCAATGAAGCGCTCTTTGCTGATTGAGGCTTTGCTAAACACCGAGGTGGATGCCAAGTCGGCGGTCTCGCTCAGCGAGGCTCGAGCATACTATAACACTCACCCAAAAGCCTTCGAACATGGCGAGAACGTGTTCATTCAGACCATTTCGATTATCCCCCCCGCCAATGCCAATCAGGAAACGCTGAAGGAAGCGCGGAAGCGTGCCGAGAATGTGCTGCAACAAGCGAAGGCAACGAAAACCTACAAGGAATTCGGACTGTTGGCAGAGCAGCAATCGGATGATGACTACCACGTCAGCATGGGTGATCACAAGGCCGCTGACAGCAAGAAATTGCCGCCGGAAATTGTGAACGCTGCGCGTGCGATGAAGATCGACCAAGTAAGCGATCTTATACAGTTAGGCAGCGCGTATACCATCTTTCGTTTAAACGGCCACGTCATGCCGGGCAAAGTGACGTTTGAAGAGATCAAGAAGGAACTGATTCCCAATTTGCAAAAGGAGAAATATGAGAAGCTGCGTGTGGCTTTGGGAAAACGCCTTCGCCAAAATGCAAAGATCGAGAAGCTGTAGCGCACCGCACGTTGAGCCATGGAAAGCATGGCTAACCTTCTAGAATGCTGCACGTCTAAATACCACATAGTTCGTGCTCGACTGAGTGCCATGGAAGTGAATTCAGCTTGACCAAAGTGCATATCATCCGGATAGCCTCGCTGGCGTTAGTCGGGCTGCTTGTAGCATTGCCGGCGAGCGCACAAGTCAAGTTTGGCGCCTTGACTGCGGGGATGGATGGAACCCTTGGAGTTGGTTACGGCGCCAGCTATGCACCAGATCAACCCACCGGTACCGGCTTGGGATTGACTGGATTTGGCAACCTTCAAGGCAATTACTACGACCCCAGGTTTCTTACTTATGCCGTCTCCGGGGCCTACAATCGCTCTGAGTCGAACACACAGGGGGCTGGGGGATCGCTCACCAATGGTAGCAATATTGGCGCTGGCGTTGGTCTATTCACAGGTAGTCACTTCCCCGCTTCCATTTCCTGGGGCAAGACGTTCGGAACCAGCGGCACCTACGGCCTCCCGGGCGGCGTTCAGGGGTTTGTCACCGATGGAGACTCTACACAGTTCTCTGCCGGTTGGAGCGCCATGCTTCCCAACCTGCCGACACTGGCTGCATCATACAACCAGATAAGCTCGACCACCTCTATCTTTGGCACCTCACAAGAGGACCATTCGACTTCGCGCAATCTTAATTTGCAGAGCAACTATCGTTTGGACGGTTGGCCGATGTCAGCGCATCTCGCTGAAGTTTTCTTAACCACGCAGACACCCTCATTTCTCTCTGCGGGTGAGGCGAACGTGGGAGATGAACACGCGACGAATTTGAACTTCAGCACAAATCATAAGCTGCCGCTGTATGGCGGGGTTGGGCTTAGCTATTCCTATGACAGCTACAGCGGCGGCTCTGGTGGCACGCGCGATAGCGGCTCTGGCAATAGTTTTTCAGTAAATGCAAGCTTCGTGCCCACAAGACGGTTTACCACCCAGTTCCAGTTCCAGTACAACGGCAATCTCCAGTCTCAGGTGGAAAATCAGTTGATTGGTGCTGGGAGCGTAGCTCCACGGGTGAATCTGGGTTCCAACAGTCACACACTCTCTTTCAGTAACTCTGATAGCTTCCTCATACTCAGCAACCTGGGCGCCTCTTGTAACTTCTCGCGGGTTCAGCAGGAGGTCTATGGGACTACCATAGCTGAAGACACGTGGAGCGCTGTCGTGAACTATCATTTTCAGAGAGCGCTCTGGGGTTCGGTACTGTTGTATGCCGGAGCCAATGATCTAGCTGAGAATGGCGCGAATCAAGGGGCAAGCCTGTCGGCGGGCGCAAATTTCAGCCGTCTCATTAAGGCCTGGCAGTTTGGCGGAGGCTTTTCATATCAGCAAAGCGTGCAGACGATCGTGGCATTGGTCACCACGTCGAACTATTCGTATAATGCGTCTGTAGGACGTCCGCTCACCAGACGACTCGTTTGGAATGCCGATTTCCATGGATTCCACTCAGGATTCAACCAGGTGGCGGGGCTAAGCAACAAAACTGAAGGAGTTGGAACTAACCTTCTCTACCGCGGCTTTGCTCTAGCCGCAAATTACTCCGAATCTGTCGGCACCTCGTTGATCACCCAGAACGGCTTGGTCGCGGTTCCGGTCGGAATTCCGACTCCGGTGCTGGGAGCAAACCAGTATCTGCAGACGAGCGGAAAATCGTATAGTGTGAGCGCTTCCGGCACCTTGCGACAATTGGTGCTCACAACCGCTTACACCAATGTGAATGAGGCGACTTCCTCGCCGTCCGCGAATTATAACAACTCCTCGACTGTCATGTTTGCGAACGCGTCGTACCCATGGCGGAAGATGGGTTTTGTTGCTGGCTATACACACCTGACGCAAGGCGTGGGGGTGTCAGGTGGGGGCCCCGCGAGCTTTTCGTCTTACTACATCGGAATACAGAGATGGTTCAAGCCGTTCTAACTCGTCGGCCGATCACAGCCAAACTGTGGATTTGTGTGATGGTCGTGTTTTGGCTGTGGTTTCCTGCCGAGGCCGCACGCGTCAAGAGCGATCCCAATCTGCCTCCTCCTCCGGATCTGCTGCTGGAAGGTGGCCGTAAGCTGGCATTCGAGCAGACGTTCTCCTCCGAGCGTGATGCGCTGGGTCAGCGTGGCTTCTGGACGAAAGTGCTTGACGTTGTTGCAGGAGAACCACAACGGCATTTCATGATACGTCCGTACGGCATCGCTGTGGATTCTCGCGGCAGGGCCATTGTGACAGACCCAGGTATGGGAGGGATTCATATCTTTGACTTCGAACAGCACAAGTACAAATTTATCGCGCGGAAGAATAAAGATGATAATTCTTTGCGCTCGCCGCAATGTGTGGCAGTCGACGCCCAAGATAATATCTATGTAACTGACTCGGAGAGCGGAAAAATCTTCGTCTTCGATGCGAACGGAAAATTCAAGCGAATCATTGGTAGTCTGCGCGGAGGTGAAGGCTACTTCAAGCGCCCAACCGGAATTGCCGTGGACTCCAGCATGCAGAGGATTTACGTCACCGACACGTTGCGCAATAAGGTCTTTGTGCTAAATATGGATGGTAGTGTCATACAGACAATAGGTGCAACCGGAGACAGAATTGGCGAGTTCAATTTCCCAACTGAACTTCTGTTGCACGGGAATGAAATCGCTGTCGTGGATGCTATGAATTTCAGAGTGCAGATCTTTGACCGCTCCGGAAATTTCCACTATACAGTCGGCGCACTCGGGGACGGCATTGGAAGTTTCTTCCGTCCGAAGGGGATCGGCTTTGACGGCGAGGGACACCTTTACGTCGTGGATGGAGCGTGGAACACTGTGCAGATTTTTGACGACAAGGCAGAGTTGCTCTACAACTTTGGGACCAGGGGTTCTGAACTTGGCGCTTTTGAATTGCCATCGGGACTATTTATTACGCGGAACGACCGCATTTATGTAGTGGATTCCTCCAATAGGCGGGTTCAAGTGTTTCGGTATTATGGAAAACCGGCAGAGGAGGGGAAAAGGTGAAAATACAGCCTTGGTTCGCATGTGTGATCATCCTCGCCTTCGCGGGCGGTTTGCAGGCGCAGCAGCGGTTTGCGGGCGATGTTTTGGGTGCACATGACCTGTCGCCTGGCGGGCAATCGCCGATTAAGGGAGGAGGGTTGCCCCCATGTCAATACTGCCATGCGCCTCATTCCGGAACGGGCAAGGGTCCATTGTGGGCCCAACAACATTCCACGCAAGCCCACAAAATGTACAGCAGCAATACGCTTCCTCAATTTGAAACGTTGCAGCAGCCTACAGTCGGAAGTCCTAGCAGCCTTTGCCTGAGCTGCCATGACGGCACGGTGGCCCCAGGAACATCTGTGCCATATGGCACCATCAAGATGCAGGGCAAGATGAACCAGATTGACATTTTGGATCCCACTTTAAGTGGCAACCTGCAGGGCTCACATCCGATCAGCTTTAATAAGCTTCAGGATTCTCCAGATCTGGTGCAAGGTCTGTCAACAAACCATCAGACGATGGACCCGCAACGCAAAGTTCACCTGGTAAACGGAAGTGTTGAGTGTGAAAGCTGCCATAATCCACACGTGCAGAACGTTGACAAAGTTTCTCTGAATTTTCTAGTCCGCGAGAGTTCCAGTGGCCAGATGTGTCTGGCATGCCATGGTACTAGTCCGCGAACGGTGAATAATTTATCGAACCCTCTGGCGCTTTGGTCCACAAGTATTCACGCAACAGTATCCAACACTACACTCATCGCTGCGAATGTCGGCTCATACTCAACTGTGGCCCAGAACTCCTGTTCGATCTGCCATGTCGATCACAGCGCGAATGGTTCGGCAAGGCTCCTGCGGGCACCGGTTCCGGTAGTGGCTGCACTCGACGCTGCAACGCAGAGTTGCATTTCTTGTCATAACGGCAACAACAACATTACGCCGGCTTTGCCGAATGTTTATGCTGAGTTTGCCAAGCCAACGTCCCATCCTTTTCCCGCTCTTTCGGGCAACAACACGCACGACCCCACGGTTCCACCTCCGCCAGTCGGTTCGGCTGAGGCCACAGTGTTGAACAACAATCGGCATGCGACCTGTGTCGATTGCCACAACCCTCACGCGTCTCAACAGGTCGGAAGCACGTTTCCTTCTCCCCCTCTGATTCGCGTATCTCAGGCTGGTGTAAATGGAGTTAAGAGTGACGGGATCACCCTTGACGCCGGGGCAGCGCAATATCAGTACGAGAACTGCTTCCGCTGCCACGGTTCCAGTACCGGAAAAGGCAAGCTTCCTATTCAACCGACATTCGGATACTTTCCAACTCGGGTTGCAGCATCTACACAGGATGCATTCAACGTAAGTCTGGAATTTGCCTCCACGGCCAGTTCGAGTCATCCTGTGACTCACGATCGCTCCTCCACGCTCCCGCAGCCAAGTCTTCTCTTGAATATGCTGAAGCTGGACGGCATCTCGCAAGGCAGAACAATCGGGGTCCGTATCTTTTGCACCGACTGCCACAATAGTGATGACAATCGTGAGTTTGGAGGAACCGGACCAAATGGTCCCCATGGTTCGCTCTATCCTCACATTCTCGAACGCCGCTATGAGATGAGTAAAGTGAGCAGTGGGCCCGGGAGTTCCATTGCAAATCTCTACCCCGGCATGCAGACAAGCGCCGGAGGAGCCACTCCCGGACCATGGGCATTGTGCGGAAAATGCCATAATCTGACAACGCTGCTTAACGATAACTCAGTACATGCGATGCATGTTACAAACTCGCAGGCGGGCGCGTCCTGTTCGGTTTGCCATACAGCGCATGGCATGGGTTCTACGTCGCCAAACATTAGCGGCGGAAGCTTGGTAAATTTCGACACTAATATCGTGGCTCCGAATAACTTGAGTGCTAGTGGGCCGTTAGGCTTCTCTTACAACGCAGCAAACAATACCTGTGTCCTCGTTTGTCATACGGCCAGCCACAATTATGACGGCACCGTGACGCAGTTAGGAGCCACCCCGCAGGCGAAGCATGGAATTCGCATAGTCCATTAATAATCGAACTGAACCGCTAGGGGACGATGCCGGTTTATGGGTATCCTCATAAGAGAGTAAATCGTGACATCAATGCCAGCGACGACTCCATCAACTAATAAGACTAAGGAGCGCCCGGACCACAAGGTGCAGTTCATCACGATAATCGAGATTGTCGTGCTTGGCATGCTTTTTACGGTGGGTGCCCTCCAGGAAGCGAGGCATCTGGAATCGCTGACCGAATCCAGCGTGTGGCTGCAATTGCGGACGGGTAGCTGGATACTGGATCATCATTCTGTGCCGCGCTTGGGGCTGTTCTCGCGCTTTGACGAGCTGAGTTGGGCAGACTCGAATTGGGGCTCACAGATATTGCTGGCTGTTCTTTATCGAATGATCGGATTGCGCGCGATTCCAGTCATGCAGATGGTTCTTCGTACTTTGGTGGCAATGTCTGTCTTTCTGCTTGCTGGGGGTCGCAGGGGTGGATTCTGGTGGGCGATTGCGCTGTCACTGTGTGCGCAAATCGCGATGTTCAATTCATCAACAAATTCATTGTTGCTCAATGCGGTTCTGTTGTCGGTGGAACTTTGGGCGCTCTTCGCAAGCCGCGCAAAGGGGCGGCAAGGTCTGCTGCTCTGGATGCCCTTGTTGATGCTGGCGTGGGCTAACTTGGACTGGCATTTCGTCTTTGGGTTGTTCGTGCTCCTTCTTTTCCTGGGAGCGACTCTCGTCCAACAGATCTGCGGAGATAAGGCATACGCTAACGTTCGGTCGCCCGTTCCTTCTGCCCGCATAGCCATGATTGCGGCCGCTTCGTGCGTTGCCTCGTTACTCTCACCGTCTTCGTATTACTCTTACGCTGCGGCATGGCAGAATTGGCTCGGAGAAGTGGAACTAACGCTTATTCCAGAGATGAAGCCTATGAACTTCCGTACGCCGGAGCACTTCCTGCTTATGTTACTTACAATGCTTGCATTCTTGGCTATTGGCCGCCAGCAGACGAAGGATCCGTTCAAATTGGTATTGCTTGCAGTGAGTGCCTGCATTGGCTTTGCCTTTCAAAGCGAAACATGGATCACCGCGGTGGTTTCAGTCGCCGTGTTGGGAGACGTGTTCTTTGCCGCTAACGATGGCCCGGATGAGCTATCGTACTCATCCAAGTCGGCCTTATGGGCAGTTCCCGCTATCGTCTTGATCATTTTCGTTTTATCAGCATCGCGGATTCCATCCAGCACGGATGCCTTACTCGAAGTGACAGCCCGTAAGCTCCCGGTCCGCGCCTGCAATTTCATCAGGTTGAACCACCTTCCAGCTCCGATATTTAATGAACTGCCGTGGGGAGACTTTCTGATCTGGTATCTACCCGGCTATCCTGTATCCATCGATTCCAGGCATGATCTTTATGGCGAAGAAACTCTCAAGTCCTACTATCAAGTGGCGACTGGTAGGAGGCTATCGTCTGAGTATCCTGCGCTTTCTGCCGCAAACACATTTATCCTAAGCACAGAAAATGGATTGGTCCGTATCCCGCAGATGTACCCCAACCCACAGGCAATATTCCAGCAGGCTTTCCCGGGATTTCATGAGGTCTATCGCGATAACTTGGCCGTGGTACTGACCAAGCAGAAATAAGTCCGAACTAACCGTAATTTCGTACTTCTGGTTGGTCATCGCCACATCAGGCGCACTATTCAGCATCGCCGAAACGGCCTGGATCGTAATCGTGTACGCTCACTTCCCGGCGGGGGAACTTGACAAGGTCGAATTCTCCGATGTTTGCAAGTCGAATATGTGTTGGCGCACTTGGCTGGCGAGCGGCATTTGCCCGGTTGCCTCGTAGAGCCGAGCCAACCTGTCCCAGCGCCTCACCACCAATGGCGTTCTCTGGATCGCCTCCTGCTGGAATCTGATCGCCTCGTTCCAGTGCGACAGGCGCCTATGCGCCTCGGAACGGTATTCGTCAAGTTCGGCGTAGACTTCCGGGGCAAGCGATTCGGCGCCATTGCGGTACGGGCTGTTCCTCTCCGCCTTGGCAAACGAGACCAGCGACTGTTCCGGATTGTTCAGAACCATCTGCAGTTTGCCCATCGTTACGTAGATGTTGTACGGCTGCATGGATAGTTCTGCCGCGTGCTCCAAAGCGTGCAGTGCGTCTGCAGTGCGCCCCTGTTTTCCGTAAAGGAGACTCAGAGAGTACCAGACGCTGCTAGTCTCCGTGATGGCGAGTGAGGCACGGTATTCCTGCTCGGCTTCGGCGTAGCGTTGCCCTCGCTCAAACAACAATGCACTTAGAAAATGCACGCTGGGATCTTCGCGATAGAGCGCAGCCGCGCGGCTCAGAGACTCCTGTGCTTCGCGATCTCGATGAAGGTCGTAAAATAGCGCCCCGGAATTCAGGTAGAACTGGTGCAGCGCCGGGCGCGAAGATGAATCGGATGCCGTGAGCGGCTGGGTGAAGCAGTCAATCTGCAGGCGGTTAATCCATGGCGCGTTCTGCGGACTGTCTCGCAGAAGGACCAGCGAAACGTCGTCCATGTAGATAGGCCGCCAGCTCTTGCTCTGGCAAAACTTGAACGGATCCATCTGTTGCAGACTGCGCAGTCCTACGGTTGAAACCAACAGCACATTCAGCTTCCAGTGCTCGGCTTCGTTCTTCCACGCCGGCGAATCAGGGTCTTCGCTGTAGAGGTTGAACTGTTCCAAGCCCAGATTGCCACTGTTTCCCCGCCCGTCGATAAAATCTGGGTACTTCGGACCAAGGCTCCAGGCTGCATACCCACCCAGTTCGTAATCTTCAAAGACGTTTCCCGGAAGTTGCTCGCGCCGAATGAAGGCCGCTGCACGCGATGGAAACCAGGATGACTCGCCGGCCCCAAAACTCAAGCCCGGACTGAACACGACGTAGCTGCGATTGGACACAAAGTCGGCAACATGCAGCAGCGCCACTGCGCAGAGCACCACCGCGATAAGAGTGGCGACACCGGCCGGTACTTGTAACCGAGGCGAGGTGGTATTGCCTCCGTCATCTGATGCACTGGTGAAAAGCTCTTCGAGCAAGGTAGCGCCCAAGGTAACGACCGTAATGGCGAAAAGCCCCATGTAACGAGCATGGGTCAGTGTGGCACTGAGCGCAAACACGAGCAACAATGCTGCCCCGATCTGCCTTTTCCAAAGGAACAGTCCAGCGAGAAGTACGCTTAACAGCAGAAGCCATGTAAAGCCATTCAGAATGTCTCGTACATCCAGCAATTGGTGGAGCATATGGGTAGTAATGGGGATACCCGCGAACTCAGCAAGGGCAACGTTGCCATTGATCGTTCCCTGAACTGAGCCCGCTACGCCCATCATGTTGAGCGTCGCGGCGTAAATTCTGCCTCCCCATGGGTTCGCCAGCGTGGCCACTGCACACGCTGCCAGCCAAGGCAATGCACCTCGCAGCCGCACGAATGCACCCGCGCGTCGCTCGGCATATATGAGGTCGGTGACTTCGAGTAGCAGGTAGGCTCCAATGGCAGCCAAACCCGCGACGAAGCCAGGATGAAGATTGACCCAGAGCAGCATCAGTACAGGCAGCAGCCAAAGGCGAACCCTTTTCCCGTGCTGATAGGCCCATAGTTCGCAGATGAAAATTGCAAAGAAAACAGTGCTGAACAGATCAGCACGCGGAGCCGTTCGAGCGGCAACGCAGGGTACCGCGAGCATTGCCAGAAAGGCGCTTGCAAAATCTCCCCGTCGTACGAATATCGCCACAACCGCCAGACACGCCAACGCACAAAGCAAACTCAATCCCACATAGCCAAATCCACGGTAGGTAAGATAAAGCAGCACACCCGCAAATGGAGGATAAGTCCACGGCTTGCCAGCGGAAGGAAACGACAGAACATCAGTGCGAGGAATTTGGTGATGTTGCAATATCCAGCGGCCGGTCGCAAGATGCCAGCCCATATCGCTATCGGCCACTGTGTGCAATCCGGCACAGAACGCATTCAGCAGCACTAGGAAAACAAATACCCAACGCGCAACGCGATAACATTTCTCAGGTGAGAATCGACTGGGATATTGCCTGTGAACTGAAGGTTCCATTGTCACCAACCCAACTCGCGTTCTCCGATGTCGCGCCGCCACGGCCCATCCCAGGCTAACTCAACGGAATCCATTACCGGCGTGCGAAAATGATCGCAATAGGATCCTCATAGACCACCTCGAACCTCGAGTCGAGTTTGAGAACCGAGGAGAGAGCGTATTTCTTCTCCAGCAGAACACACCCAGCCTCATTGAGATAAGGGTCGTCCTTGTACTGCACGGCATCTTGAGCTCTGTGGAAAATACGGTCAAGTCCGTCGCCGTACAAATCATTTCTACCGTCGATGGCGACAGGATATTGAGGCATGTACCAGATTAAGAACCCGCCCCAGTCAAGGTTATTGTATATGGGGCCCGGCAACGGATTCGTGCGCAAGTAATTGGCCGCATCAACCGGAAATATCTCGCTGACTGTGCTTCCTAGCGAGCGCTCGTTGAATCCGAAATTACGAGAGAAAAGAATCAGGAAAAACGCGATCGTTAACAGCACCGATCCGCGTTCAATCCTCGTTTCTTTCGGGGTCTCTTCTGATGCGGGGAAATCGGCGATGAAAGCAGCTGCGGTGATCGCCAGAAACCATCCGTCGCGCAGCGTTCGAAACCCGACGATGCTGGCAAAGATCAAAAGCGCGAGTTTGAACAGATCGATTTGTTTTCGCCAACCCACGGCGACAAATCCTCCCCCAGCCAATAACAATTGAACGAAATGATTACTGAAGCGAAAACTTAACGGTTGTAATTCAACAATCATTTCGTAGCTGTAATGTGCATGGGAATAGGAAAGCACAACACCGTAGAGGTGATAACCGTAGGGGCCGATCAGTGTCGCCAACAGGCAAGCAACAAAGAGCACGGCCAGCGGTTTCGTCGGGAGGGATGGCTCACACAAACTTGAGGGGGTAATCCCAAGCAAATCTGTCAGCCTCGGCAGGAGTTGAGCCGTGACGAACAATCCGAGTACAAACAGCCCATAGATGAACTGTATATGGAGGTTAGCCCAGACCAGAAACAGCCCAGGTAACCAATACAGGCCTTGAACTCTCCCATTGCGATTGGCTTCCAGAAGTGCGGTCAACAATACAATATAAAAGAGGATGGAAACAAACACCGGCCTCGGCATGAGCATGAACAGGAAGGTGTACAGCGTGCATCCTGCGAGTAACCAAGCTTCCCAGAAACGGCCACATAGCCGTCGCATACTCCAGAACACTGCATAAGCATTCGCGAGGGTCAGGACTACTCCAAGCAGTCCAATGCCCATCAGTCCAAACCAGTGATAGGCGCGGGAAAGGACGACCTCATAGCCCCAACTGTATGCAACCCAGGAATGGTTGGCAGCGGTTTCCGAGAAGATGCCGGTGTGGGGAACCGAGCGGTTTGCAATAATCCAGTCGCCAACCTTCAAGTGCCACCAGCAGTCGAGGTCGCGGACACTGTACTTGTAATCCACAGCGACTCTTGCTATCCAGATCAGCACTGCAGAAAGGGCAAGAAATCGCGCCAAGCGCTGCTGGAGTAGACCTTGCAGTTCCTGCAGTGCATTCATTGTTCTGAATACCTCAACATTCAAGCGCCCATCAAGCCTGCTTGATCTTAATTGACGAAAGCGGCCAGCGTGGATTGAGATTGCAACAGCTTCCTGCGCCGAGTTTACATTCCCGGTTTGTCAGTCTTCTTGTTGCCCGCTGACATCTTCTCATGCTCTTTCGCGGCAGCGACCATCTTCTCCAAATTGGCCCGATTCGGATTCTTCGGATCGGTAATCTTCAACAGTTTCTCCCAAGATGCGATTGCACCCTTCATGTCACCCCGGACCTGCCACTTCAGCATCCCAAGATTGTAGAGTGCATTGGCGAACTTCGGGTCCAATTGGAGCGCCCGGTCCAGCGTGGAGATGGCCTTTTCTCCACTCCCCCCGTAAAACTGCGCATTGGAGAGTTTCGTCAGTATGTCCGCGGTCTGCTTTACATGGGCTGCTTTTTCGTAATATGCTGCCGCCTCATTGAATTGCTGGGCCAAGTAGTAATCGCCGCCCACTTCAATCAGTTTGTCTCTATCGTTCGGGTTCTCGTTCAACTGCTGCAGCAGCGGTGCAACCTTCTTGTCGGCCATTCTCTTCAATTGATCGGGCGTCATTTGTTCCGGAGTTACACCAGGAGGTATGACACCTGGTTGGGATGACGTCCCACCTTGCGCCTGAGTCATGGCAGATGCGGTTTCACCGGAGATCTTCGACGACCTCGAACCCCGGGCGAGATATCCCGCTGTTACGCCGGCAAGCAAGAAAAGCACGGACAGGGCATATACCTGTATCGAAGTCCAGCTGGTCTTTACGGATTGATTTTCGTCACTCATTCTTTAGCTACTCCTCTTGCAAGATAATACCGAGCGAATGTGGCTATTCGTCTGATCGACGGAGCACAAAGATTGCGGAGGGAATACTCCAGAATAGTCTCACCCACCAATGACATTGCAGCCGTGCCGCCAAAGTCATAGATTTCGCAAGAAATCTTTACGCCTTATTGTTCAATGGGTTATAGCTGCTAACGTCGCAAGCGTCTTCGTCGCGGCAGAACTTTGCGGAAAAAGACGCTTGCCTGAGTTGGTTTTGCCCCATTGTCGTAGGGCTTACCGGAATGGGTGGCTCGGCAGTTCGACCAAAGGCAGCCGTAAGCTCCCGGTTCCGCGTAGTGCTGGTCGCAGCAACGCGCGCTCGATTTTCCCGGACCGATGATTTTTATCATATGCCGATGCCCGCGTCAGGATTTAGACTATTTGCTCAGTTAGAAAACATCGGCTACGTATGATTTGGGTTTGCGGCTTGCAATCCTGAGTAAACAGACTCGATATTGAGCGGAGTCCTGCGCCATATGCCCCATCTCTAGCCGTTCCAGTTGATTGATCGTTCTTCGTATTTCTTTATAAATACGATACTTATGAAATTATTTGCAATTTGGACTACCAGTTGCATATCAGCATTGGTGCGATCCAAGGAGTAGGAGCCCTGCATGGGTTTGAAGTCGATCTGGACCAAGATTTATCAAACGCTCGCTTCCGTGCGAACGGGTATTTTCTTAATTATCGTCGTTGGCATTTTTTCGGCAGTTGGCACGGTTATTCTGCAGCGCCCAACCTCTGAGCCAGAGGACATGGCACATGCCTATTCAGTGGAAACCCTGATGTGGCTCGACCGCCTCGGCCTTACTGATATTTTCCACGCCTGGTGGTTCCTCGTACTGCTGTGCTTGTTCTGTACCTGTCTGATCTTTGTATCGGTGGACCGCTGGCCGAACGCCTGGAAGGTTTATGCCCATCCGGTTCGTTTTGCTACCGCACCCTTCCGCGCAAGCCTTCCGCAGACCGTCAAACTGGCCGTCAAAGACGGAGCCGGTGCCCTCTCGCTTACGGAAAGCGTTCTCAGCGGGTTTGGATTCAAACCAGAGCGTGTGACTGAGAACGGAGACACCGGAATTTTCGCCGAGAGGCAGCGCTTCTCGGTCTTTGCCGTTTACCTGGTCCATCTAAGTCTGCTTTGCATTTTTACCGGATACATCGTGGACGGCATTGTCGGCTATCGCGGCAATATTCGGGTTCCCGAAGGTCAGGCGAGCGGCCAGATCACGCTGCGTGACAATCGCGGCGGCGAAAGCAAGAAGACCCTTCCGTTCCTGATTCGCTGCGACGGAGCCGGAGAAGAGACCTACGCCGACGGAAGTCCGAAGAAATGGTGGTCGAAGCTGGCGCTCATTGAAGGCGGTAAAGAGGTCGCCACAAAAACAATCGTGGTGAATGACCCCTTCGTCTACAACGGAATTCGCATTTATCAGTCGAGCATGGGACAGTCCAGCACGCCCAAGACACTCACCTTTGAGGCCATACCAGCCAACGGCGGAAGCCCGGAGACGGTCGAAGTCCCGCTCAGCGGCAAGGCGGTGTTGGCCGATGGCGAGAGCCTCAGTATTCTGCGCTGGGTTCCGGATTACTACGTGCAAGACAACGAGGTTTACCAGAAGTCGGAGGATCCGGAGAATCCCGCCGTACAGCTTGGCCTGACCAGCGCCGGCGGAGAGACCAGGAAGCTCTGGATTCTTTATTCTCAAGGCAACAGCACCAAAGGACAGCAAGCGCCATACCAGTTCGCACTGAAGCACGCGACCTGGTCGAAATTCACCGGCCTCGAGGTTTCCCACCAGCCCGGGCAGTTCGGAATTTGGACTGGTGTTGTGCTGATGGCCTTTGGATTGGTGATCGCCTTCTACACCCAGCATATGCGCCTCTGGGCCGCAATACTCGATGATGGAAAGGGCGGAAAGCTTCTTTGGGTAGGTGGCACCACCAACAAGAATCGCGACCGCTTCCAGGCGAAGTTTGAACAGATCAAGACAGCCCTGCAGAAATCAAGCGGAGCTGCGACGAACCCGAAGACGGAAGAGAACACACTGACCAAGGCATAGATGCCGAGGTCGATGCAGGAGTCATAAAGTTATGTCAGACGCACGAGTGGAACAACAGCAGCCGGCCAGTGGTGCCGCCCTGTTGGTTCTAGTTGGATTGGGAATTGCCTTCGCTCTTCTGGTGGCGCTACTGGCTGCAGCCAAAGCGCACACCGGGCCGATTTATGGCGAAGCAAACATGCTCTATGCGGCACTGGTTCTGTATACCGGGGCGGCAACGCTTTACATGGGATATGGCGTAACTGGCATCGAGCGCTACGTAAGTGCCGCCTCGCTGCTAACGGCGCTCGGATTTGCGGCAAACACCGCTGCCGTGGCGCATCGCTGGTCCGTGGCCGGGCGTCCGCCTTTCTCCAATATGTATGAGATGCTGCTCAGCTTCGTCTGGACCCTTGCGCTCCTCACGCTAATCGCCGAGAGAGCATATAAGGTGAAGATCATCGGCTCCATCACCATGCCAATCACCGTCGTTTCGGTGATCCTCATGCAGTTGCTGCCCAGCGATGTTCGTCCGCTGGTTCCCGCGCTGCAATCAACTTGGTTGCAGGTGCATGTCACGCTGGCGATGCTCTCCTACGCGGCGTGTGCCGTCAGCTTTGCCTTGGCCATGATGTTCCTCATTCAAGACAACATGAAGACCGAAGCCTTCCAGGCGATCACCGCCACGGGCATGATCTGCGTGTATGCGGGAATGTTGTTCACCCGCTTCCGCAGCGGTAGCCTCGCCGTGACTGCTTACGATCTGGAAGGGAAGACTGAGGTGATGATCTCGCGCGGACATCCGCTCTTCATCCAAATCCCAGATCTTGGCTGGCTCTACCTTTTGATTCTGCTCTCGGCGGCCGTGCCCTTGGTCCTCTATATCGCAGGACAAGTAAAGAAGGATTCCTCGCTCTTTGACATTGCGAGCAAGGGAATGTTCGTTACAATCCTGCTGCAAGTGGCGGGGCTGGCAATCTTCGTAGCGCGCGTCAAGAACGGCCTCTACAGCTCTCCGGAAGCCGATGGCCAGTTTGCCACCTCTCTTCCGGCCAATCCCTTCCTGCTGGCGGGCATCGTTGGCGGAATCGTCGCCGGTCTTCTCTATCTGTTGCTCCTGTGGAGACGCGAAGGCTTGCAGAAAATGATGCCACCGGCTGACGTGCTCGACCGCGTCACCTACAAGATCATCTGCATCGCATTCCCCCTGCTGACCCTGATGATTGCCGCCGGCGCCTACTGGGCCAACCAGGCATGGGGCAGCTATTGGAGCTGGGATCCGAAGGAAACCTGGGCGGCCATCACCTGGCTGGTGTATGCGGGATACCTGCATATGCGTATCACCCGCGGCTGGAAAGGCCGCCGTGCCGCGTGGTTTGCCATCCTCGGCTTCGCCGTCGTGATCTTTACCTTCTTCGGCGTCACCTATCTGCTGCCAGGCCTGCACGCCTATGCGGCTGGCTGATCTGGTTTGAAATGGATGGCCGCCGCGCTTGTCGCGGCGGCCTTTTTTCTGCGGAATGCGTTAACATCGAGTTAACGATGTTGGACCGCGGCCGTCGCGTTGAGCTAAGACTGAAATTAAAATGCTTGAGGAGACTCTGGTGAGCCGAGTTCGAATGAACTGGCAAATCAAAACCCTGCTGCCCGTTGCGCTTGTTCTTGTCAACGGCCTGCTACTCTTTGCGTTGGTAACGCTGACGTTACAGGATCCGGAGCGCAATCGGGTGCTTGCCGTCGGCTTTGCCGGTGCCATCGTGGTGTGCGCAGTGCTCTTCATGGTCCTGGCGGTGGTAATTCATCGTCCTATGGTGGAGTTGCAGGAGAAGATGGCGCGGGTTCGTGGGGGCGATTTTTTTGTAAATGTTGGCTTTGCCGAGCGCAATGATGAGATCGGAGATCTCGGGCGGCACTTCAACCAGATGGTGCAGCAGTTGCGCGAGAGCCGCGAAGAGATCGAGCGTTTGCACCGCACTCAGATATCCCGCGCAGAGCATCTTGCAACCCTCGGCGAGATGGCGGCGGGCCTTGCCCATGAAATCCGCAACCCGCTCGCCGGGATCGCCGGTGTCATGGAAATCGTCGGGCGCGATCTGCCGTCCAACTCGGCAGCCAAGGGAGTGCTGGGTGAGGTGCGGCACGAGGTGGTTCACATCAACAAGATCGTCACCGAACTACTCGAGATTGCGCGTCCTAAGCCGCCCGTGTACCGTCCGGCAGATCTGGTAGCTGTTACCGAGCATGCGTCTCTGTTCACACGCGACCAGGCTTCGGCCAAGCACGTGACATTAGAAATCATAAAGGGGGATGCGGTTCCACTGTTGGAATTCGACAGCGGACAGATCCACCAGGTGATATTGAATCTCCTGTTAAACGCGGTGCAGGCCTGCAGTGATGGCGGCAGTGTGCGGGTGCAATTTTCTGCCGACGATCAGACGGTGACTACAACGGTGAGCGATAACGGGAAAGGCATTCCACCGGACGTGCTGCCGAACATATTTCGTCCGTTTTTCACCACGAAAGGGAACGGCACCGGATTGGGGCTCTCCCTCGCGCGCCGCATTGTAGAAGCCCATGGCGGGCGTTTGACGGCAACCAGCGAGTTGGGAAGGGGAAGCCAATTCGCATTGATCCTTCCGAAAAACAGGCCGGAGGAGTGAATGTTGAGCAGCCAGGTGCCTACTGCATCCATCAGAGGTGCTCTCCGTGATACTCTCAAATGCCGATTTAGAGCAAACGATATAGATGCCGAGTGAAAAAGTATTAATCGTCGATGACGAAAGATTAGTACGTTGGTCGTTGCGCCAGAAGTGCGAAGAGTGGGGATACCAGGTGTCTGAGGCTGAAACCGGCTCAGATGCTCTCCGCCTTGCCCGTCACGAGCCTCCCGATCTTGTGTTGCTGGATGTGCGCCTCACGGACATGAACGGTCTGCAGGTTTTGCAGCGCCTGAAACAAGCAGGCGACGCCCGCGCCGTCATTATGATTACCGCCGACCCTCAGTTGGAAGATGTGAAGCAGGCGCTCAAGCAGGGTGCCTACGACTTCATTGGAAAGCCCGTCGACTACGACGAGCTTCGTGTCGCGGTGAAAAACGCTCTGGAAGCAACTCAGCTCCGTTCGGAAAACGAGACGCTGAAGAAAGAGGTCCTGCAGCGCCGCCGTGCCGCCTACCACGATGTCGTTGGCGAGTCGCAGAAGATGAAGGACCTGATGTCGTTCGTAAACAAGGTCGCTTCCAGCGAAGCCACTACTATTCTTATACAGGGCGAGAGCGGCACAGGTAAGGATCTGATTTCACGCGCCATTCACTTCGAGAGCCGCCGCAAAGACAAGCCGCTCATCGTCATCAATTGTTCGGCAATCCCCGAAACCCTGATGGAAGCCGAACTATTCGGCCACGAAAAGGGCGCATTTACTGATGCCAAATCCATGAAAAAAGGCCTGTTCGAGCAGGCCGACGGCGGCACGCTCTTCCTCGATGAAATTGGAGAACTCTCCGGGCTATTGCAGGCCAAACTCCTGCGCGTGCTTGAAGAGCAGGTGATCCGTCGGGTCGGCGGAGTCAGGGACCAGGAAGTGGACGTCCGAGTCATTGCCGCCTCCAATCGCGATCTGGAACGGGCCGTGCGCGAAGGGCAATTTCGCCAGGATTTGTACTACCGATTAGCCATCATCTCGCTGTTTCTCCCGCCCCTGCGTGATCGTCGCGAAGACGTTCTCCCGTTGGTGCACTTCTTTATCGAGCGTTACAATCGGCGCTTCCGTAAATCGGTGCGCGGCATTACCCCGGAAACCCGTGATCTGCTGTCGAGCTATGACTGGCCGGGAAATGTGCGTGAGCTGAAGAACGCCATCGAGCGCGCCATGATTCTCGAGGACGACGATCTTCTGCGCCCGGTCTACCTTCCATTCTCCGTTGGCTCGCCACTTAGCAGTTTGACGGCCTTTGAGGTTTCCTCCGGAGGCAATGTTGCTGCTGGGCCTGGAAGCACAGGTCATCTGCACGAGGTTCAGGTCGTGAACGGCAAGAACCTTCCCAAGCTCTCCATTCCCGAGGGTGGCACGAGCCTGGAAGAGATTGAGCGTACATTTGTCGAAATGGCAATGCATCAGGCCAATCGAAACCAGACGCAGGCAGCTAAACTGCTCGACATCAGTCGGGATGCGCTGCGCTATAAACTCAAGAAGTTTGGCCTCATTCACTCAGAAGACGAAGAAGTGAGTGCCCCGCCAAACTAAGCGTGAGCGCTCCAGACATTCTTCTTAGGCCGTTTGCGTCGATTTCTCCGTGATTGTTCCTTCTTGGGTAATCACCCGGAAGCTGTTTAGAAAACAGCCGAGTATGCGGAATCGCTCGCACATATGGGTCAATTTCCACAGGGTTTTGGACCAGTCTTGCACAGAAACTCGTCGAATGAATTCTAAGTACCTGAAAATAAGTGCATACAACGGGAATAATCCATGAACGGATTTGGCCCTTGGGTTGCTTCAGTTAACCCTGTATAGGAGGCTCTCGTGGAACCGACTCTGGTCCTGATAGGCATCAGCCTGCGCAGTGCCAAACTGTCCGTTCGCGAGCGATTCCTCATGGACTCGGCCCAGAAATCGGCTGCCCTGTCCACTCTGGTCCGCTCCGATGCCGTTGACGAGGTGATTGTTCTCTCAACTTGTAACCGAACCGAGTTCCTCGTCTGGACCCAGGACGCCTCCGAAGCCGCTAATTCAGTGCTCCGTTTCCTTGCACATTCCAGCAATCTTACATTGGCGGAGTGGTCGAATTTTTACCGCCTGGTGGGTGATGAGGCGGTGGCCCACGTTCTGCGCGTATCCTCCGGATTGGATTCTGCTGTCTTCGGAGAATCGGAGGCAGCCAGTTCCACTCTTTCCGCTTGGCAGCAGGCTCAGCGAGCCAGCACCACCGGACGTTTTCTGGATGCTCTCATGGCAAAGGCGTTCAGCGTAGCAGGCCGGGTTCGGCAGGTCTTCGGAAACTCCTCTCGTATGACAACCGTGGCCGAAGCATCTGTCTCAATCTGCCGCGAAGCGCTCGGTGATCTCCCCCAGCGCAGGGTGGTCATACTCGGAGCCGGGCAGATGGCCCTGGCGGCTGTGCGCGAGTTCCAGAATGCAGGGATCGGCGAGATTACCATCGTGAATCGAAGCTGGGAGCACGCTCAGCAGCTTGCCCGTCAGTGCAAGGTCAAAGCTGCCCATGCTGAAAGTCTCTGGGAGCAACTCCTCTGGGCAGATGCCGTCATCTCCGCGGCAGCGCAGCGTGTGCTGGTAACCCGTGAAGAGCTTGAAGTGGTGCTGCGCGAACGCAAGAATAAACGCATGGTGATTGTGGATGTCGCCGTACCCCGAACTGTCGATGCGAACGTTCGCACTTTGGAAGGCGTTTCCCTTTACGATCTCGACGGTTTGTGCCAGGCGATGGATCTGCGTGAAGAGCGACGCAGGATGTTGCCTTTAGCCGAACGGGTAATTGCCGAAGAAGCTGTCGGCTACCGCAACAAGCTTCTCTCTGAGTCGGTAATGCCAACAATCTCAGGAATGCGCGAGCGCCTTGGACAGATCTGTCAGCAAGAGATGGATCAACTGAAAGAGCAGTT
>Ga0302140_10003046_pt1 | contig 21662 bp, 16 predicted proteins | sample I_Bog_E1_1_FD_202095 | JGI IMG/M metagenome (GOLD analysis project Ga0302140, IMG submission 202095) | Peat permafrost microbial communities from Stordalen Mire near Abisko, Sweden - I_Bog_E1_1 | ecosystem: Environmental > Terrestrial > Soil > Wetlands > Peat | place: Sweden: Abisko, Stordalen... | reverse complement strand
GCCTGCATCGCGCGGGCGCAGGCGCAGGTCGAAGCCCATCCCATCGAGTTGACGAAGCGCTATGAATCCATAAACGCCTGCATCCAGCAACAGCATCTTGCCGAAGATGGCCAGGTGGGAAGGCCACGCGCTTTCAAACCAGCGCAGATCCACCGCCATACCCAGCGCAGCCAGAACCAGAAAATCCCGCCAGTTGCCGCGCTTGCCAGGGTCGGCAATGGCAGCTTGCCAGAGCAACCAGGCAATCGCTGCTGGAAGCATCGCATACAGGGCGAACCAGCCCCAGCGAAACTCCCCGGCGGCACACGTCACCAGAACGTAAATGATGCTCAATGCCGACGGACATAGAGTCTGCGCCCAGTGAGGCAACCGCCGCGCACAACCACTCACGCGCTCTGGAAAGATCGCCGCTGCAAAAAGCGGAATCAGCGTGAGCAAGGCAGCAATCGTATTCGCCGGAGTAATCATGAGTCCCTACCATCATTTTGCTCCTGCGGAAAAGCCAATAAACGAATTCGTCGGATACACTGTTCCGTGAACGCGAGGAGGACTTGTGTCGATCAGCTGCACGCAATCTCGCGCGATTCATCCTTCACTGTGGCCGTTTGCGCTCGTCATCGGTCTGTCCGTGCTCGGCCTGCACCCGGCTCTCTCGCAGACCTCCGAGGACACCGGCGCTGGCGACCCGGTGTTTGCGCTCAACGGCCACACCGGCGGAAACTTGCACAACGACCGCATCAGCGCGACATGGAGATTTTCCAGCGGCGGACATCTTGCTTCCATGGAGATCCGCGACAATCAAAGGGAATCGACCGCCGATCCATCCTTACTTTTGGAAGGTCCATTTGCAAACGAGTTGAAGAACAGTGGCGTGGTGCATGCCTCTGACCTGCCGGTCTCCGGTCCTGGGCGAGTGGAACAGCTCAAGCCGAATCCCGCAGCCTCCCGCGCCGCCGACCATCTTCCCGGAGTTGCCGTTCATTACTCGCTTGTCGATCCGCAAAACCGCTTCACCACTGATTGGGCGCTCATCCTGCGCCAAGGCTCAAGCTATATTCGCCAGACCCTCACCATCACCGCGCTGAGCAAGCCATTGCCGCTGAGCGGCGTGATCATGATCGACGTCCATTCCGCAGGCATCGCCGTGGCCGGGACCGTCAAAGGATCTCCGCTGACCACCGGCAATTTCTTTCTCGGCTTCGAGTCACCTCTCTCCGAGAGCAGCGTGGTGGGTGATCGAGGAGTAAGCGAACTGTCGAGCCACGTGCCCATTGCCGCCGGCCAGTCCGCGCAATTTTCGTCGATAGTGGGCGTTGCGCCTGCGGGACAAATGCGCCGCGCCTTTCTCACTTACCTCGAGCGCGAACGCGCGCACCCTTATCGCACTTTCTTGCACTACAACAGTTGGTTCGATATCGGCTTTTTCAATCCTTATACCCAGCAGGAAGCGCTGAATCGCATTCACGCATTCGGCGATGAGTTGAACAAGAAGCGCGGAGTAACGCTCGACTCGTTTCTCTTCGACGACGGCTGGGACGATACGAACAATCTGTGGAAGATTCGCCCCGACTTCAAAGATGGATTTGAGCCTCTCAAAGAAGCTGCTGCTGAATACGGCACAGCGCCCGGCGTATGGCTCTCGCCCTGGGGCGGCTACGGTCCCGCCAAAAAGGCGCGCGTGGCCACCGCGAAACGAGACGGCTACGAAATCGTCAACGGCGGGCTCGCGCTCTCCGGCCCGCGCTACTACGCCCTTTTTCACGACGCGGCGACCGGCATGGTTTCGAAGTACGGCGTGAATCAATTCAAATTCGACGGCACCGGCAATGTCGACCAGGTGGTGAATCGCAGCGCCTTCAGTTCCGACTTCGATGCGGCCATTCATCTCATCGGCGACCTGCGCCAACTGAAGCCCGACATCTACATCAATCTCACCACGGGAACCTGGCCCTCACCTTTCTGGCTCTTTTATGCGGACTCGATCTGGCGCGGCGGCGGCGACACAGAGTTCGCCGGCGTGGGCTCAGACCGCGAACGGTGGATCACCTATCGCGATGAAGACACCTATGACGAGATCGTCAAGGCAGGCCGTCTATATCCGCTCAACTCGCTCATGCTGCATGGAATCGTCTTCGCGCAAAAAGCTCCGCATCTCTCCACCGACTTGGGCGGCGATTTCGCGAATGAAGTACATTCTTTTTTCGGAACCGGCACCGAGTTGCAGGAGATGTACATCACTCCGTCCCTCCTGACCGACGCCGACTGGGACGTGCTCGCCGAAGCAGCCAAATGGTCGCGACGCAACGCAGCAACGCTGGTCGATACGCACTGGGTCGGCGGCGATCCGCGCTGGCTGCAAGTGTACGGCTGGGCCGCATGGTCACCTCAAAAGACCATTCTGACTTTGCGCAATCCCAGTTCTCGAGCACAGGATTTCGATCTCGATATCGCGCGTGCATTTGAACTTCCCGCAGGATCAGCCCTAAGATTCTTGGCGCACAGTCCGTGGTCCGCCGACGCCTCGCAGCCCGCCATCATGCTGGAAGTAGACAAGCCTCACACCTTTCACCTGGCGCCATTCCAGGTGCTCACACTCGAAGCCGCTCCTCTGACTTAGGGAACCTCTGAGTACGCCGATGATTTGAAAGGGCACGGCTTCAGCCGTGCCGAAAAATGCCGCAAAATGAGCGCGGGCTTTAGCCCCTGAGGGAATGCCGGATTGGAGCAAGGACCTGATCAGAAATACCATAGCGAAAATCGGCGAACCCACCGCAATGATCGGAGATTTATGAATCGCCTACGAATCGGAGTCGCGCTGCTGGCAGCGACTCTCTGCCCCGCCATTGGACCAACTCTCGCGCAATCCCCGGCCCTCCCTACGGGCCCGCATATTCTGCGTGCCAACGGCGATCATTTCGAACTTGACGGCAAACCCTTTCAGATCATCTCCGGCGCCATCCATTCCGCCCGTGTGCCGCGCGCCTATTGGCGAGACCGGCTGCGCAAAGCACGCGCCATGGGCCTCAACACTGTGGAGACCTACGTCTTCTGGAACGTGTATGAGCAATCGCCCGACAAGTTCGATTTCTCCGGACAAAACGATATTGCCGAATTCGTCCGCGAAGCGCAGCAGGAGGGGCTGTTCGTGATTCTGCGGCCCGGCCCTTATGTCTGCGCAGAGTGGGATTTTGGCGGCATTCCTGCGTGGCTGCTGCGCGAGCCCGGCATGGAAGTGCGCACCTCGCACCCCGCCTTCATCGCCGCCGCCGGCCGCTGGCTGCGTCGGCTGGGACAGGAGCTTGCCCCCTTGCAGAGCGCCGACGGCGGCCCCATCATCGCCGTGCAGGTCGAGAACGAATACGGTTCCTTCGGTTCGGATCATCGCTACATGGAGCAGATCCGCAATCTGCTTGTTGACTCGGGATTCGATCGAACAATGCTCTACACCGCCGATGGCGTCGATCAAATGCCCAACGGATCCATTCCCGGATTGCCGGCCGCGCTCAACTTCGGCTCCGGCAGTGCAAAAGAGCAGTTCGCTAAATTCGTCCAGGTTCGCCCCAACGCCCCGCGCATGTGCGGCGAGTACTGGGATGGATGGTTCGATCATTGGGGAGGAAAGCATCACACCACCGATGCGGCCGCGGAAGCCAGGGAGTTGCAGTGGATGCTGGAGCTGGGTTACTCGGTCAATCTATATATGTTTCATGGCGGCACGAGTTTTGGTTGGATGAACGGCGCAAATATCGACGGCGGAAGATACGAACCCGATGTTACGAGTTATGACTACGACGTACCTGTAAGTGAAAACGGAGAACTGCGAACAAAGTTCTTCCTATTCCGCGACGTCATCGGCAAAGTTACCGGCATCACGCCGCCTGCCCCTCCCGCGCCGACCCTCGCGCAATCGCTCCCGCCAGTCCTGTTCACGCGCTCAGCCTCTATCTGGGATGCGCTCCCGGAGCCCATAGCTTCTCCGAGAATTCTATCCATGGAAGATGTAGGACAGAGTTACGGCTACATCCTCTACCGGACGAATGTCGCCCACGCACAGAGCGGCGAACTTCGCATCGATGAGTTGAGAAGTTATGCGCAAGTCTATCTGGACGGAGCGCTCGCGGGAACGCTGAACCGAAGGCTAAACCAATCTTCGATGCCAATACGCGTCACGCACGACAATACGCGCCTCGACATTCTGGTGGAGAACACCGGCCGCGTAAACTTCGGCCATGAGTTCCCACACGAGCGAGCCGGCATAACTCACTCTGTAACTCTCGCGGACCAGCCGCTGACAAACTGGCAGATCTATCCGCTGCCCATGCAGAATGTTAGTTTGCTCGCGTATAACTCAAAGCCATGCGCAGGCGCATGCTTCTATAGAGCAACCTTTCAAGTTGTCGAGCCGGTTGACACATTCATTGATACCCGCTCCCTTGCCAAGGGTCAAGTCTTCATCAACGGCCAGCCATTGGGCAGATTCTGGAAGATAGGCCCACAGCAAGCGCTATACTTGCCGGCGCCCTGGCTTAGAAAGGGTGAGAATGAGATCGTGATCTTCGAACTGGAAGGCAAGCCAAACCCAACCATTCCGTTCCTCGCGCACGCCATTCTGGATGAGGCCGGGAGGTAGGGCGTTCTACACCTCAAAGAAAAGCTGCGCAGCGAATAGCGGCGAACCCGCCTTGGACTCCGAGGCAAGCTCATAAACCAGCCGCTCCAGCACCAGCTTCTTGTCCGGTGGCGACGAGCGCAGCTCCAGGTCGGCGCGCGCAACCAGCCTGAGTGCACGCGTTAATTCCCGTCGGCTTTTGTAGCGGCGAGCCTGGCGTATCAGGTCGTCAGCGGCAAACGGCGGCATGCGAAATCCCTGCCAAAGCGCCTGCCAAATGGCGCGTGAATCGCGTACATTCTTCTCTAGAATCACAAGCATCTGACGAAAGGTTCTGGCCAGCATATACAAGTGGCCGATGGCCGAGTCCTCGCCGCCGTCGGCGCTATTCAGCAGCCCATGCAAAAGCGCCAACGCGCGCGCGCGGTCGCGGGCACTGATGGCGTCGGTCAATTCATAGAGCGAGCGCTGTTTCGCCCCCAGAACCATGGTCTCCACATCGCCGAGCGTGATGCGACCCCGGCCCAGCGTGTAGAGCAGCAGCTTCTCCAACTCCGAGGAGATCATCATCATGTCCGCGCCCAGTGCGTCTACCAACTCGCGAGCCGCATCGGCCTCCAGCCGGACGCCGGCTTCCTGCGCCGTCGCCGTCGTCCAACGCATGGCGTCTTCTTCATTCACCCGCGCCAATTCGACCATGCCGCAGTGTTCTCCCAGCGTCTCCCGCAGCCGCTCAAAGCGGTTCTTATCGTCCATATCCATGCGCCGGAGATCGGAGGGGATACGTACAAAATCAGCGACAAAAATTAGGAGAGCCTGGGGATTCGGCGAATGGAAATAGCGGTCGAGAGCCGCAAACTCTTCCTTCTTGGCGCCGCGTGTATAAAGCTGGCGCACGTTGCGCACAAAAATCACCTGGAAAGGAGACATCAGAGAAGGCGTCTGCGCCCGATCGAGAACCTCGAAGATCGATGTCCCATTGAGATCCAGATCGGAGAGGCAAAAATCCTCCAGTTCCTGCGAAACAAATCCCCGGATAACGGAAGCGCGGCATCGGTCAAGCAGAAAGGCCTCATCGCCCGCCAGCACATATCCAGGCCGCAACGGCCCCTCGCCTGCGGCGGCGGCCTCGATCTCCGCCACAAACCGCGCTACCGCGGCAAAACCCGCTCCCCACCGACCTGCGGTCATTTCTTTGGTCCCGTTGAGGCCAGCCATCGACCTGAGATTGTCGCATCCATCCTGTTCCAGAATACCTTTCCCGACACGGCGAGACCAGCCCCAAGGAAAAAATGGACCCAGATCTGCAACCATCCGTGCACTTCGCAGCGGGCCATGTCGCGATCCTCAATTCCTTCGAGCGGGGTAGCTCCTGAGTAAGTAACCTGCGCCCCTGCTACGGCCTGTTGGACTCTCGTAACCTCATTCCCGCGCGCAGGAGACTCAGATCGGGGCTAGAATCACATCTCGCAGTCAAAGGCATCTATGCCCTCGATCAGAATCAGTGATGACGCCGGAAGAGCATCGATCCCTCGCCAGCAAATCAAGAGCAGTTCCCTCCCCCAACACGACCAATGGCGCGGAGTTAGTCAACTCCGCGCCATTGGTTTTTCCGGATTCAGAAAGCTTCGAGCACATCCGCCACCAGCGCCTGCGCAAAGGCGCGACTCAGCCTCTCCAAGGCCGCCGGGTTTTCCTGTAAAAACGTTGGCAGATCAGTGGTGGACTGATACTGCTGGCGGAACACGTAGTTCTTGTTCTCGTAAAGAACCCCGCCTTCTCGGCCGGTCACAGTTACCGAAACCACCATGGTCAACAGAAAGCTGCTCGACTCCTGCGTCGATGCGTTATAAGTCAGCGGCGTAATTGCTTCCTTGAGAATCGTCCCATGCAGTACCGCATCTGCTTCCTTATCCGCTTCCGGAGTTACTCGGAATCGAGTGCGCGCAGCGAATTCGCGAATCACTGCGTTCGTCATCGCTGTCTCAGTGTGGTACGCGTCTGTTCGCGTCGCAAACACCGGCACTGAGAGCGTCCGCACACCCGGTGGCAGATGGGTGGCCGCACCCACAGTGTGATAGCCACAGCCGGTAAACACGAAGAGTGGAGCCGCAAGGGCCAAAATCAAAGGGCGAAAAGTCATGCTATGGATATTGTAGACGCCATTGGACTGGCGCCCCCCACTCAAGCCGGTTCCGAAAAGCCGGCCAGTTGATCACGCCAATTCCGGCCCGCACATTGAAGCGATGATATTCGTGATTTTCAACTTATAGTGTGCCTCCTCAAATTGTGCCGCAAAACGCTCGCGCCCTGCAATCCCCTCCGCAACGGCGCGCGCTGGATCCTTCACATAAGCCGTGATTGCGGCCGCCAACGATGCAACGGAATTGGGCACAACCAGGCTTCCCGTCAAGCCGTCCACGACAATCTCCGCAAGCCCCCCGTGGTTCGCCGCGATCACGCTGCGTCCCGCCGCCATCGCCTCAATCGCTACCAGGCCGAAGGGTTCAGGCTTGGTCGATGGTACAAGCACAACATCTGCCCAGGAGTAATGCTGAAATGGATCGGGTGTGAATGGAAACATCTCCACCACTCCTGAAAGTCCGTGCTCGGCAATCGCTCTCACCAACTCGTCAGTGAAATGATCTTGGTCTCCAAAAACGCTTCCCACCAGTCGAACGCTCAACCGCGCACGCGCCTCTGCCGGCAGTTGCGCCACAGCCTGCAGCAAAATCGCTTGTCCCTTCCAGGAATTGAATCGGCCGATAAGCAAAAGATTCAACGTTGCGTGGGGCGTGACCTGTCGCACTTCTGTCGGCGCGGCGACGCCATTCCATAAAACAGAACTCCGTTGCCAGGGCAGAAGCCAAAAGCTGCGCCTCGTCGCATGAGAGTTGAATACAACGAACGAGCGGCTAAGGACGAGAATCGCTGAAAAGAATATCTTTGCAAACCCGGTTGGTATTTCATGCACATGCAGAATGCGAGGCCCGCTCACCACACACGCGGCAAGAATATAATCCATAACCACGGCCGTGTTGATGTAAGTTACGTCGTAAGCTCGCATCATCCGGCGCGCTCCCAATACCTTTTTCAGAAAACCGGCCGCATCCCTCAATTTCATTGTTTTCAGGTTACTCTTGCGCAGAATTGCAAGGTCGACCACGCGAACATCTTCAACCACAGCCTGTAGCGGGGTCTGCAAAACACCTTCATTGGGCAGCAGAACCGTGATCCGGGCTGCTGGCCAGCGTTTCGCTGCCGCGTCAACGGATTGTACGAGCGTTCGATCGGAGCCATAGAGTTCAAATCCTTGATGAACAAAGAGAATCGATCTAACCATAGACTCATTCACTCAAAAGCGCCCCGGTTCACTTAGCTGGCCTACCTTCCATTCGAGCAGCGCCTGAATGCTCGCTGTCTTGAGAGGTTCGAGCCTGATAGCTTACATTTGTCTGATGATCTGCACCGAACCTAACTTCTCTCAGCGCGGAGAAGTAATTCCTCATAAGCCAGGAGCACTTTCTCTTTCTCGAACTCATCCCTGTGGCGTTGACGGCTCGCTGCTTCCATCGCTGATAGCCGCGAGCGATTTTCCTCCAGGCCTTCGAGGATCTCCTCAAGATCGCGCGTCCCCGTAAAGAACTCGGCATACTCACCGGCCACCCACCGGTTGAATCGATTGTCGTGAGCGATGATGGCGTTGCCCGCTGCGAGAGACTCGACTAATGACGGGTTTGTTCCGCCCACGCGGTGGCCGTGGATGTAGGCCTTTGCGTGGAATCGTAGTGCTCGCACAATTTCGCGATCGTAGATTGCACCGACAAATTGCACCCTTTGCCCCGCCGAATCCCTCACCTGCTGCCGGTACCCATTGCCTTTCCCGGAGTAGTTTCCAAGGACAACCAGAGGATCGCCCGATGAGTGCCGGGAAAAGGCTCTGACAATCTCGAGTATCGAGTTTTCCGGCTCAGGTCGAGCAATAAGAAGATAGTAGCTCTTCGACTTCAATCCGTATGCTCCCAGCAACTCCAGCCGCGCGGATGTTACAGCATCCGCTCCATACGGGATGACCGTGATCTTCTCTGCGGATGTGTGTCGTCGAAGATGGCGTGCGATTTCCGGATGATCCGCCACCAGGTGATGGGCAAATCGCGCCCCCGCCCACTCATTGAACCATAACCAGGCTCGCTGCGAAAATGACCACTTCTCCCGCTTCCACTCGATTCCGTCCATATTCATTACGTTTGGTAGACGATGCATCCGATACATCAGGCTGAACACAGCCGTGTTATAACCCAGTGTGAGTACAACACCCTTTCGCCGCGAACAGTGCATAGTCGTAGCCCAATCGTAAGAGATAGTCCCGATAGCGTGGTTTCCGGAGGGAACTACAACACGATGCACCCCGTTCCAGGTATCTTCCGCCAGCGCACCCGCTCTATCAGCCTGGCAATAGACGATCACCTTATGGCCTCTTGAGGTTAGGAATAATGATAGATCCTCTGCGAAAGTCTCGAAGCCTCCATGGTTGGCCGGTACACCGCGCGTTCCAACGATCATTACATCCATGCAAGATAGACCATTCTTACTGTTAACAATCCGTCGTTGCTTCGGCCGCCAAACGCAGGGCTGAACAACTTACATCGCTTGCCTAAAAGAATCCAACGAGTAATGCGTCAACCTTGTGCAGTTGGAATCCCTGTGTCAAGCATAGTCAATAATTGAAACTCGCCTCGCATTCCCCCAATGTCTCATTTGCCTGCGTGGTGAATTGAATGCGGAGCAAATCACCTTTGGCGTAGGCAAAGGAATGGGATAAGTCGAAGAGCGTAGTGTTTGCCTTGGCAGTCCCATAGGTTAAGGTTAGGCCGGTATTGGTCCCCGAGCTCGGACCCGACATACCCGTGCCGGAAGGCAAATCCCACACGCTGAAAACTCCACTTTGCGGCCTGGTTCCGCTCTGAGCGCAACGAACAGCCAGGATGCTCAAAGTGCCGCTTGTGTTCATCAATAACTGTGTGGCATTTTCGCCTCCAACACTCGAGGTGCATGACGTGGCCGCGGACCCGGCGCCGAACATCGCAAGCGTGGAAGATGAAGTCGCCTGCCCGGTGCAGAATGCCTGCGCTGTCCGAACGCTATTTCCGCTGCACCCGGAGCACGTGCCCCCTATTGTCACATTGTTGAGCCTGGTAGTTCCCGTGTCACTTAGGCCGCTGACCGTCGGCGATTTCGCTAACACCACATTTCCCGACCCTGTGGTTTCAGATATCTGGGAAGCGGCAATCTGGCCACTACTGTTGCCGAGCGGAATCGCGGCCCACGTTCCCGGCGTGCCGGCAGCCACATTGACCCAAGCCGCAATTCCAGTAGCAGTCGCCTTGGAATTGAATTCTACATCGCCCTGCGACCACGTTTCAGTGCGTGGCGCGCCAGGAAACTTCGTCGGCATCTGAATCTCAGAGGCCAGCAGAGGTGCGGAAAATGAAAGCGCCTGGCCAGAATGCGCGGCGCTGAGATTACTTGAGAGGCTCACCTGCACCGCTCCCGGATGCGTCGCGTCAACGTACTTGATTGTCTTGTTTGTGTCCGGCCCAATTGTGACTCTTTGGCCGATCGATAGGTCAGTGGCGCTGCTACAGGTCAGAATTCTGGTTCCCTTGGCTCCGGTACATTTCGTAGTGCCGCCGTTCGGTGTCCCAGTTGTTCCGGTCTGGTATACCACGTCGATAGCATAACGCTTGCCATTCACGCCGCTCCAATAAGCAGGGGGGGCAACAATCTGACCGGCAAATAGCGTTGTGGCGTTTGGGAGCGCCTGAAAGGCAGTGTCCGAATACAGGAAAGCAGACGCATTGACGCCATATTGCCATAATTGGTTTACATCCACATCGCCGATAAACTGGGTCGGCGCCCTGAATGCGCTGATGCCGGCGCTGTAGGTCGACAATCCAATGCTGTTGATCGGCAGGGAATAATTGAGTAGAGAGGCGAGGCCGCTTGACATGTCGCCGCGGGCAAGTGCCGGCACCCCAACCCATCGGTTTGCCGCTGTCTGTCCATTGAATGTAGAGTTAATAGCGGTGATCTGCAGCGCACCATCATTGGCTGGAGACATGACGAGGCCCGGATTGGCAATCTTACTGGTTTCGGATTCATAGACATTGTCTAGATTAAGCGAGAACTGGCTGAGGAATCTATCCGCACCGCAATCATAGAGAGTAATAATCCCCAGCCCGGGAGCAATGGTGAAGGCGTCCGATTCCAGCGTCAGATGTGACAACGTAGCGCTCACAATGCCGTAATCGCACGAGGACGAATCCAGCATCACGGCAGCCCCGTTGCCGTCCTTACTCACGTTAAAGGTGCTGTTTGCGAGCCTGAAGTTGTCCCCAGCCACGGCTCGCCAGTACATGCAAGCGATGCCGGCGCCATCGCAGCGGGAACCGTTATCGATCTCAACATTAATGCCGCCGGCGGAGAAGTAGTAGCCGAAATATTTTGCCCCCTCAACCCAGGTATTAAGAGCCCTGCTTCCGGTATCGATACGAGAGCCAAAGTAGATGCCAACACCGAAGGAAGTCGAGCCGTGTAACATCAGGTTACTCACTTCCTGTTGATTCCGCGACCAAGTATCGAAGGCTAGGACAACAGTGGTCGTGCTGGCGGTCCCACTGTCTGTGTGTGCGCCAATCATGATCGTTTGGCCAGCAAGGGGCACAAATGGTGTAAACGGAAGCGCAACCGTAAAGGAGGAAACCGAAGCAGCCGCCACCTGAGCCACAGTCCGATTCAAGACCACGCCGTCGCCTGAGAATCCCTGGATAAGCACCCAATTCCCCACACTAAGGCTGTTTGTCGTTGGAAAGGTAGCCAGGTATTCATTCACTGCTGCCCTGCCACTCCTGGGTGTGCTCTTTGTACCGAGAGCGAGTCCAACTCGGATGTGCGAAGAAGTGGTGGTGAGCGTCTCCACATAGCCGATGCTCTGCCAAGCTGTATCGACGACCCCTGCGCTTGGGTTTGAATAGGGCTTGCTCTTCCGCAGCTTAGAATCAATGGATGCGTTTAACATGGTGCACAGCGCCGTAGCGGTCGCAGCATAGTCAACCCCGATGTTGACTTCATTCCCTTTGGCCCCCGAAGCGACAAATCTAACTGTCGTCCCGTTGATCGTCACTGTGTCGCCAGGAATCGCGTTGCCTGTGCTTAGAAAGGTGATGGAAGAAGTGTTGCGCGCTATTGTGAAGCCGGTCAGTTTCAAGATTGTCGTCCCGGAAGCAACTCCATTCCAAAAAAGCTCCGGCGGAGTTTGCATTCGTAAGGACACACCTATGCCTTCGATCCGGCATGAATCGTAGGCGTTAATGGTGTCGCTTATGACATAGGCACGGCTGCCCGGAAACTCCACCACGCCACCATAGGGCGGCGTGCCGGTTCCATTTTTCCAGCACGCATCGAAAGTTGCTTGGATCGCTGCGGTATCATCCTTCTTGCCATCGCCAATCGCGCCGAATTGAGTCACGTCATAGCGCGTATCGCCGCCGCGAACATTCGAAACAGTTCTCTGATCGGGCAGATCGCTCTGACCCGCACTCGAGAATGCTGCGACTTCGACGGCACTCGCACAAAGAGTGCTGACGCTCAAAAGAATGACTGCGAATATGAATAACGGTTTAACAGGCGGCTCCTGTTCTGGATTGCCATTGCCATCGAAGGCACGGTTATAAAACAGCCTCTCAATGAATTCGCGGGCACGCTTGAGCCTCACTCCGAGCAATTGAAGGGCGAAGAGCAGGATTATGAGGTTACTCGCCGACTCGTTCGAATCCTGCTCCAATCCTAGGTCCGGAAGGCTTACACGGCTGCCACGGGGTGAATGACCTTCTTCCCCCCGACCAGAAGATGGCTCTGAAACCATCTTGTGATGGGAGCCTCAATGAACTCATGGACAAGACAGCCGCCAGCGAGCGCAAGAAATACGCTGCAGGCGATGGACAACCACGGAAACGAAAGATGAATCTTCATCAGAGCGGTTGGTACGGCCGGGGCTATAAACGGATGGAAAAGGTAGATTGCATAAGAAGCATCCGCCCCGTAGAGCACAAATCGAGGTATTCGAGTCAACGAGCCTTCTAACGAAGCCGTGGAATATACGATCAAGGCAGGAGCCAATACGTAGGGAAGACTATGCAATTGAAGCAGAGGTGGCAGGGGGGCCAGCAAGCCCACAAATCCTAGAGCCAGTATCAGAATGGCCAAATACTTGGGAATATGAACGCCTGTCATACAGATTCTGGCAATGATCATGCCCAGGAAGAATAGGATAACTCTTGCATCCAGATAGAACGCTACTGCCGGCCAAGCCGGTTGACGAAAGAACGAGCCAATGGTGAGAAGAGTCAGAACGCTGCCCACGAATCCATAGACGTTCACTCGAAACATGAGTGCCAGCGTGAAAAGCAAGTAAAACAACATCTCGAAATTCAGCGTCCAGCCCACCCCAATCACCGGCGAAATAATGCCTTCGCTGTTACGCGCAGGTATAAAGAAATAAGACTCGATGGTGTTAGCAATGCCGAATCGCGAATGGAGGACATAACCGGTCGTAAAGAGAAGTACAATCAATTTGATGGAAGTTGCGATCCAGTAAATCGGAACTATGCGAACAACGCGCCGTTCGGCGAATACCTTCCATCCACTGGGTTCGTTCATAAGCTTTGTAGAGGAATAGATCATCACAAAGCCGCTCAGGACAAAAAAGATATTTACTCCGCTTGCGCCCTTTTCCCATACGCCAAAATGTCGGTCGAGACGTTCCGACACATAATACGTCGAATGCGTGAGCACAACCATGCATGCTGCGGTTATTCGAAGAATCTGAAGGCCTTCGTATTTGTGACTACCCACCGCTTTACCGTTCCTACGGTTGTTCCTACGGTTCATCATGGTACCGTGCCTCCTCTCCCATCGCCTATTCGCCGTGATTGTATCGGACTCGTCTAAGACACATTATCCTCAATAACCGGCCTTATGGACCCGCATTACAATTCGCCGCGTCGTGGCAATTTGCCCGCTCAGATCGAAAGTAGAGAAGAGCACTTGCTTGAGAGCCTTCAGAAATCGCTCCGTCCACAAGCCCCCGCTGCGAGTGACTCGCAGGCATGATCGCTACTCTTTGTTCCTCGGCCGAAATGCATAGAAGTACCAGCGCAGATAATGCGGCAGCCAAGCCCATAGCTTGAACTTTGATTTGCCCTGCGTCCGGTCCCGCCAAGTAGAAGGAATCTCGACAATGCTATAGCCGGCCAAAAACGCTTTCACCGTAATTTCCAGGTTCAGTTCAAAGCCGCGCTGGCTCTCGAGCGTAAACTGTCTCAGCATGGCGGCATCGTAGACCTTGAAGGCGTTGGTAGCGTCGTGCGTAGGAATACGCCGAAGCCAGTGCAGACTCACTCCCGCCATGCGCGAGAGGGCCTGTTTCAGTACCGGCCCATTCAGGATATGCCCACCCTTCATATACCGGCTCCCAACCACGACGTCGTAGCCTTGGCGATATAACTCGACCATCCGGCTCACCTGCGCCAGATCGTCAGAGAGATCGGCCATGACCACTAACAGAGGGCCGTTCTCAACCGCGCGGAATCCGGTGAAGAGAGCACCGACCACCCCGCGCCGAATATTGTTCTTGACCAGGCTGAGGCGCTTTTCGCCTCGTGAAATCACCGCTTGCACAGCTGGAACAGTGTTATCTTCATCGAAGTCGTAGACGACAAGAGCGCGAAATGGAAACTGCAGGTGAGCATTCAACTCGCTCCACAATTCCTCAAAGCCCGCGCCTTCGTTGTACACGGGAATGACGATCGTCAAATCGTCATTCCGATTTCTTGCCATGTCGCTTGCCACGAAATCTCCCCCTATTAGCGAATACTCATCTCACCGCATGGACGAGATGAATCCGCCGTGCGAGACGGCAGCCGGTGCACTAGATCTGGCCCGCCGCAATCTGTTCTTCGATCCAGGGGATAACCTCGTCGAGGATGGTGCTCAAGGCTGTCTCCGCGCGGTAACCCAACAACCGCTCAGCCTTCTCCACCGCGGGCGAGCGCTCCTGCACATCGTACTCATATGCCGGGTCGTGAACCGCTCGGAATGGCTTTGTGCCCTTATGCACCTTGTCCCAGATAACTTTCGCCAATTCCAGAACAGTTGTTCGCACGGCAGTGGATAGATTGAAGTCCTGATTGCGTGCAGCTGGATTCTCTATGCAGATCCGGATTCCGCGTGCAAGGTCGCCGCCATACGTGTAGTGGCGCACCTGGTTGCCTTCACCAAGAATGTGCAGCGGATCCTGCCCCTTCAGCACTTTCTGCACCAGGTCGGGGACGACGTGCGACATTGCCAGCTTCACGTTGCCGCTGTACACGTCAACATCCCGCAGTGCCCGCTTCTCGCCGATTCCCACACAGTTGAACGGCCGCGCGATGGTGTATGGCAACTGGTACTGCTCCCAGGCGCCCTTGACAAAATACTCCGTCGCCAGCTTCTGAAAACCGTAAGTGGATCTAGGCGGCGGACATCTTTGCTCGGCGCCTTCGGGAGTTGGATACTCAGCCGTAGATTCGTAAACCATGCTGGAAGACAGCACGGTGATCTTCTCGAGTCTATTGCTCTTGTGGGCATGAATGGCGGCATCGAATGCAGCCGCCGTAATGCGTTCATTTTCCGCCATCAAATCGTATGCAAATTCGTGAAAATAGGAGATTCCACCTATCATGGCTGCCGCCGCGACGAACTGGTCGCAATCGACCAAAAGTTCCTTCAGCAAATCAACATTCTTCGCATCGCCTTCGGCAAATTGATAGCCCGGATGAGCATCGTAAGACTTATGAGTCTGGCCATACTTACTAAAATTATCCAGTCCAACGACCTCGTGGCCGTTGTCGAGCAATTCCTGAATCAAATAGCCGCAAATGAAGCCGACAGCGCCGGTAACAAGAACCTTCATTTGTCCTCCTTAGAAAAGTTAGGATTGTCCTACTTCTGACGCCAAAATCCCCACACGTCCACGATTCTCTTGCCGGCTGGGAATTCCAAGCCGCAGTATGCCGAATGCGGAGCGCCGAGGATGATGACATCGGCCTGTTCCACTGCTTGTTCGAGTGAGACAAACCTTGAATCGGATATCAAGGGGTCAGTGCAGAGAACCCTTCGCGCTTCAACCTGCAGGAGCTTTTTCAGCTTGTATGACAGGCTACTGCGGTTGTCGTCGGAATCGCCCTTGAATGCCATTCCTAGAATGGCTACCGTGGCCTTCGACAACCCCTCTGCGCGAAGCCGGGTAACAATGAAATTTGGGAGGCCTTCGTTGACGAGCATGGCCGCATGACCGAGAAAGAAGTTATTGCTGGAGAAGGCGGAGAGTTGCAACGTGTCTTTCAACAGGCAAGGGCCGGCGGCGAACCCTGCGCGCGCAAAACTGCGCATGCGCGGGTACTCTTGGGTAACCGCGTTATAAATGCGGTAGAAATCCAGGCCATAACTTTCAGCTAACATATAGAACTGATTGGAGGCGGCAAAATTGAGATAGCGCCAGCTATTCGTAAACAGCTTGGCAAGTTCCGCCTCAAGGGGATCTAACTCGATGATGGACGGAGCAATTCGACTGAAAAATTCCCGCGCCTTGGCCAGCGCAACAGGATCGAACGCGGAGATGATCTGGGGCAGGCTGGTTAGCTCCTCAATCGCCTTTCCTTCGGCGATCCGTTCGGGGCAGAAGGCGATGTGAATTTCGCGCTTGCGCTCGTCAATGCGGTCCTTGAGGATGCGGGTGACCCCGGGGTAGAGAGTGCTTCTAAGCACCAGGAGCGATCCATCGGGAAGATACTCGATCAAATCGTCCAGACTGCGATACAGCGCCGAAACGGTCGGATTAAGATGTTCATCGACGGGTGTGCCGATGACGGAAATCACGACCTCCGCGCTGCGCAGGCATTCCGGATCGGTGGTGGCAAACAGCGACTTTCCGATAAGCCTTGGCAACAGCGCTTCAGCCCCGGCCTCAAGGAATGGCATCTTCCCCTGGTTGACGGAGGCAACCTTCGCCTCGTCCATATCTAGCAGGGCGACACGCATGCCGTGATCGGCCAACACCATGCCGAAGGGCAGCCCAACGTGACCGCACCCACCGACCACGACAATATTCCGCATCGTATCCATCAGAACTCCGCAACAAACATTTGCCCGCGTTTAATCGTGCTGTGAATCGCGTCAAGAGCATCTTCAATCTTACTCGATACTTCGACGAAGAGCAAAACATTAAGTAGACAGGAAGACATCGCAGCGGCTTCTTGAATTATGAAGCGCAACTCGAAATGCTATCTACTTGCAAAAAGCACTTAGTCTGTCCGATGTCGCGGAATTGAGGACCTGTTAGTATGGCGCAGCGACCAAGCAACCCTGTATCTCCCTGCCGAGGCTAGTCAGCAAACCCCTAATGCAAGCACCAGATCCACCGCGCCTCACCGATCGGCAACTGATGCTCATTCCGAAACATACTCCTTCAGCGTCAATTCATATTCGCCCGACCAATACACTGAACCACCATACGATGGCGCGATGGAAATGCTCTCGACTTTGGCCCCATCAGCTAAACCCGTATCTCCGGCCACGATAGACGCGAACTCCCCGTCATTGCTGACAAGCGGCGATAGAAGGAAACCTGTGGTCATCATCTCGGAAACAACCCTGTAACTCTTAACTTCTCCATTGTCCAGACGAACCACCATGTGTAACAATGGAGGGTTAAACAATGCTATCAACAGTCTTCCTGCCAGTGTCGGCTTCAGATCAACTTCAGCGAAGAGCACCCCGTGCGATTCAGGAATCGGAATCGTCTCGCCAGTCTTGCATGTTCTCCTAACTAAGCCGATATAGTTACTATGCGCCTTGATAATTTGCTTCTTGGCCAAAAGAACAAACTGTCCTTTATGGGAGTTGAATGTGTAATTATCGAACAGTGCCGGCCAACTCATTCCATCATCGAGAGATGGAAAGCGATTGTCTATACTCTGAAGGTCAAACAGAACCCACTCGGGAGCGTCTGAACTCCGAAGATGCTGTTCGTTGAGTCTCGCTAAGCCCGGAGTGTAGGCAGAATAGCTCTGAATAACAGGCCGCGGGTTCCACTCATTATTCGATGCAAGGAGAACCGATTGGTCATATTCGTAAATATCTGCACTCCCTTTCAGTGCAGGAAGGGCATAGGCCCCTCTAATACTCGATAAAGATCGGTCATACTCATTCTCCAAATCGTTATTTCGACTCAATCTTGACCGAAGTCCCTGCCAGGCGGAGGTGTACGTATTCCACGTTGTTTTGTAGGTCAACCGAGCGTAGGCCCCGACCGCTCTTTGCTCGCAAAATGCCAGAATATCTCGCCGACCCTCCCCTCCTGTCCACGCAGCGCCAACCCCAAACTTGTCACGCACCTCTTTGCCCAATACAGGCTCTCGAGTAAGAGACGTGACGGACGTTAGAACCATTGCGATGGAAAGCGAACAAACAAGATATCTGTCGATGTAGAGGAGACCGATAATCAAAATAAGCACACTAAGCGCACCGAAAGAACCCGCTATCGCAGAAGAGGCAATAAAACCGTGCTTGAATGCAACCAGCAGAAATACCGCGGAGAGAAGCATCAGCATCCATTTGGATGGCAGCGTTAGCCCGCTGCAACAACTGATCGATAGGCATATCAATCCCGAAATACCTAGATATGCGATTACGAGCCCGTCGCCGATGGCACTGGGCAGAACTGCCCACGATGTCGACATAGCTTCAGTGTAGCCGGAAGTGAGTGCAAATGTACCATGCAGGAAGGCAGGTATATCAGCGAGCGGCTGGCCCGCAAAAGCCCAAAAGGAGACAGAAGCTGTGATCGGAACTAAGAGCAGCAGAATGGCTTGTCTATAGCGCCTGCGGTTCAAGAGAAAGAAGGGCGGTATGACCACGGAGGCTGCAAATGGCAATAAGAGGCTTCCTTTGACAACAGGCAGCAGGCCCAGCGTAGACCACATCGCGAGAAGCATTAGCACCTGCCACCACTTCAGCGCTAGTCCTCTGTCATGATCCGGGGAGTCTATCTGCTTGAGAGTGCATACGACCAACAGAAATGAGTAGGACAGAAGCAGTAACTCTGGAGATCCAAACGTTGCCAGGAATAACAGCAGGATCACGATTAAGTATCGCTTTTGGCCGCGTGATAGATAGAACAATGCGGCTAGGTAGCAAACAGCCAAGAGCAGACTGCCCAGCATCATCCGCCGGTCCGTTTCGGGATCAAAAACTCTGGTGCCAACCGATGCGTAGGGCCCGTAGGTAAACACCACTTGCTTGCCAAAGCTGAGATGCCGTGTAACGGCTTGATTCATGGCGAATTCCCATGATGCATCGAGCCCCGTGGCAGGCATTCTTGGATTGAAGGGTATAAAGACTGCCAATGTTGTGATTGTCACGAATAGGTAGTAGAGAATAAGCCCGAATTTCGAAAGCAGAACGGCGCGCGGCGTCCGGATGTGTCGGCTTGCGGTTCCGGTGGCGATTCGTTCGCTGTGCATCAAATTCCTCCCTTTCCTGGGTCTTCGGTCTCACAGTGTGATGGGGTGGGTTGACGGAAAATCAAAGGAGTACGGGGTTAAGAGGCATGAATGATCCGCCACTCTCTGGCTCTCCTTAACACTGTCGCCCGATCAGGCAGAAGGTTGTTGGAAGTTAACACTCCCATCCTTTACTCGCCGTTGTCGCGCGCATCGCAGAAGTATGTTTTCAGCGCCGGGCATCGAATACGCAGCAAGATCGGGCGTTACCTCGCCACCAGCGCTTCCCTGAAACGGGACGAGATGAGAATGCTTCCGGACGCGCCGAGGATGACCACGATGAGAATGTTCTGAAAGTAGAAGCCTTGCTGCATAGGAAGCACAGAAGACGGAGATTCCATCCCCTCCACAATCAGGAAGCTAAGCAAGAGGAGCGCGCATTGAAGCGCGTGATAGGCTTCACTGTTTGACCTAAGCAGTGCTGAAGAGTCCTTCCGCGTAATGCGCCATCCCAATCTGACTATCTTTACCAGCATGATGAGATAAAGCGCCAAAGCAAGCCAGCCTGCATCCGTCAGGACTTGTATATAGGCGTTGTCGGTTCCTCCTACATTGTTCGGATCGTCACGCAGATTCGTGGCGAAGTCGCTCCCGTGGAAAGTTCGCACGCCTGCGATGTAGCCCATCCCCCATGGGTGAGTCAGGCAATATCCAATTTGATCCACCCAGACCCCCGTCCTCCCGCTCGCGGTTTCAAGGCTCGATATGTCCCCACCCCGGTTAAAGGCTTCAAAAATTTGCCCACCGCCGATTAAGCTCACCGCAACACCGGCAAGCAGCAGGAAAGCCATCAACCCGGAAACGAGGATCAACGCGGAGCGCCTGCTCTTCCTCGCCCATCCAAATGCAATAACCGCAAGAAGGACCAGCAGCGAGAGGTCGGCCCCCCTGGTCTGCGCGGCCAATGTGCCTCCCACGCCCACCAAAATGAACGCCACAGATCGAGTTCTCGATTCCAAGGAATACAGCAAACAGTAAGTCGAAATGAGCACCATGGTTGGGCAGATCAAACCTACACCTGCCACGGAACCTCCAAGCAGGCGCATTCCTGACTTTGCCGTAATCACGAAGGACGGAGCAACAATGAGTGTTGCGAGAACAAGGGCAAAGAGCAAGAGTGCTACAAGTCTCAATTGAAACATGCATTGCATCCAATTCGGAGGATCCCGATAACTATCGACGATAAACTCCACGACACAAATCAGGTTGAGAAAGTATAAGAAACAGTACTCCGCCGAGACAATCCGACCAGGAGAGTACGTTATAGAGCCCAGGAACAGCAGGCCGAGGAAGAAGGCGTACTTCAGAATCGATCGGCTCTGTTTTGGAATACGGATCGATCGCAAAGCAGCTAGCCGGATGATCGCCCGCAGGGCAACTACAGCAAGCCAGCCAACCTGAATCACATTCCACATGTCGAAATGGGCCTGGCTCGTATCCCCGCCCACCGCGTGCTTGAACTCCGGTGGACCAAACGCGAGAAGAAAGATCGGATACCGCAGGAAGAACTTCAGGAACGGAAGCCGCCTGGAAGGCTGGACCGCGGGCATCTCGCGTTCGCTGCCCTCTATCCGTCGCGCGGTTTGATTCATGTAGGTGCTTGCCTTCTAATGTGACTTCAACATTCCGCCATCGAACAGCCACGGTCTTCGCCCCACGCTCGGGCGCCATCGGAAACAGCCCTGGCCTGAAATCACAGGCTCTTATCTCGGGATGCCTGATTTTAGCATCTTTCGCCATGGGCAGCGCTTTGAACCGTCGGCCGGCACAGGGGAGATGCGAACACTCCATCGACAAGATACGCTAACAGCCAAGTTGAATAACATGGACCACCAAAGGGGTTCCAATGCGAAATCTTGTGAATGCCTATTGAATTCGCTTCAGCCACATAGCCCCCCCGCCAGAGGCGGTTAGCTCGGGGGCGTTGACCCGCTCAGCAAACTGCTTCAAGGCTCCGGTTTTGCAAAGGTAGGACACAGGGCACTCGATCCGGAAGGCGGCGTTGAATGCGATGAACGACTCGAAGAGGAGCTGTTCGTTCCAGAAGCGCTTTTGTCCGACCAGCCACTCCAGGGGATAGTCGTAAGGTGTGAAGATGTCGTGGAGGTGCACCAGCGTGTTCACTGCGACATTTGGAATCCACGACTCGAACAGATGGACGACATCGCTGCCCCACTTGGCGACGTGGCTGGAATCGATGAACAAGATATCTGCGCGCAGTAAAGCGCCGCGCTCGTTGGCTGCGATCCGCTCGAGCTCGACCTCCACAATTCGCGTACACGGGGTGGCTTTCGCACCGTGAGAATACGGGTCGATAGATACAATCTCCCCTGGATAGCCCTCAGAGGTATTTCGCTCTAGGAGCTTGTTGAAAAAGGTTCCAGTCTCGGTCT